>JACCDU010695804.1_pt1 | contig 16938 bp, 16 predicted proteins | sample 7446081 | NCBI WGS metagenome assembly JACCDU01 (sample SAMN15323447, study PRJNA562643) | freshwater metagenome | isolation source: river surface water | place: USA:Blue River Watershed | collected 2017-08-17
CGCATCTGGGAGAACTGCTTGATGAGCGCGTTCACGTCGCTGACCTGCGTGCCGGAGCCCTTCGCGATGCGCAGGCGGCGGGAGCCGTTGAGGACGTCGGGATTGCGGCGTTCCTTCCGGGTCATCGAGAGCACGATGGCCTCGGTCTTGGCCAGGTGCTTCTCCTCCTTCGCGCCGACCTGGATGCCGCCCATGCCGGGCATCATCTTCATGATGTCTCCGAGCGGCCCCATCTTCTTCATCTGCTGCATCTGCGAAAGGAAGTCCTCCAGGTCGAAGTCGGCCTTGCGCATCTTCTCGGCCAGCCGTTCCGCCTCCTTCTGGTCGACGACCTCCTGGGCCTTCTCGACCAGGGAGACGACGTCGCCCATGCCCAGGATGCGCTGGGCCATGCGGTCGGGGTGGAAGGAGTCGAAGTCCGATGACTTCTCCCCGGTGCCCATGTAGCGGATCGGGACGCCGGTCACCGACTTCATGGAGAGGGCGGCCCCGCCGCGCGCGTCGCCGTCGAGCTTGGTCAGGATGATGCCGGTCAGCGGGGTCGAGGCGTGGAACTTGGTCGCCACGTCGACGGCCTGCTGGCCCAGCGCGGCGTCGGCCACGAGGAACACCTCGTGCGGCTGGAAGGCCTCGCGGACGCGCCGGACCTCGTCCATCAGCTCCGCGTCGATCTGCAGCCGTCCGGCGGTGTCGACGATCACCAGGTCGGCGGCCGCGGACTCGGCCTCCTTGACCAGTCGGCCCACCATGGCGGCGACGTCGGAGGCCGAGCGGTCGGCCCGGAAGTCGAATCCCTCGTTCTTCGCCAGGGTCTCGAGCTGGTCGATGGCCGCGGGGCGGCGCAGGTCGGCGGCGACGAGGCAGGGCTTGCGCACGCCCTCTTTCTTCACGAGGTGCTTGGCGAGCTTGGCGGCGCTGGTGGTCTTGCCGGAGCCCTGGAGTCCGACCAGCAGGACGCGGAGCGGGCGACGGGGGTCGATCGCGCGTTCGCCCTCGCCGAGGAGCTTCGTGAGCTCGTCGGAGACGATCTTGACGGCCATCTGGCCGGGGTTGACGGATTCGACCACGGCCTGGCCCAGGCAGGCCGCCTTGACCCGCTCAGTGAAGTCCTTGGCGACCTTGAAGTTGACGTCGGCCGACATGAGCGCTGAACGCACTTCGGCGAGCGCAGGGGCGACGTTGTCCTCGGTCAGCTTGGACAGTCCGCGGAGGTCGCGGAGGGCCTTGGTCAGCTTCTCTGTGAGGTTGGCGAACACGGGAGGGGAAGCAGAAGGGACTCCCGTGAGGAAGGCAAGAAGGGGCGTCAGGCCCCTTCATCCGGAAGCTCAAAGGCGCTCGACTTTGACGTCATCGACCCAGGTGGGCACGGAAGGGTCGCCCTTCTTGGTCCCGCCGGCCTGAAGTCCGATGTTCTGCTTGGGACAGTCGCCGCAGACGGTGTCGAAGGAGACCGTCTCCTTGCCGTCGAGGTGGGCCGTCAGGCGACGCCCCCGGATTTCGACGACGAGTCCGTGCCAGACGTCGGGAGCCACGGCGGTCTTGGCGGTCTTGACGTAGAAGAACTTGCGGTTCCACACGCCCTTCTTCTTCAGCTCCGCCGCCTCCGGGGAGTCCTTGGGGTGCATGACGTCGTTGTCCCACGCGCTGACTCCCGAGCTGCGGACATGGATGCCGCCGACGTTGAAGTCCCGTTCCACGGCGCGGTTGGGGCCGGCGAAACTGAGTCCGAGCATGCCTTCCTTCGTGATCTTGAAGCGCAGGGTGACGCGGAGGTCGGCCCCTTGGACGTCACGTCGGATGCCCGGAGGATGCTTCTCCTCCGCCATGTTCCTGCCGACGAGCGCGCCCTCGGAGAGCGACCACCAATCGGGACGCGCGTCCTTGCCGCTGACGGACTTTCCGAGCGGCGACTTTTCGGAGATCCCCGAAGCCAGGAAGCCGTACGGCTTCCAGTTCTTCGCGAAGGCGGCAGGGTCGGAGAAGTCCTCCGACCAGACCGGGGCGTTTTCGGCGGACATGAGCCGGACGGCGAAGGCCAGCGGCAGGAGCGGCAGGAGGCGCATGCCGCATCGTGGCCCGCCGCGTCGCTCCGATGAAGTCTAAAACCGCCTCAGCCCAGGCTGATTCGCATGCCGTCGTGGCAGAGCCCGGTTTCGGGCGAACGCCCGGCGAGCTTTGCGGAATATTCCGCCCAGCCCACCTGATAGGTCATGTGGGTGAGCAGCGCGCGCTTCGGCCGGACCGTGTCGATCTCGGCCAGCGCCTCGTCGACCGTCAGATGCGTCGGGTGGGCGTTGGGCCTGAGCGCGTCGATGATCATCAGGTCCGCGCCGGCCGCCAGGGCCCGCGCTTCCGGAGTCAGGGCCTTGCAGTCGGTGAAATAGGCGAACCGGGCGCCGGTGGACGGTTCTTCGAAGACCAGCCCCAGCACCTCCTCCCGCCCGTGAGGGAGCGGCGCCGAGCGCACGACGCCGCCGCCGGGAAGGAGGAGTTCTCCGCCCATCTCGTGGAGCGTCAGGGCCACGTAGCCCGACATCGTGCGCTCCGTCAGGGCGTAAGGGAAGACCGCGCGCACCCGTTCCAGTCCGACCGGCGTCGAATGCACCGGAATCGCCCAGCCCTCCCGGTTCGAGCAGAACTGCCGCAGGTCGTCCATGCCCAGCACGTGGTCGGCATGGCCGTGCGTCAGGATGAAGGTGTCGACCTGCCGGATGCCGTTGTGGATGCACTGCAGCCGGAACTCCGGCGCGGCGTCGACCTGCACATGGTGTCCCTCGATGACCACGTGCACGCTCGCCCGGGTGCGCCAGTTGCGCGGCTCCTTGAGGTCCAGGCCGGGGTTGTCATGGGCGGGCAGGGGGACTCCCTGCGACGTGCCGCATCCCATGACGATGATGTCCATGCCGCACGGTGGATGCGGCCCGCCCAAAAGACAAGCGGAGGGAGCCGTTCAGGGAATGAAGCCGCGCTCGCGGAGCCAGACCAGGGATTCGCGCTGCCAGGCGTCCCAGGAAGGCCCCTGGTAGCGGTTGAATCCATGGCCGCCCGTCGCCGGCTCAAGCAGGCGGCTGGGAACGCCGGCCTTCTTCTGGGCCTCGTGGAACATCCTGCTGTTCTCGACCGGCACGGTCTTGTCGTCGACCGCGTGCGCGAGGAAGGACGGCGGCGTGGACGCGCTGACTTGGCGGTGGAGCGAGAAGCGCGCGCTCAGCGCATCGGACGGACTTTCGCCCAGGAGGTTCTTCTTCGAGCCCCGGTGCACCCCTTCGTCCATGCTGATGACGGGGTAGATGAGGATGGAGAAGTCAGGCCTGCTGGAGTGTCCGGTGACCGCTCCGGGCGCGCCGGTCTCGATGGTCGCATGGTGCACGGTGGCCGAGGCCGCCAGATGTCCGCCCGCGGAGAAGCCGATGATGCCGACCTTGGCCGGGTCCACCTTCCATTCCTTGGCGTTGGCGCGGACCGTGCGGATCGCCTGCTGGGCGTCGAGCAGCGGCACGTAAGGCCGCCCGGCCGGCAGGCGGTATTCGAGGACGATCCCTGCGATGCCCTGGGCGTTCAGCCATCGGGCGATGCCGTGCCCTTCCGGTCCGATGACCTGCATGGCGTAACCTCCGCCCGGACAGACGACCATCGCGGCCCCGTTGGGCTTCTCGGGCAGGTGGACCGTGATGCGGGCCTTCGATGAGTCGGAGAATTTCCCATCGCCCTCGGGGGCGTCGCCCTTCCACAAGGGCCTCGCAGGAGGGATCGCGTCGGCCGCGAAGGTCGCGGCGGAGAGCAGGAGAAGGGCGGCGTGGCGCATCGGGGTGGCCATTGAGTAAGGCAAAAGTCCGTCGGAGGAAAGGGGGATTGGCGGGTCCGACGGGCGCAAAAAAGCCCCGGCGCTCCGGGGCTTGGTCGCGCCTGGCGGGGCGCTTACTTTCCGTAGCCTTCGGCGGGCTTGCCGTCGTCACCGAGCTTGCCGACCGACCACAGCAGGCCGCGGCAGATCAGGTCGAGGTAGCGCTCGTCGCCGACGGTGCCGTTGTTGTGGCCCAGCGTGGTGCTGAAGACGCGGGTCTTCTTGGGTCCGTAGAGATTGGTCCAGGCCACGACGGCCGAGGCCTCCTTGGCCGGGGTGACCTTGCCCTTCTTGTCCTTCTTCTCGGGAATCTTCTGGTTGCCCTTGGCGAGCTCCTTGGCGTCGAGGATCTGGACGTTGTTGTAGAGCTCCTCGTTGATGGTCGTCCATCCCTGGAGGCCCTTGGTGATGGGGCTGGAGGCGTCCGTGTACTGCACGTCGATCGGCGCCTGGGGGCCGTGGCCCGTGGACTGGAGGCCGATGAACTCATACCAGTGCGCGTTGTCATCGCCGCGCTTCACCGGCGAGCCGAAGTTGCCCCAGCGGTAGCTGTGCATCGCGCAGTGCAGGTTGACCGCGGGCAGTCCGTTGCGGTGGGCGTCCAGGATGTTGTTCACGTAGGCCTGGTCGGTGATGTCGGCGGCGCACTCGTCGTGGATCACCACGTCGTAGGCGCGGCCCCAGTCGGCCTTCTTGTAGACCTCGAACACCGGGCGGGTCTTCTTGTCGGTGAAGGCCTTGTCGTTGACGTCGACGAACTCGACGGTCACGCGGGCGTTGAGGCGCGCCTCGACGCCTTTCTTGAGCTGGTCCTTCTGGGTGGCGTAGTCGTGGCAGCAGCCGCCGATGACCAGCAGCACCTCGAGGGGCTTGGTCGCGGCGGACAGGGGGAGGGCGAGGCCGGCGAGCAGGGCCGACAGCAGGGCGATGCGGGGGTTCATGGGGGTGGTCTGATGAAGGGGCGCGGGCGGCGCGGGAGCAAAGCGAAAACCGCTCAGCGGTTGGCGTCGTCCTTGGCCGGCTGGGCCTTGAGCCCGTCCTTGGCGGACTTCGCGAGCGCCGCGGGGATCGGCCGTCCTTCGATCCAGGTGTAGAGGACTTCCTTCTGGGCGTCGGTCAGCTGCTTCTCCTCCTTGGGGGGCATCAGGTCGCCCGCGCCGGGGTGCAGGAAGACCCGTGCCAGCAGCATGCTGGTGTCAGGCCGGCCGGGCACGAAGGAGGGGCCGTTCTTGCCGCCCTTCATCACGGCGTCGAGGGAGTCGAGGCGGAGCTTGCCCTTGACCTTCTTGGGACCGTGGCAGGACACGCAGCGGGCGTCGAGGATGGGGGCGATGACGGCGGAGAAGTCCGACCGGCTGAGCGTGACCTTGGGGGCGTCCTTGCGCGCGGGCGGCGCGGACAGGGCCGCGGCGGCGGCCAGCGCGAGGCAGGCGATGCCGGCGGGACGGATCATTTCCTGGCGCCCACGCGGGCCTCCTTGGCGACGGCGGCGGGGATGGGCTTGCGCTCGATCCAAAGGCGGATCGCCTCGATCTGCGCGGCGCTGAGCTGCGCCTCCTCCGCCGGCGGCATGAATTCGTCGTCGTCCTTGTCCAGGGTGATGCGCACGAACATCGTGCTCTTCTTGAGGTCGCCGTGCACGAGCGCCGGCCCTTCCTCGCCCCCCTTGAGCATCGCCTCGAGGGAGTCCATGCGGAGCTTGCCCTTGACCTTCTTGGCGCCGTGGCAGCCGACGCAGTAGTTCTCCAGGATCGGCTGGACGACGTCGCGGTAGTCGTCGGGCGCGGCGGGCGGCGCCTTGGTGACGACGTTCGCCTCGCGCACGGTCTTGTTGGGACGGAAGGGGAAGCCTTCGTCATGGACCAGTTCGCCGCCGATGTGAGCGGCCAGCGACATGACGGCGATGGCCGCCCCCTGGGCGATCATGCGGAGGCGCCTGGGCTGCTCGAGGACGACCCACGCGCCCGCGGCGAAGAAGGAGGCGGCGACGCCGGCCCAGAGGTGGCTGTCGACGCCGTCGCCGGCGAAGCCGTTGAAACGGGCGTGCATCACGCCGCAGAAGGACGCGCCGAAGGTCCCGACCGCGGAGATGAGGGAGAGTCTCCGGACGGTCACGCCCGCCGCGTCCTCGTGGCGTTCCCAGAACTCGAACAGGGGCACCAGCAGCAGCACGGCCGCGGGGATGTGGAGCGCCAGGATGTGGAGGTTGCCGATGACGGACATCACCTCAGGGCCGCGCTCAGTACCGTCGGGCGGCAGCAGGAACGCCAGCAGGGCCAGGACTAGGTTCGGGGCGAAGGCGAGCAGCAGGCGCGGGCGCATGGGAGGGAAGTTGCGACCAAAGGGCGGTCCGGGCAAGTCCCGTGGCGCCGTCCCTCTTGGACAACAGGAAGGCCCGCGGGGTTCCGCGGGCCTTCGTGAAGCGGACTCCTTGCGGAGGGCTTACTTGTTGGAGTCGATGAACTTCTTGAGCTTCTCGAGCTGCTCCTTGGTGAGGGGCTTGCGGCCTTCCTTGTCACCGGGGGGCATGGCGTGGTCGTCGTCGGGCTTGCTGATGCCGAGCTCGGCGGAGGTGTAGAGCGGGCTCTTGGCGGCGTCGCCCCAGACGATGGCGGGCTTCTTGGCCTTGCCGAAGCCTTCCTCCATCTTGGCGAGGGAGGTCATGTTGAAGCCGCCCTTGGGCTTCTTGCCGTCCTTGCCGTGGCAGCCGATGCAGCTGGCTTCAAAGATGGGGGCGATGTCGGCCTTGTAGGCCTTCTCGGCGGCTTCGGAGGCGGCGAACGCCGAGGAGGCGGCGGCCGTGAGGGTCAGGATGGCGAGGGTGCGCATGGGTGTGATCTAAGAACCCCGGATTTAGCCCTAAGGTTCCAAGAAAGGGAGCAAAAAATGCTCACTCCCCCCTGGCCCAGGGACGGCACAGGTCCTGAAGCCGGGCCGGGACGACCGCCTCGACCCGGGTGCCTTCGTCCTCGACGGCGCTGGTCAGCACGGTGGCCTCGCGATGCAGGCGGGAAAGCAGGGCGTACTGGTCGTGGGGGATGAGGAGGGTCATGGGGAGGTCCTTGGACGCCGCGGCGGTCTCAAGCCGCGCCAGGAGTTCGCCGACGCCCTCGCCCGTCGCCGAACTGACCAGGATGGCCCCGGGATGCGCCGCCAGGGCCTCCGCGCGTTCGAGGGGGTCGGTGCGCAGGTCGGCCTTGTTGAGGACGGTGATCACCGGCCTGTCTCCGGCTCCGATCTCCTGCAGCACCTGCAGGGTGGTGGCGGCGTGCTTCTCCCGCTCCGGCGACGCCATGTCCACGACGTGCACCAGGAAGTCCGCCTGCACCGCCTCCTCGAGGGTGGCCTTGAAGGCCTCGACGAGCCGGTGCGGCAGGCGACGCACGAAGCCCACCGTGTCCGTCAGCAGGAGCGTGCGGCCCGAGGGCAGCGCGAGCCGGCGCGTGGTCGGGTCGAGGGTCGCGAACAGACGGTCGGCCGCGAGGACGCCGGCGCCGGTCAGGCGGTTGAGCAGGGTGGACTTGCCCGCGTTGGTGTAGCCGACGATGGAGAACGTCGGCAGCGGGACGCGTTGGCGGCGTTTGCGCTGCGTGGCGCGCTGCGCCACGACTTCCGCGAGGTCGCGGCGCACCTTGGCGATGCGGTCGCGGATCTTGCGCTGGTCCATCTCCATCTGCGTCTCGCCGGCGTCGCGCTGCATCGCGCCCCCGCCGCGCTGCCGGTCGAGGTGGGACCACAGGCGCTTGAGCCGCGGCAGGGTCTGCTGGAGTCGGGCGAGCTCGACCTGAAGCACCGCCTCGCGGGTCTTCGCGCGGGTGATGAAGATGTCGAGGATGACCTCCTGCCGGTCGATCGCCCGCAGGCCGCGGGAGTCCTTCTCCCAGTTGCGCTGCTGGGCGGGGGTCAGCTCGTCGTCGAAGATGATCAGGCCGCACTCCTTCGCGCGGGCGAGGGCGGCGATCTCCTCCATCTTGCCGGAGCCCACGAGGTGCCGGGGGTTCTCCTCACGGATGCGCGCCACGACCTCGGCGCGCACTTCGACGCCGAGGTTGGTGACGAGCTCCTTCAGTTCGTCGAGCAGCAGCCGGGCCTCCTCCGGAGTCTCGTCCGGCCGTTGCAGGCCGACCAGCACGGCCCTTCCGGCCCGGGCTATGACCTCCGGGTCGTTCGGGTCGTCCGGCTTCTGCTCGTCGTCCGACAAGCGCTTCAGCGGTCGAACTGCACCCAGTCGACGTTCATGAGGCCGCCGCCCTTCTTCGGGTTGGTCAGGACGAGGAACACGTCATGCCGTCCCGTGACGGGCGCGAGCTTGGCCTTGTTCTCGACGTGCTTGCCCCAGTCTCCCGTGTGGACGATGTCGACCGTGCCCAGCAGCTGGCCGGTCGGGGAGTCGATGCGGACCTCGATCTGGCTGCCCTTCGCGCCGCCGCCGGCGGACGCGTTGACGCGGATGTTCCGCGTGTCGGAGAGGTTGATGCCGGTGAACTTGATCGTGGCCCCGTGGTTGGTGGAGCCGACCACCTTGCCGGCCTTCTTGGCGTCGGTGATCTCCGCCGTCTCGGCCTCGATGCGGCGATGGCGCAGGGTGACGACGGCCTTCCCGGAAAGAGGGCCGGCCGGACCGGCGCCGGTGTCCGTGTAGACGGCCTCCAGCAGGACCGAGCCGGGCTTGCCGTCCTTGGGGGCGGTCACCTGGCCTTCGAGCCCGCGGGTGAAGGTCGGACCGCCCTTGCCCGCTTCCAGTCCGAACATCCAGCGGAGCATGATGGCGACCTCGTCCTCGGTGTGCTGCGGGTGGGCGAGCATCGGCACCTGGCCCCAGGCGCCGCTGCCGCCGAGGCGGACTTTCTGGTTCAGGAGGTCCTCGGCGCCGGGCTGCTTGCGGTAGCGTTCGGCGATCGCGACGAAGGAAGGTCCGACGAGCTGGCTCTCGACGGCGTGGCAATTGAAGCAGTCGCTCTGGCGCATGAGCGCGAGCCCGGGGTCCACCGCGGCCGCCTTGCCGTCAGCGGGCAGGAAGACGGAGGTGACCGCCGTGCGGACGGCGAATTCCGCGGTCTTGGCCACGGAGGAGCCGTCCTCGGCGTCCTCCACCGCCACCTTGTAGTCGATGGGCCGTCCCGGCGAGTAGAAGTCTCCGTCCTGGGGCGTGAGGAACTTCGCGACGGGCACGGCGTTGCCGACGACCACCGGCGTCGAGCGTCGGGCGGCGCCTCCCTGTCCGTCGGTCACGGTGAGTTCGACGTTGAAATTGCCGGCGGCCGGCAGGGTGACGTCCAGTTCCTCGCCTTCGCCGAGCGGAATCCCGCCGGGCTGCAGCTTCCAAGCGTAGCCCACCTTGCCTCCGTCGAGGTCGCGCGAGCCCTTGGCCGAGAGCCTGGTCCTGAGCGGCGCCGGTCCGGCCGGCGTCGAAATCACAAGCTTGGCCACGGGCTGCAGGTTGCCGCGCACGTAGGAGATCTTGAGCAGCGCGGAATCGGGGTTCACGCCCCAGGTCTCGCCGTAGTCGAGCAGGTAAAGGCAGCCGTCGGGACCGAAGGCGGCGTCGATGGGGCGTCGTACGACCGTGGCGCCGTTGTCGACGAGCGCCTTCTGCTTCTTGACCTGCTCCTCGGTGTTCGCGGTCACGAAGGCGGTCGGCGCGAAGGGCTCGATGCCCTTCAGGTCGGAATTGTCATCGAGTCGCGCCCACTTGATGAAGGGGCGCTGCCAGTCCCAGAAGAGCAGGCAGCGGTCGAAGTGCTTCGGGAAGCCGTTGGTTCGGTCGTAGGACTCCTGCCAGTGGAACACGGGGCCGGCGCAGGCGGTGCGGCCGCCTTCGCCGAGCTCAGGCCACTGCTCCGAGGCGGCGTAAGGCCAGTAGATGAAGGCCGGCACGGCGGGCGGCAGCTCGACCAGTCCGGTGTTGTTGCGGCTCCTGTTCAGCGGGGCCTTGGGGTCGAAGAGGGCTCCGACCTTCTCGGTGGCGTAGTCGTACTCCGCGTAGGGGTAGTTGTTGCCGACGAAGAGCGGATAGCCGAAGTTGCCCGCCTTCTTCGCCTGGTTGATCTCATCGTAGCCGCGGGAGCCGCGGGGTCCGTCGACCCGCGCGTCGGGGCCCACTTCGCCCCAGTAGACGTAGCCGGTGCGGGGGTCGATGTTCATGCGCCAGGGATTGCGCGTGCCCATCGCGAAGATTTCGGGACGCGTCTTGGGCGTGCCGGGCTTGAAGAGGTTGCCCTCGGGTATCGAATAGGTGCCGTCTTCGTTGACGCGGATGCGGTTCACCTTGCCGACGAGCGTGTTGGTGTTGGCCGAGGTGCGCTGGCCGTCCCAGGGCTCCTTGCCCGGGCGCTGGTCGAGCGGGGCGTAGCCCTTGCTGTCTCCGAACGGACTGGTGTTGTCGCCGGTCGAGAAGTACAGGCAGCCGTCCGGACCGAACTTGAGCGAGGAGCCGTGGTGGCAGCACTGGAGGCGCTGCTCCTCGTATTTGAGCACGACCTTCTCGCTGCCGGGCACGAACTTGTCGCCCTTGACCTCGAAACGCGACAGGTACTGCCCTTCGAAGCCTACGGGAGAGTAGATGACGAAGATCCGGCCGTTCTGCGCGAACTTGGGGTCGAGCGCGAAGGCGAGGAAGCCGTTCTCCTGCTGCTTGAAGATCTCCAGTTCGGCGACGAGGGTGACGCGACGGGTCTTGGGGTCGTAGATCTTCAGGGCGCCGCCGTATTCGTTGAACCAGATGCGGCCGTCCGGACCGAATTCGAGGTGCATCGGCTGCGGCAGGCCGGTGAGCAGCGTCTCGGTCTGAAAGCGGACGTCCTCGGGCGGAGCGTCCGCGGCGCCGACCGACGGCGTGGCGGCCAGCAGGGTGGCGGCCGTGGAGAGGATCAGGAGACGTAGGGCATCCATGGAGCGGTGAAGGGGTAGGGGGCAGATTTGGGAAAACGCGGACGAGGGCAAGAGGCTTGAAACGGGGCCAGGGACAGGGCTGGGGCCAGGGTTGGCAGTGTCGGAAAACAGAAAGTCCGCCGGGTGGCGGACATTTTTGGGGTGCTAAACTGACCCTGACCCCGGCCCTGGCCCTGGCCCTCGCTAGTCAGATCAATCCCAGCTGCATCTTGCCGTCCTCGGAGATCATCGACTGGGTCCAAGGGGGGTCCCAGACGATGTCCACGCGGGCCTCGTTGATTCCCGGGACGTTGAGCACGCGGTTGCGGGCGTCCTCGGCGATCACCGGACCCATGCCGCAGCCCGGCGCGGTGAGCGTCATGGCCACCGTGACGCGGTGACGGTCTTCCGAGCCGTCGATGGGTTCGAGCTTCATCGAGTAGACCAGGCCGAGATCGACGATGTTCACCGGAATCTCGGGGTCGAAGACCTTCTTGAGCTGCTCCCAGACGGATTCGTCGGAGGGCCGGCCCTTGTGTCCCGGGTGTTCCGCCGTGCCGGTCGAGCCGTAGGCGTCGGTCTTCCCTTCGGCGTCGGCGCCCTCGGCGGGAGGCTGTTCGCCGAGCGCGTCGGCGTCGGCGCCCTTGATCCGGAACATGCCGCTGTCACAGACCACGGTGAAGTTGCCGCCGAGCCGGTGGGTGATCGTCACGCGCGTGCCGGCGGGCAGGACGGCGGGCTCGCCCGCGGGGATGACCGTGGCCTGCACGTCCCGCGCGAGATTGCGGTCGTGCGGGCCGGGGGCGTGCCTCTGTCCGGTGGTGTCTTCGCTCATGGGGATCAGGAATGGAACTTGGCGCGGAGCATGCCGCGCACGCCCTCGGCCGCGCCGTCGTCGGAGATGCGGGTCAGCACCTCCTCCAGGAATCCCTGGGCGAGGAGCTCCTGCGCCGCGGCCAGCGGGATGCCGCGGGCGAGCAGGTAGAACAGCTCCTCGGGGCTGACCTGGCCGGTCGTCGCTCCGTGCGAGCACTTGACGTCGTTGGCCTCGATCTCGAGTCCGGGCAGGGAGTCGGCCTCGGCCTCGGGTGAGAGCAGGAGATTGCGGTTGGTCTGGTAGGCGTCGGTGCGCTGCGCTCCCGGCTCGACCTTGATCAGGCCGGAGAAGACCGTGCGCGCGCGGTCAAGCAGGGCGTTCTTGAACAGGAGGTCGGAGCGGGCGCCGGGCGCGGCGTGGACCTGCAGCGTGCGCTGGTCGAATTCCTGCTCCCCGGTGGCCACGGCGATGCCGAGCAGCCGGACGTCGGCGCCTTCGCCGGCGAGGCGCACCACGTTCTCGAGGCGGGCGCGACGGGCGCCCACGGCGGCGTTGACGGAGGTCACCTCGGCGGAGGCTTCCGCCGTGACGGTGTCGATCTCGAAGGACTGGGCCGCGGAGCCCCAGTTCTGCACGGAGAGCCGTTCGACACGCGCGCCGCGGCCGGCGAGGAGGTCGGTGGCGGAGACGGAGAGGGACCTGAGGCCGGGACGGGCGGCCAGGCGCCATTCATGCACCGCCGCCCGGGCCCGGGCGCCGACGCGGATCAGGGCGTGGGGGAAGGACGCCGAGTCCTCCGCCAGCGCCCAATGGACCACTGCGAGCGGCCGGCTGAGTTCCACGCCTTCGGGGACGTGCAGCACGTAGCCCGAACCGAACCAGGCCCGGTGCAGCGCGAGCATCTTGCCTCCGCCGAGCGGCGCCGGATGGCGCAGGGCCTCTTCCCGGAGGAGTTCCGGACGGTCCCGCACCACGTCCTCGATGGGCGCGAAGATCACCCCGGCGCGGACGAGGGCTTCCGGCAGGACCGCGCGGCTGACGCAGTGTCCGTCCACGAACACCAGCGTCGCCTCGGCGTCGGGCGTCAGCCCGGAGCCGCGCGTGAGCCGGGCGGCCTCCGCCTCGGCGGGGCGCGCGGCGGGCGTGAAGCCCTCGAGTGAGAGCGTCCGCACGTCCGAGAAGCGCCAGCGCTCGTCATCGCGGCCGGGCATGGGCAGGGAGACGAAGGCGTCCCGGCCGGCGCGCCGCACTTCCGTCAGCCAGGACGGACCGGAGCCGGCGTGGGCGGACTGCAGGGCGGGATCGGTGACGCCGCCGACGGCCACGGCGCTCATCCGACCGACCCTTCCATCTGCAGCTCGATCAGCCGCTTGAGCTCGACCGAGTATTCCATCGGGAACTCCTTCACCAGGTCGTTGACGAAGCCGTTGACCGCGAGGGACATCGCCTCCCCCTCCGTCAGGCCGCGCTGCATCATGTAGAAGATCTGCTCCGCCGAGACCTTGGAGACGCTCGCCTCGTGCTGGACCGAGTTCTTGCGGCCGCGGACGGAGATCGCCGGGTAGGTGTCGGTGCGGCTGTGCTCGTTGATGAGCAGGGCGTCGCACTCGGTGTTGTTGCGGCAGTTGCGGAGCGTGCGGGGGATGTGCACCAGGCCGCGGTAGGTGGAGCGCCCCTCGCCCACCGAGATCGACTTGGCGATGATGTTGGAGGAGGTGTCGTCGGCCGCGTGGATCATCTTGGCCCCGGTGTCCTGGTGCTGCCCGTCGTTGGCCAGCGCGATCGAGAGCACCTCGCCGCGGGCGCGCTTGCCGCGCAGCACCACGCCGGGGTATTTCATCGTGAGGCGGGAGCCGATGTTGCAGTCGATCCAGCGCACCTCGGCGTCCTCCTCCGCCACGCCGCGCTTGGTCACGAGGTTGAAGACGTTGGAGGACCAGTTCTGGACGGTGATGTACTGGATCTTGGCGCCCTTGAGCGCCACCAGCTCGACCACGGCCGAGTGGAGCGTGGCCGTCTCGAACTTGGGGGCCGTGCAGCCTTCCATGTAGGTGACCTCGGAGCCCTCGTCGGCGATGATGAGCGTGCGTTCGAACTGCCCGAAGTTCTGGGCGTTGATGCGGAAGTAGGCCTGCAGCGGCTGGGCCACCTTGACGCCCTTCGGCACGTAGATGAACGAGCCGCCGGAGAAGACGGCGGAGTTGAGCGCGGCGAACTTGTTGTCGCCGGCGGGGATGACCTTGCCGAACCAGCGGCGGAAGACGTCGGCGTGGTCCCGGAGGCCCTCGGTGGGGCCGCAGAAGATGACGCCCTGCTTCTCGAGCTCCTCCTTCATGCGCGAGTAGGAGGCCTCGGAGTCGAACTGCGCCTCGACCCCGGCGAGGAACTTGCGCTCGGCCTCGGGGATGCCCAGGCGCTCGAAGGTGCGCTTCACGTCGTCGGGCACCTCCTCCCACGTGCGGCTCGGCTTCTGCCCCTTGGCGAGGTAGTAGCGGATCTCCTGGAAGCGGATGTTGTCGAGGTCCCGCGTGGCCCAGTGCGTCGGCATGGGCAGGGACTCGAAGACGCCGAGGGAGCGGTGGCGGAACTCGCGCACCCACTCGGGCTCCTGCTTCACCTTGGAGATGTAGTCGATGACTCCGGGGTTGAGCCCGACGCCCGCGTCGTAGGCGTAGTCCTCCTCGTAGCGGAAGTCGCCCTTGGAGCGGTCGATGTCGATCGCCTCCCGCTGGGCCCGGTCGTCCTGGTCGATCTCGGCCATGGCGTCAGGCGTGGGCGAGCTCCTTCTTGACCCAGTCGTAGCCCTTCTCCTCGAGCTCCAGGGCCAGCTCCTTGCCGCCGCTGTGCACGATGCGTCCGTCCCACATGATGTGGACGCGGTCAGGGACGATGTAGTCGAGCAGGCGCTGGTAGTGGGTGATGACGAGGAAGCCGGTGTCGGGTCCGCGCAGGGCGTTCACGCCCTCGGCGACGATGCGCAGGGCGTCAATGTCGAGGCCGGAGTCGGTCTCGTCGAGGACGGCGTACTTGGGCTTGAGCATCATCAGCTGGAGGATCTCGCAGCGCTTCTTCGCGCCGCCGGAGAAGCCCTCGTTGACGAAGCGGGAGGTGAACTTCCGGTCCATCTTCAGGGCGTCCATCTTGGCGTAGAGCTCGGCGTAGTAGGCCTTGGCGTCGAAGGGCGCGCCCTTGGGCTGACGGGCGACGAGGGCGGCGCGGATGAAGTTCGCGATGGTCACGCCCGGGATCTCGCTCGGATACTGGAAGGCGAGGAAGAGGCCGGCCCGCGCGATGACGTCAGGCTCGAGCCCCAGGATGGGCAAGCCGTCAAGCAGGGCCTCGCCGGCCTGCACGGTGTAGTCGGGATGGCCGGCGAGGACCTTGGAGAGGGTGCTCTTGCCGGTGCCGTTGGGCCCCATGATGGCGTGGACCTCGCCCTTCGGGACGGTGAGGGAGAAGTCCTTCAGGATCGGCCGGTCGCCGACGGAGGCGTTCAGGTTCCTGATGACGAGTGAGTCGGGCATGGGAAGGTCGGTTCAGTTGGATCGTGCCTCGCCGGACTGCGCGCGGGCGTGGAAGCTGATCTCGATGGTTTCGGAGTCGAAGCCCGGAGGGAGGATCGAACGCAGGCTGCTGAGGACTTCGGGCGGAAGGTCGATGTCGTGCACCCGGCCGGTGGCCTTGTCGCGGAAGTGCGCGTGCGGCGCGAGGTTCGGACAGTAGCGGGTGGACTCGCGCTCGTGGTTGACCTGGCGCACGAGGCCGCAGCCGACGAAGGTCTCGAGGCAGTTGTAGACCGTGGCGAGGGAGAGCCCCGGCATCACTTCGCGGGCACGGTTGAACACTTCGTCGACGGTCGGGTGATCGCGCTTGGCGAGGAGCACCTGGAAGACGGCCTCGCGCTGAGGGGTCACTTTCTGCCCGCTGCGATTGAGGGCCTCCTGAAGGTGGGAGAGGTCGGCTTCGGTGAGATTTTGACTCATTCTAAATTGAATGAGTTAGAATGAGTCTAAACTTCAAGGACAAAGCCCGGTTCTTCCGGACCATTCGCCATGATTAAATACCTAACTTACTGAATGTAAATAGTTTGAATCAATCAGTTCAGCCCGCGCGTGTTCTCATCGCCACCCTGGCGTCCGATTTCGTTCATCGCCTCGATTTTGACCAGTTCATCGGCGACCTTGCGCAGTCTGGCTTCCGGGGAAAGGCACTCCAGGACGGAACGACGGATCCTCGTGTCCCCGACCAGATGGCCCGCGATGGCGTCAGCCAAGGAACCGGGCCGGTTGGTCAGTCCGCGGAAGCGTTCCATGAGCGTCACGCCGTCGGCTCCGAGCGTGGAGAGCAGGCGTTCGGACGCGGCGAGCAGCCGGGCCACCTCGCGCGTCACGGCGGGAGTGTCAGGCACGTCGTCCTCGATGACCGCGGCCACCTCGAGGCGCGGGTAGGGCGTGCGACGCTGCTTGCGCAGCACCTTGGCGCGACGGACGCCCTCGAGCATCACGTGCGAGGTGCCGTCGGGGTGCGCCACATGGCCGACGATGCGACCGACGCAGGTGAAGGGGCAGGGCGGCTCGTCGTCCTGCGGCGAGAGCAGGTCCGCGTCCAGCTGGGAGACGGCGAACAGGCGCTCGCCCTCCAGCGCCTCCTTGAGCATGCGGCGATAACGGGGCTCGAAGATGCGCAGCGGGAGCAGCTGCTGGGGCAGGAAGACGCATTCTCCCAGCGTCATCACGGGAACGACTGCGGTGGCGGCCATCCCGGCACTCTGCGGGCGAGCGTCAGGAACGCAAACCGCGCCGGGCTCATTCCCACTGGTCGAGGAAGAGCCGCTGGGGGTCGGGTGACGGCGTCTCCGCGCAATAGACCGCCATGCGCAGGGCCGGCAGGAAATGCGCCGGCGCCGGTCCCTTGGCCCGCGCCCTGATCTCGGAGAGCAGGGAGTCGGGCGAGCGTCCGGCCAGCTGGTCGAGACGGGCGTAACCGGCGTCCAGCAGCTCCCGGGCGAGGTCGACCGGGAAGCGCGGGATACGCATGAACGGGCTGCAGACGGCCTCGCGCCGGCGCTCCGCGGCCCGCGCTCGCGCCGCCTCGTCCATCAGAGCCGGGCGAGGATCGCCGCGCCCATCGCCTTCGTGCCCACGGCCTTGCCGCCGCCGGCGATGTCGGCGGTGCGGATGCCTTCGGCGATGGTCTTCTCGACCGCGCGCTCGATGGCCTTGGCTTCGGCTTCGAGGCCGAAGGAGTGGCGGAGCATCAGCGCGGCGGAGAGGATCTGGGCGCACGGGTTGGCCTTGTCCTGGCCGGCGATGTCCGGCGCGGTGCCGCCGGAGGGCTCGTAGAGGCCGTAGCCGTAGCCGTGGCGGTTGCGGTTGGCGCCGAGCGAGGCGGAGGCCATCATGCCGAG
>JACCDU010071426.1_pt1 | contig 16924 bp, 16 predicted proteins | sample 7446081 | NCBI WGS metagenome assembly JACCDU01 (sample SAMN15323447, study PRJNA562643) | freshwater metagenome | isolation source: river surface water | place: USA:Blue River Watershed | collected 2017-08-17
CCCCAGCGCTCGGCGGTTTCGCCCGGGGTAGACGGGTCGAGTTGCACCAGCGGCAGCTCGGCATGCAGCAGGCGCACCACGTCGGCGCTGGGCAGCACCTCGTCCATGCACCAGCCGTTGGTCGCGCCCACGTCCATGTATTCAATGAAGCGCAGCACAATGCCCGTGCCCCGGAAATGCCGGGCCATGGGCAAAATTTCATGGTCGTTGGTGCCGCGCTTGACCACCATGTTGACTTTGATCGGCCCCAGTCCCGCAGCCCGTGCCGCCTCGATCCCGGCCAGCACATCGGCCACCGGAAAGTCCACGTCGTTCATGCGGCGGAAGATGGCATCGTCCAACCCGTCCAGGCTCACCGTCACGCGTTGCAGGCCCGCGTCTTTCAGGCTTTGGGCCTTGCGTGCCAGCAGCGAGCCGTTGGTGGTCAGCGTCAGATCGAGCGGCTGGCCGTCGGGCGTGCGCAGTGCGGCCAGTTGCCCGATCAGGATTTCGATGTTTTTGCGCAGCAGGGGCTCGCCGCCTGTGAGGCGGATTTTGCGCACACCACGGTTCACAAACACGGTGGCGATGCGGGTGATTTCTTCAAAGCTCAGCAGGTGGCTGTGCGGCAGGTAAGCGTAGTCCTTGTCGAAGACTTCCTTGGGCATGCAATAGCTGCACCGAAAATTGCAGCGGTCGGTCACGCTGATGCGCAAATCGGTCAGCGGGCGGCGCAAAGTGTCCAGTGGCAAAGCGCTCAGGTCATGCCCCGCTGCAAGGGCAGGCAAAGGCAAGCTGGGATGGCGCTGGTCAACCAGCGGAATGACTCTTTCGGACATGGACTTGATTGTGCCCCAGCCGCCACGCCCTTGAGATGGCATGGTCAAAGCGCAGGCGACAGACATGGTGAAATGTTTCGGTCTGTGGCTTCAGCCCCGACATGGGCCTGTGTCGGAGCTCGCAGCGTCGGAGCTGAAGCTCCGACCTACGGGGTGGTATCTGTAGGTCGGTGGCTTCAGCCCCGACATGGGCTTGTGCCAGAGCCCAGAGCGTTGGATCAGAGGCGTCAACCTGCAAGGGACCCGGGATCGGGTGGCTGAAGCGGGAGGCCTCAACCGTGCTGAATCGCCACCGTCTTGAGGGTGGTGAAGCCCAGCAAAGCCTCAAAGCCCTTTTCGCGACCATAGCCCGAAGATTTGACGCCGCCAAACGGCAGCTCCACGCCGCCGCCTGCGCCATAGTTGTTGATGAAGACCTGGCCGCTGCGCACGCGTTTGGCCATGCGGAATTGTCGGCCGCCGTCACGCGTCCAGATACCGGCCACCAAACCGAATTCGGTGGCATTGGCCAATTCGACCGCATGGTCTTCGTCGGTGAAGGCCATGGCCGACAGCACCGGTCCAAACACTTCTTCTTGCGCCAGGCGGTGCATCACGGGCACATCGCGCAGCAAGGTGGGTGCCTGGTAAAAGCCGCCAGTGGGCACGTCAGCCGCAATTTGCCCTTGTGCCACGGTGGCAATGCCATCGGCCTTGGCCTGGTCCAAAAAGCCGGTGACCCGTTCCAACTGGCTGGCGCGGATCAAAGGACCCAAGTCCAGATTCATCGCGGCCGAGCCCACCTGCAGGCGGCTGAAGGCTTCGCCCAAGCGCTTCAAAAGCGGCTCGTAAATGCCTTGCTGGATCAGCACGCGCGAGCCCGCACTGCAGGTCTGGCCGGAGTTTTGCACGATGGCATTCACCACCACCGGAATGGCCGCGTCCAGATCGGCGTCGTCAAAAATGATTTGCGGGCTTTTGCCGCCCAGCTCCAGCGTGACCGGGCAGTGGCGCTCGGCGGCCACTTGCTGGATCAGCGTGCCCACCCGGGGGCTGCCGGTGAAGCTGATGTGGTCAATGCCCGGGTGCCGTGCCAGCGCGTCGCCCACTTCATGGCCGTAACCGGTGACGATGTTGATGGCCCCCGGCGGAAAGCCTACCTCGGCGGCCAGTTGGGCCACCCGGATCAGACTCAGGCAAGCGTCTTCGGCCGGTTTGACCACGCAGGCATTGCCTGCGGCCAAAGCGCCGCCCACGCTGCGCCCAAAAATCTGCATCGGGTAGTTCCAGGGGATCACATGGCCCGTCACCCCATGCGGCTCGCGCCAGGTCAGCACGCTGTAGCCGTTTTGATAAGGCAAGGTCTCGCCATGCAGTTTGTCGCACGAGCCGGCATAAAACTCAAAATAACGCGCCAAGGCCACCGAATCGGCAGCTGCCTGTTTGGTGGGCTTGCCGCAGTCGCGCTGCTCCAGTGCGGCCAGCTCGGCCGCGTGCTCGCTCACTTTTTGCGACAGCTTCATGAGCAAACGACCGCGCTCTACGGCGGTCAGCTTGCCCCAGGGGCCGTTGAAGGCAGCACGAGCGGCTTGCACGGCGGCGTCGATGTCGGCCTTCTGGCTGCGCGGGATCTGCTCGAACACCTGCCCCTCAGACGGGTCGAGCACATCGATGGTTTGACCTGCCAGGGCGGGAACGGATTGGTTGGCGATGAAATTCAGTTGCATGGGGCTATTGTGAACCCGGCCCGGATTTTGAAAATCACCGATGAGACATGCGTAGCGTTGGCAAGGCCAGCGGCATGAAAAAGGCCCGCCAAAGCGGGCCTTTCATACACCAGGGCCCATCAGCCCCCGTGAAACTGCATCACCAGTGGCACGATCAAAAGCGCCACGATGTTGATGATCTTGATCAGCGGGTTGATGGCGGGGCCGGCGGTGTCCTTGTAGGGGTCGCCCACGGTGTCACCGGTCACAGCTGCCTTGTGGGCCTCGCTGCCCTTGCCGCCGTGGTGGCCGTCTTCAATGTACTTCTTGGCGTTGTCCCAGGCACCACCGCCGGTACACATGGAAATCGCCACAAACAGGCCGGTGATGATGGTGCCCATCAGCAGACCGCCCAGCGCCTTTGGCCCCAACACCAGACCGACCAGCACTGGCACCACCACGGGCAACAAGCTGGGAATCACCATTTCCTTGATGGCTGCAGTGGTGAGCATGTCCACGGCCTTGCCGTATTCGGGCTTGGCAGTGCCTTCCATGATGCCGGGGATCTCCTTGAATTGGCGGCGCACCTCCACCACCACGCTGCCCGCGGCGCGGCCCACGGCTTCCATCGCCATGGCGCCGAACAGGTAGGGGATCAGGCCGCCAATGAACAGACCAATGATCACCAGCGGGTCGGACAGGTCAAAGCTGATGGCTTTGCCGTAGGCTTCGAGCTTGTGGGTGTAATCGGCAAACAGCACCAGCGAGGCCAGACCTGCAGATCCGATGGCGTAGCCCTTGGTCACCGCCTTGGTGGTGTTGCCCACGGCGTCCAGCGGGTCGGTGATGTCGCGCACGCTGCTGGGCAACTCGGCCATTTCGGCAATGCCGCCCGCGTTGTCGGTGATCGGGCCATAGGCGTCCAGCGCCACCACAATGCCCGCCATGGACAGCATGGACATGGCGGCCACCGCAATGCCGTACAGGCCACCCAAAGCATAAGCCGTCCAGATGGCCAGGCAGACGAACATCACTGGCCAGGCGGTGGAGCGCATGGACACGCCCAGACCGGCGATGATGTTGGTGCCGTGGCCTGTGGTGGAGGCCTGGGCGATGTGCTGCACTGGCGCGTATTGCGTGCCGGTATAGAACTCGGTGATCCAGACCAGCGTGGCTGTCAGCACCAAGCCCACAGTGCAGGCACCAAACAGCTTCATCTGGCCACCGGTGCCGCCCAGGGCGTTGTCAGGCATCAACCATGTGGTGACAAAGTAAAAGGCGATCAAGGACAGCACACCCGAGATGGCCAGGCCTTTGTAGAGTGCGGGCATCACATTGGTCATGCCCGGTGAGGCCTTGACGAAAAAGCAGCCGATGATGGAGGCCACGATGGATACCGCGCCAAGGGCCAAGGGATACAACACGGCCTGGCCAGGGGCTGCCGATACGAGCAGGGCACCCAGCACCATGGTGGCGATCAGGGTCACCGCATAGGTCTCGAACAGGTCGGCCGCCATGCCGGCGCAGTCGCCCACGTTGTCACCCACGTTGTCAGCGATCACGGCCGGGTTGCGTGGGTCGTCCTCGGGGATGCCCGCTTCGACCTTGCCCACCAGGTCAGCGCCCACGTCAGCGCCCTTGGTGAAAATGCCGCCACCCAGGCGCGCAAAAATCGAGATCAGCGAAGAGCCAAACGCAAAGCCGATCAGCGGGTTGAGCAGTGTGGCCAGATGTTTGTCGGGCGTCAGGTTGCCGTTGCCGGTCAAAAACCAAAAAAAGCCCGTGACACCCAGAAGGCCTAGGCCCACCACCAGCATGCCGGTGATGGCACCGCCGCGAAAGGCCACATCCAGCGCCGGGCCAATGCCGTGTGTGGCCGCCTGAGCGGTGCGCACGTTGGCTTTGACCGACACGTTCATGCCGATGAAACCGCAAGCGCCCGACAGCACCGCCCCGATCACGAAACCGACAGCCGTGACGCCGTCCAGAAACACGCCCATCAAAATGGCGAGCACCACACCGACGATGGCAATCGTTTTGTATTGCCGAGCCAGATAAGCGGCAGCCCCTGCCTGAATGGCGGCCGAAATTTCTTGCATCCGGGTGTTGCCGGCATCTTGAGAAAGGATCCACCCTCGGGCCCAAATGCCATAAGCAACGGCAATCAGACCGCAGACGAGCGCCAGAATGAGCGCTGAATTTCCTGTCATCGTTGAACTCCTCGATGGTTGTCGCTGAACAGAGGGGCAACGCGCTGGAGACCCCTCCACGGCGTTGCTTCCTCGATCGCCGAAACCGGAGAACGATTGGCCAACAAGTCATTAAAGAGGCCGAATCGGGGTTTGCGCAAGCCCTGTGAAAGTAAAATCGGGGTTAATCCCTAGCGATTACTGTTTTTCTTAACTTTTCACAAAGAGACCCGCAAGATGTCCCTCGACAACGTCACCCCTGGTAGCAAAGTGCCCGAAGCTTTCAACGTGATCATCGAAATCCCGATGAACGCCGATCCGATCAAGTACGAAGTGGACAAGGAAACTGGCGCGATTTTCGTGGACCGTTTCATGGGCACGGCCATGCATTACCCCACCAACTACGGTTATGTGCCCAAGACCATCGCAGGCGACGGTGACCCGGTGGACGTGCTGGTGATCACGCCTTTCCCTCTGATTCCTGGTGTGGTGGTGCCTTGCCGCGCCATCGGTATCCTGAAAATGGAAGACGAAGGCGGCGTGGACGGCAAAGTGCTGGCTGTCCCGGTTGACAAGATCCTGCCGATCTATACCCACTGGCAAAAGCCCGAAGACATGAACAAGCTGCGTCTGTCGCAAATCGCTCACTTCTTTGAGCACTACAAAGACCTGGAACCCGGCAAATGGGTCAAGGTGCTGGGTTGGGAAGGCAAAGACGCTGCTCACCAGGAAATCTTGGACGGTATCGCCAACTACAACAAAGCCAAAGCCTGATGGGGCGTGGCCAGCGCTCACCCTCGGTGGGTGCTGACTTTGACATCATCCAACGTCTGCCTGGTTTACGCCGTGCAGGCGTTTTTTCATGGCGCTGTCTTGGGTAGGTCGGCGGCTTTAGCCCCGACATGATCTTGGCGTACTCACTTCGTCTTGCAGTGACGCCAGTCGTCGAAATGTCGAACTTGAAAGAGGGCCTAGGGTGTCGATTTCTCGGGCGAGATGGGGGTTTTCAGGGGCGAGTGCTGTTGCAGCGCGTCGAGGTAGTTTTCAACCCCCGCTTTTTCCTGCTCCAGAAACCGGGCCACCGCTTCTGAAAAGTCTGGGTGCGCTAACCAGTGCGCGCTGTGGGTGGGGGTGGGCAGCAGGGCGCGGGCCATTTTGTGTTCGCCTTGTGCGCCGCCTTCAAAGCGTTGCACGCCGTGCCGGATGCACCATTCGATGGGCTGGTAGTAGCAGGCTTCAAAGTGCAGGCAGTCCACCCGCGCCAGCGCCCCCCAATAGCGGCCATAGGCCACTTCGGGCTGGCCTTGGGCGTTCAGGTGCAGGCCGATCAGGCTGATGCCAATGGGCTGCGCTTCGTGTTCGGCCACAAACAGCAGCCAGTTGGGGGCCATGTCGGCGCGCATGGTCTCAAAAAACGCCGGGGTCAGATAGGGCGGGTTGCCGTGTTCCCAATAGGTTTGCTGGTAGCAGCGCAGCAGCAGGGTCCAGTCAGCGTCCGTCATGTCGGGGCCGCGCACGGCGCGAAACGTGACGCCCGCCTCGTGCACTTTGCGGCGTTCTTGCCGGATTTTTTTGCGTTTTTCTTGGGTCAGGCTTGCCAAGAAGTCATCGAAGTCGCGCCAGCCGGGGTTTTGCCAATGGAATTGCACCTGGTCGCGTTGCAGCAGCCCGGCTTGCTCGCAGGCCTGCAGGTCTTGCGGGCTGGCAAACAGGATGTGCAGGGATGGGATGTCGTTGGTTTGGCAAATGTCCAGCAAGGCGGCCAGCAGGGCCTGGCGGGCGGCATCAGATTCGGCCAGCAAGCGGCTGCCGGGCACGGGCGTGAAGGGCGGGGCGATCAGGGCTTTGGGGTAATAGTCGAGGCCGTGGCGCTGGTAGGCGTCGGCCCAGGCGTGGTCGAACACGTATTCGCCGCGTGAGTGGGTCTTGAGGTACAGCGGGCAGGCGGCGGCCAACACCTCGCCCTCTGGGGTGCTGCGCCACAGGCTGATCACTTGTAAGGTCCAGCCGGTCTCGGGCGAGGCCGATTGGCTGGTCTGCATGGCCGACAAATAGGCATGCAGCATGAAGGGGCTTGGCGCGTCTTGCCGGGCCAGCAGGCCGTCCCAGACCTCGGGTGCGATGGCGCTCAGGTCGTCCCGCACCCGGGTGACATAATTCAAGCTCACATTTTTCAGCACCAGTATGACTCTCCAAATTCGTGTGGCCCAGCTCAACTTTGTCGTCGGTGACATGCCGGGCAATGCCCGCAAGATCATCGATTTCGCCACCCGGGCGTATGCCGAAGGGGCGCGTCTGGTGCTCACACCCGAGCTGTCGATTTGCGGCTATGCGGCCGAAGACTTGTTGCTGCGTCCGGCCTTCATTGACGCCTGCGATGATGCCCTGAAAACAGTGGCCCATGCGTTGGCCGGGTTGAAAGGCTTGCATGTGGTGGTGGGCCACCCCGAAGGCGGTGGGCTGCGCACCCGCAGCGTGGCGGTGACACGCCGCCACAACCGCGCCAGTGTGTTGTGCGAGGGGCAGGTGGTCGCGCATTACGACAAGCGCGAGCTGCCCAATTACCAGGTGTTTGATGAGCGCCGCTACTTCACGCCCGGCAACGGGGTGGGTGTGTTCGAGGTCGAGGGCGTGCGCGTGGGCTTGCTGATTTGCGAAGACGCGTGGTTTGACGAGCCTGCCCGCCTGGCGCGTGATGCGGGCGCACAGGTGTTGGCGGTGCTGAACGCCTCGCCTTTCCATGCGGGCAAGGGTGCCGAGCGTGAGCAACGCATGCGCGAGCGCGTGGCCGATGTCGGCTTGCCGCTGATTTACGCGCATCTGGTGGGCGGCCAGGACGAGGTGATTTTTGAAGGGCGCTCGTTTGCGCTCGATGTCCAAGGCGAAACCGTGGCACGGGCCGAAGGCTTTCGCGAGGCCGATCTGGCCGTGCAGGCAAAGCTGGGCACGCAAGGCGTGGCGCTGATCGCCAGGGCCGATGCCCTGGTGCCTTTGGCCAGTGCTGATGCCGAGCTGTGGGACGCGCTGGTGCTGGGCGTGCGCGACTATCTGGGCAAGAACGGTTTCAAGGGTGCGATTTTGGGCCTGTCGGGCGGCATCGATTCGGCGTTGGTGCTGGCGATTGCGGTGGACGCGATCGGAGCCGACAAGATCCACGCGGTGATGATGCCCTCGCCTTACACGGCCGACATCAGCTGGATCGATTCACGCGACATGGTCAAGCGCCTGAACGTGCGTTACGACGAAATCTCGATTGCACCGCTGTTCGATGGCTTCAAGCTGGCGCTGTCGGCCCAGTTTGAGGGACTGAAAGAAGACACGACCGAAGAAAACATCCAGGCCCGCATTCGCGGCACGCTGCTGATGGCGCTGTCCAACAAGACTGGCGCGATTGTGCTGACCACCGGCAACAAGAGCGAAATGGCCACGGGTTACTGCACGCTCTATGGCGACATGGCCGGTGGTTTTGCGGTCATCAAGGACGTGGTCAAGACCCGCGTGTTTGACTTGGCACGCTGGCGCAACCTTCATGATCCATATGGCACGGGCAGCCAGCCGATTCCCGAGCGCATCATCACGCGGCCGCCAAGCGCCGAGCTGCGACCTGACCAGAAAGACCAGGACAGCCTGCCTGCCTACGAGGTGCTGGACGCGATCATTCAGCGGTATATGGAAAACGACGAAGGCGTGGAGGCGCTGATCGCCGATGGCTTTGAGCGCGCCGATGTGGAGAAGGTCACGCGCCTGATCAAGCTCAACGAGTACAAACGCCGTCAGGCTCCGGTGGGCATTCGCGTGACGCACCGCAGTTTCGGCAAGGATTGGCGTTATCCTATGACCAACAAATTTCGCGCCTGAATTCAGGTTCAAACCATTTTTTGAGGACTTTTCCCATGAAACAGATCACCGCCGTCATCAAACCTTTCAAATTGGAAGAAGTCCGTGAAGGTTTGGCGGAATGCGGCGTGACCGGTCTCACCGTCACTGAAGTCAAAGGCTTTGGCCGTCAAAAAGGCCACACCGAGCTGTACCGCGGCGCCGAGTATGTGGTCGACTTCCTGCCCAAAGTCAAAGTGGAAGTGGTGGTCAAGGACGATGACGTAGACCGCTGTGTAGAGGCCATCATCAAGGCCGCTCGCACTGGCAAGATCGGCGATGGCAAGATTTTTGTGACTTCTGTCGAACGCGTGGTCCGCATCCGGACTGGCGAGCAAGACGATACGGCGATTTGATGATGTCAGTGCCTGGGCCCACGGCGTCTGACCGTGGGGTCGGGGCTCAGATCAGGTCTGCCCGTGAGGGCAAAGTCATGCCCGACTGCTGAACCAGAGACTGGAGTAATGCCAGTGGATCTGTACCCACGGTTACCAGCTCGGTTTGCCAGTCACCCATGAAGCCGTGCGTGACGACCTGGTCAATGAAGGCCAGCAGGCTATCGTAGTAGCCTTTGCAGTTCAAGATGCCCACGGGCTTGTCGTGGTAGCCCAGCTGGCGCCAGGTCCAGACCTCAAACAACTCTTCAAAAGTGCCGATGCCACCGGGTAAGGCCAGAAAAGCATCGGCTCTTTCGGCCATCATGCGTTTGCGCTCGTGCATGGTGTCCACCACATGCAGTTCGGTGCAACCATGGTGGGCCCATTCTTTTTCGACCAGGGCTTTGGGGATGATGCCGATCACCTCGCCGCCAGCAGCCAAGGTGGCTTGCGCGACCAAGCCCATCAAGCCGTTGCGGCCACCGCCATAGACCAGTTGGCCGCCGTGCGAGCCAATCCAGGTGCCTACTTGCTGAGCTACTTCAGCAAAGCGTGGGTCGTCGCCTCTGCGGGAGCCGCAGTACACACAAATGGAAAAGGCTGACATACGATTTGTCGGATGCATGGGATCAACCCATCAGAAGTTGCCACAAGGCGGCAAGCCAAATGCCCCCACACAACAGCAAACTCAGTAAAACGGCGGCACTGCCCATGTCTTTGGCGCGCTTTGACAAGTCATGCCATTCGGGACCAATGCGGTCAATCGCCGATTCAATTCCCGTGTTGAGCAGTTCCACGATCATGACCCACAAGACCGAGCCGGCCAGCAGCGCAGTTTCGACCCAGCTGTTGCCCAGCCAGAATGCCAAAGGAACCATGACCACGGCGGCAATCGCTTCCTGGCGAAAAGCGGTTTCTTGCCATCCTGCCACAAGGCCTTGAATCGAGTAGCCAGCCGCGTGCAACACGCGGTTCAAACCGGTGCGCAATTTTTGGGGGTTCACTTCAGCGGAGTAGGGGGCTTTGTCAGACATTGGGCAATGTGCAAGGGGTTTACTTGACCGAAATCAATCGGGTTCCAGCCCAGGCATCATGCCAAAACTGACCTTGTGGGTGAAATCGACTGAGCAAGGCCCAAATGACAATCCAGCCCAAGGTGAGAACACCCACTTCGAGTGGGGGCAGCCCAAAAGGCAGTGTCAGAAGCAATGGTGGCAAGAACCACAACCAGGACAGCAGGTAGCGTAACAGGGCTCGGGCTTGCGTCAGCTGTCGACCTGAGCGGTCGACAGCACGAATGTGCCAGGTTTTCATGGCCAAGGTCTGGCCACGTGACCAAAACCAGGTGAAGTAAATCGCCAGAATCAGGAACACAAAACCTTGCAAGCCAGGTCGGTGGTCCATGGCATGCCTGGTTTGGCTCAAGGCACTGAAGAGGTAGCCTGAAATGAAGACCACGCCAAACAAAAGCATGCCTTCGTAAAGCCAGCAGGCCATGCGGCGCGCCAGTGAGGGTGCAGCCAAATCGGAGCGCAAGTCGGCAGTCACTTGTTCGCTCATGAGTCTGAGCTTTCCGTGTGGGCTGGCGTTTCCGTCGTTTTGTGGCTGTTGTCGTGGGGTGCTGCTGGCTTGGGCAACAGTGTTTTGCGATCAATCGACTGTGCACTGGTGTCTTGACGGGTGATGTCCCGGGCACTGTCAATAGGGCGCAGGGCAGGCGCCACCAAGCGACTGGTACTGGCAGGCTTGGCTATGGGGGCAGCACTCTTGGCGGGGGGCGGTGTACCCACTGAGAGCAAGCGCTTGTCCTCGGCCGACAGGGCTTGGTACGCCTCCCATTTGGCTTTTTTGTCTTCTTTGGGCAGGTTTTGCACCACGTTGAAGTTATACCGGGCTTGGTTGCGTTGCTGGGGGCTCAATGCCACCCAATCGGCCATGCGCGCGTGCATGGTTGCTTGCTCAGCCGCAGGCAGTTGCGAGAAGTTCCGGGAAATCGTCAGCCACTTGTTTTGCTGTTGTGGCGTCAAGCTGCCCCATTGTGGCGCCAAAGGCGCCAGAGCTTTCTTTTGCGGTGTGCTCAGTTGCTGCCAGCTGCTGGACAAAGCCGAGCTGGCTGCTGAGGCTGGAGCGGGTAATGTTTGCGCGTGGGCCTGAACACAGAGCGCGCCCAGCAGCACCCCCCAGCACAACATCAATGCAGTCCGCAAAGGAGAGATGAAATGGGTAACTTCAGTCATGCGTGGCACTGTTGCTGAGCCCTTGTTTCATGAATTGAACAAAACCTGCATCGGCATAAGCATCGGGTGGCAATTCGTCGGTGAGCAATGCCGAGTCAATGGTCGCCAGTTCACTGGTTCGGTCGTCCTGCATGATCCATTGAATGGCCGTCAGGCCCACCACAAGAGCCAGCAAAGGCAGTGCCGATGCCAAGATGCTCCAGAGGTTCAGGCCTTCGTCACCGGAGCTTGTCAGGGTGCCGTTGCCATTGAGTCGTGTGTGTTTGGCAAAACCCAGTTGCACAACCGGTTTGCGTTGTGCCATGGCCAGCTGTCGGGCCACGCGCAGGCGTTCGGAGACATCGTGCGGCAGAGTGGGGATGGCCAAGCTCAGTTGCGCTGCAAAGTGACTGCCCAGGCGATTGAGTTTCTGATCTGTGTGTGAATTTTTAGTTGTCATGGTCGGATTCCCTGGTTTTCCAGTGTCTTACTCAGGGCCTGAATGGCCCGAGAACAATGGGTTTTGACGCTGCCTTCTGAGCAGCCCATCACGGCCGCGGTTTCTGCCACGTCCAGCTCCTCCCAATAACGCAGCAGGAAGGCTTCTCGTTGACGTGCGGGCAAGGCCATGACGGCCGTTTCGATGTGTTCAAGGGTTTGAACCCTGCCAATCCATTGTTCAGCGCTTTCTGCGCTGGCGTCTTCTGCAGGGGCGGATGCGACTTCGAGCAAGTCAAAGTCGCCATCGGTATCGTCTGATCCGAAATCGCTCAAATTGCTGAACAGCGCGTTGCGTGTTTTTTGTCTTCGAAACCAGTCCAGAACGGTGTTCGAGAGAATGCGCTGAAAAAGCAAAGGCAGCTCTGCAACGGGTTTGTCGGCGTAGTTGCTGCACAGTTTGATCATGCTGTCTTGGAGAATATCCAAGGCCGCATCTTCGTCCCGCACGTGGTAATAGGCACGCTTGAACGCTTTTTTTTCCGCGTTTTTCAGGAAGTCTGAAAGTTCAGAGTCGGATGCCAACTTGTCATGCGCCTTCACGATAGCGAGGCGGGTGCGGTATTTGGAAAAAATGCAGCCTTTTGTTTTGCATGCGCAAGGCTGCGCTCATCGTGGGATTATCGCATTGGCAGGCACTTGAATTTGAATGAATCAACACCGTTTTCGGAAAGCTGTCTGACAAATGCCATAATGCGCGATTGCAATTGAAAAAAAGCAAACGGATCACCGTCCGGCACTTTTACAGTTTGGTGTCCATGTCGGTGGTCTCAAGTCCCAAAGCCACTTCAAAAGAGTCGAGCCCAGGGGCACCCAAGGTTTTTCGTTAGAGAAATTCACAAAGGTTGAATATGGATATGAACAAAGCCGAAACGGCATTTGCTCCTGCGGGTGCTCAAGAGCTTCGCGGTGCAGAAATCCTCGTCAAAGCGCTTCAAGCTGAAAACGTGCAATACATCTGGGGTTATCCCGGTGGCGCCGTGCTTCACATTTACGACGCTTTTTACAAACAAGACACCATTCAACACGTTTTGGTGCGTCACGAGCAAGCGGCCGTGCACGCAGCAGACGGTTTTGCCCGTGCAACAGGCGAGGTGGGTGTGGCGCTGGTCACTTCTGGCCCCGGCCTGACCAACGCCGTCACTGGCATTGCCACTGCCTACATGGACAGCATCCCCATGGTGATCATCAGCGGGCAAGTGCCGACTGCCGCAATTGGTCTGGATGCTTTCCAAGAGTGCGACACGGTGGGCATCACGCGCCCCATCGTGAAACACAACTTTCTGGTCAAAGACGCCAAAGACATGGCCGAGATCATGAAAAAGGCTTTCCACATTGCACGCAGTGGTCGTCCAGGCCCTGTGGTGGTGGACATTCCCAAAGACGTTTCATTCAACAAGGCTTTGTATTCGGGCTACCCCGAGTCGGTTGAGATGCGTTCGTACAACCCGGTCCGCAAAGGCCATGGTGGTCAGATTCGCAAGGCCTTGCAGCTGTTGATGGCGGCCAAGCGTCCTTACATCTACACCGGTGGCGGCGTTTTGCTGAGCAACGCCAGTGCGGAGTTGCGTGCTTTGGTGGACATGCTCAATGTCCCAGTGACCAATACCCTGATGGGCTTGGGCGCGTTCCCGGCCACCGACCGCCGCTTCTTGGGCATGCTGGGCATGCACGGCACATTGGAAGCCAACAATGCCATGCAAAACTGCGATGTGCTGCTGGCCATTGGTGCTCGTTTTGATGACCGCGTGATTGGCAATCCCAAGCACTTTGCTTCGGTGGACCGCAAGATCATTCACATTGACATTGACCCGTCGAGCATCTCCAAGCGGGTCAAGGTGGACGTGCCGATCGTGGGCGACGTCAAGGACGTGTTGACCGAACTGATGGGCATGATCCGCGAATCGGGTCTCAAGCCAGACGCCCAAGCATTGGCTCAATGGTGGGAAACCGTTGAAGGCTGGCGCAGCCGCAACTGCATGAAGTACGACAGCACGAACATGCAAGTGATCAAGCCGCAAAAGGTCATCGAGACCTTGTGGGGCATGACCAAGGATGCCGATGCCTACATCACCTCGGATGTGGGTCAGCACCAGATGTTTGCGGCGCAGTACTACAAGTTCGATGAACCCCGTCGCTGGATCAATTCCGGTGGTCTGGGCACCATGGGCGTGGGCATCCCCTACGCCATGGGCATCAAATTGGCCAAGCCAGACAGCGAAGTGTTTTGCGTGACTGGTGAAGGCTCGGTGCAGATGTGCATCCAGGAGCTCTCCACCTGCTTGCAATACAACACGCCCATCAAGATTTTGTCGCTGAACAACCGCTATCTGGGCATGGTGCGCCAGTGGCAAGAGATCGAGTATTCAGGCCGTTACAGCCACAGCTACATGGATGCCTTGCCGGACTTCGTCAAACTGGCCGAGGCTTATGGCCATGTGGGCATGTTGATCGAGCGTCCTGAAGATGTGGAGCCAGCCTTGCGCGAAGCTCGCAAACTCAAGGACCGAACGGTGTTCATGGATTTCCGCACGGACCCGACTGAAAATGTGTTCCCGATGGTGCAGGCGGGCAAAGGCATCACCGAGATGCTGTTGAGCGCGGAGGACCTGTAATCATGAAACACATCATCGCTGTACTGATTGAAAACGAAGCGGGCGCTCTGTCCCGCGTGGTGGGTCTGTTCTCGGCACGTGGCTACAACATCGAGTCCTTGACCGTGGCACCGACCGAAGACCCCAGCCTGTCGCGCATGACCATCCAGACCGCTGGGTCAGATGATGTCATCGAACAGATCACCAAACACCTGAACCGTCTGATCGAGGTGGTGAAAGTTGTAGATCTGACCGAAGGCGCGTATACCGAGCGCGAGCTGATGCTTGTCAAGGTGCGTGCCGTGGGCAAGGAACGCGAAGAAATGAAACGCATGGCCGACATCTTTCGCGGCCGCGTGATCGACGTCACCGACAAGAGCTACACGATCGAGCTCACCGGCGATCAGTCCAAGAACGACGCCTTTTTGGAGGCGATCGACCGCAGTGCCATTTTGGAGACCGTGCGCACTGGTGCGTGCGGTATCGGGCGCGGCGAGCGCATCCTGCGCGTCTAAACCCACTCATTGAACCTGTTTATTCCTAAGGAGAACCCCATGAAAGTTTTTTACGACAAAGATTGTGATCTGTCCCTGATCAAAGGCAAGACCGTGGCCATCATCGGCTACGGCTCGCAAGGTCATGCCCACGCCCAGAACCTGAACGAAAGCGGCGTCAAAGTCGTCGTGGGTCTGCGTAAAGGTGGCGCATCCTGGGACAAAGTCGCCAAAGCCGGCCTCACCGTCATGGAAGTCAATGATGCCGTCAAAGCTGCTGACGTGGTCATGATCTTGTTGCCTGACGAAAACATCCCCGAGGTGTATCAGAACAACGTTGCCCCCAACATGAAGCAAGGCGCGACCCTGGCTTTCGCCCACGGCTTCAACGTGCATTACAACCAGGTCGTGCCCCGCGCTGACCTGGACGTGATCATGGTCGCCCCCAAGGGCCCTGGCCACACCGTGCGTTCCGAATACCTCAAGGGCGGCGGCGTGCCTTCCTTGATCGCTGTGTACCAGGACAAGTCCGGCAAAGCCCGTGACCTGGCTCTGTCTTACGCCATGGCCAACGGTGGCGGCAAAGGCGGCATCATCGAGACCAACTTCAAGGAAGAAACCGAGACCGACCTGTTCGGCGAGCAAGCCGTTCTGTGCGGTGGCGCGGTGGAATTGGTGAAGATGGGCTTTGAGACCCTGACCGAAGCTGGCTACGCCCCTGAAATGGCTTACTTCGAGTGCTTGCACGAGTTGAAACTGATCGTTGACCTGATGTACGAAGGCGGCATCGCCAACATGAACTATTCGATCTCGAACAACGCCGAATACGGTGAGTACGTGACCGGTACAGAAGTCATCAACGAGAAGTCGCGCGAAGCCATGCGCAATGCCTTGAAGCGTATCCAGACCGGTGAATACGCCAAGATGTTCATTCTTGAGGGCCGCACCAACTACCCAAGCATGACCGCACGTCGCCGCTTGAACGCCGAGCATTCGATCGAGCAAGTGGGCGCCCAACTGCGCGCCATGATGCCCTGGATTGCTAAGAACAAGCTGGTTGACCAGACCCGCAACTGATTTGCAATTTGCAAACCCGGAAAAAGGCCACTGTGGTGGCCTTTTTTCATGGGCGCTGCACTGGCTTAAACTCGGGACTCGAAGTCTTGATGGCCCAGTCTTTTCACAGGAATGGATGATGAACAACGCTACCGACAAATCCGACGATACCGAAACCATGACGGCGTCGCGCAAACCATCCAAGGGCATCTACATGTTGCCCAACATGATCACGCTGGCAGCCTTGTTTGGTGGCTTTTATGCCATCGTGATGGCCATGAACGGTCGTTTTGATCTGGCGACTGTCGGTATTTTGTGTGCCATGGTGCTGGACAGCCTGGACGGCCGAGTGGCCCGCATGACGAACACGCAAAGTGCATTTGGTGAGCAAATGGACTCGTTGTCTGACATGGTCTCTTTTGGTGCAGCGCCTGCCTTGATTGCTTATGTCTGGGGCTTGAAAAGTCTGGGCCGTTGGGGCTGGATTGCGGCTTTTGTGTATTGCGCCTGTGCGGCCTTGCGCTTGGCTCGCTTCAATGTCAACACGGCGGTAGTTGACAAGCGCTATTTCCAAGGTTTGCCTTCACCAGCCGCTGCGGCTTTGGTGACGGGTTTTATCTGGATCATGATTGAAAACGCTGTTGACCCTCAAAGCGTGGCTTGGTGGATGTTTGCAATCGCCTTGTTTTCGGGTCTGACCATGGTGACCAATGTGCCTTTTTACAGCTTCAAAGACATGCACATGAAAAAAACGGTGCCTTTCGTGTCGTTGGTTCTGGTGGCACTTGGCATTGCCGTGGTCAACATTGATCCGCCGACCGTGTTATTTGCCATTTTTGTAGGCTATGGGCTGAGTGGTTATGTCATTTATGTCTGGCGTAAAGCCAAGGGGCAACCTGCAAGCATGATCAGCACATCGACAGACGAACCCGAAGAGCGGGGTCTTCATCAGTGATGTCTTGTCCATGACAAGAGGCTGATTTTTCTGTGATAAAGTGAACCCATGAACAAATTTTTGCTGGCACTACTGCTAACGCCTCACGGGCGGGATGTGTAGCGCACGCGAACATTGTCCTCAAAGGCCCGTATGCCATCCGCAACGGGCCTTTTGCATTGGTGCA
>JACCDU010490446.1_pt1 | contig 16921 bp, 16 predicted proteins | sample 7446081 | NCBI WGS metagenome assembly JACCDU01 (sample SAMN15323447, study PRJNA562643) | freshwater metagenome | isolation source: river surface water | place: USA:Blue River Watershed | collected 2017-08-17
GCTCCGCGAAATCCTGACTCAAGCATCGCTTAGACCATTGCTTTTTGAGATCAGAGGCCAAGCGCTCTACTCGCGACTTGACCAGGAACTGGTCTACTTCAACCTTCGCTCGCAGGGTTACCTTGCGGTAATGGTGGATGAGTTTGGTTCGGTGCTTTCGCCTCGCCAAGAGATAACCCAAGCCGAGGTAGTGGGGATCGATTACCTTGCCTTAGCTAATCGCCTGATTAGCGAAGAAGCGAAAGCCCCCGAGGGTGACGATGTGATGCGGCAGCTGCAGTTTGCCCTCAAAAACAAAATGAAGGTTGGCCTGAGGGTTAGCTATCCAGATGGATCTGAGAAAGAGCACCTAATCGAACCACTGGGTGTCGCAGGTGGAAGGGTGCGGGGCAGGGATGCCGTCAAACAAGCCGAGGTCACGCTTCCGCTTTCCCGCGTGATAGCAATCTGGCTCGCATAAGCTAGAGGGATGTCTCAGGGACCCCTAATTGTTCAAAGCGACCGCACGGTGTTGCTGGAGACTGACCACATCAATTCTGAAATTGCTCGCCATGAGCTAGCTGTTTTTGCAGAGCTCGAGAGAGCTCCGGAGCATGTTCACACCTACCGCATAACCAAACTGGGGTTGTGGAATGCGCGTGCTGCAGGTCACGACGCTGAGTTTGTTTTGGGAGTTTTAAATCGCTGGTCAAAGTTCCCAGTCCCCGATGGGGTGTCGAGGGAGATTACCGAGACCATCTCAAGATTTGGGCGACTTGCCATTGGTCGAGATGAAGTTGGCCTAACGCTTAGATCCGACAGCAAAGCAATTTTGTTTGAGGTGGCTTCGAACCGGAAGATTTCCGATCTCCTTGAGGGTGAGATCGAATCCGGCTACCGGGTTCGAGATTGGGCTCGCGGACAGCTGAAACAAGAGCTACTGAAGCTTGGTTGGCCGGCCGAAGACAATGCTGGCTACACCCCTGGAACACCGCACAAGATTGACCTAAACCAGCAGGGTTGGCACCTTCGCGACTACCAGGCACAAGCTGCAGAAAAGTTTGAGCTGGGCGGCTCTGGAGTTGTCGTGCTGCCCTGTGGTGCGGGAAAGACAATTGTTGGCGCTGCGACAATGGCCAAGATTCAGACCAACACCCTGATTCTTGTCACAAACACGGTTTCAGCAAGACAGTGGCGCAGCGAACTACTTGCAAAGACTTCCCTCAAGGAAGAGGACATTGCCGAGTACTCGGGATCTTCAAAAGAAATTGCACCAATTACGATTGCCACCTACCAAATCTTGACCACCAAGCGCAAAGGTGAGTTTGCTCACCTCGAGCTTCTGAATGCTAGAGACTGGGGCCTAATCGTCTATGACGAAGTCCATCTCCTGCCCGCACCGATCTTCAAAATGACAGCTGACCTACAAGCCCGAAGAAGACTTGGACTAACTGCAACTTTGGTCCGCGAAGATGGTCGCGAGTCAGACGTGTTCTCCTTAATTGGACCAAAGCGATTTGATGCTCCTTGGAAAGAGATTGAGGCGCAGGGATACATCGCTCCTGCCGAGTGTTTCGAAGTTCGAGTGGACCTACCTGATCAGGAGCGCATGGATTACGCGATTGGGGACCAGGACTCTCGCTTCCGCATTGCTGCGACAGCAAAGGCCAAATTGCCAATCATCCGCCAACTGCTAAAAAAGCACGCGGGTGAGCCAACTTTGATCATTGGCCAATACCTAGACCAGATTGAAGAGGTGTCGCAGGCACTGGGCCTTCCAAAGCTAACGGGTGAGACTTCGGTTGCGGATCGAGAAGAGTTGTTTGCCAAGTTCCGCCGCGGAGACCTCACCACCTTGGTGGTTTCTAAGGTTGCGAACTTCTCGGTCGATCTGCCAGAAGCATCGGTCGCTATTCAAATCTCGGGTGCATTTGGCTCCCGTCAAGAGGAGGCTCAGCGGCTGGGCAGGTTGCTGCGGCCAAAAGCCGACGGCAGGACCGCTGCCTTTTACACCTTGGTTTCTCGCGACACTGTTGAGCAGGACTTTGCGCAAAACCGCCAGCGCTTCTTGGCTGAGCAGGGCTATTCATACGAGATTCTGGATGCTGACCAGCTTTAACACAGTTGACTCTCAGGAAACCTGCAGATAGTCGGTGGATACTGACCGCATGAACGCTCTCAAGGTATTAGTTGTTGATGACGAACCAAACATTCGTGACCTACTCTCCGCAAGCCTTCGCTTTGCTGGCCACCAAGTTCTAACCTCCCCTAACGGCACTGACGCAATAAACAAGATTGTTGAGCAGCAGCCAGACATCATCCTGTTGGACGTGATGCTGCCGGATGTCTCCGGGTTTGGAGTGACCAAAAAGATTCGCTCCATGGGTATCGAAACCCCAATTCTGTTTTTGACCGCAAGAGATGACACCGAGGACAAGATCACTGGCCTCACCGTTGGCGGTGATGACTACGTCACCAAGCCTTTCAGCCTTGATGAGATTATGGCTCGCATTTCAGCGATCATGCGTAGAACCGGCAAGGACCAAACCGAAGGTTCAGTCATCAAGGTTGGTGAGCTCGAGATTAACGAGGATGCCCACGAAGTGACCGTGAATGGAAACTTTGTTGACCTCTCCCCCACCGAATATCAGCTGCTTCGCTATCTGGCCCAAAACCCAAACCGTGTATTGACCAAGGCGCAGATCCTGGATCACGTTTGGGAGTATGACTTTAATGGCGAGATGGGTATCGTGGAAAGCTACGTCTCCTACTTGCGCAAAAAGCTGGACCCGGTTTCAACCGAGCCGCTAATTGTGACTAAGCGCGGAGTTGGCTACCTATTGAAAGGCCCAAAGGGTTAGAGCTTGAAACCACGGTTGCTGTCTGCTTGGCAAAGAGTCTCACTCCGAGCCAAACTGACCGCAATGTCGGTGGGCCTGATTGGCTTGCTCCTCTCGGTTTCTAGCGCAGGTACCGTCGCGCTTCTGAGCACCTACCTGCAACGAAACACCGACACATTGCTAGTCACAACAGCCAACTCCCTACGCGAAGAAAATCCTCTGCGCCTCGAGGAGCGAGTCAGCCGCGGAGACCTAACCCTTCCCTCGCTACCCTCTGACTACTACATTGCAATTTTGGACGCAGACGGTGACAAATACCTTGGCCTAGTTAGCTCAACTGGTAGCAACCGTGATGTGCCGAACTTCTCCTCATTGACACTGCCCGCAGTTTTGGCGACTCACGGCCTGCCCTTCGAGGTTGAGGTTGAAGAGGGCATCGGCAGACCAAACACTTGGCGAATAGTTGCGGTTCCGTTGGAGCGGGCCAACGGCTCGGTCGTAGTAGCACTTCCCACCCAAACAAACCGCCAAATCATTCAGGAGTATGGGGTCATCGGCGGCAGGTTTGGAATCTTCTTGCTCGTACTGTCCGGGCTCAGTATTTGGCTAACAATAACTTCGGCGCTGCGGCCGCTAAAGGAAGTTGAGCGCACCGCGAGTGCAGTTCGAAGCGGAAAGTTCTCGTCTCGACTGATTGAAGGGCATGGAAAGACTGAGATTGGTCGACTAAACAGGGCCTTAAACTCGATGCTTGATTCAATGGAGGGCGCAGTCAAGGGCAGAGATAAGACCTTGGATCAAATGCGCCGGTTTGTCTCTGACGCCAGCCACGAGCTAAGAACTCCGCTCGTCACCGTTCGCGGTTACGCCGAGCTATACCGCATGGGTGCGCTCAAGAAGAAGCAGGATGTGGCAGAGGCGATGCAGCGCATCGAGTCAGAAGCCGTGCGCATGACCGGATTGGTCGAAAGCCTTTTGACTTTGACCAGGATGGATGAGCAGGGCAACCTAAAGTTTGCCGAAAATGACCTAGTTCAGCTTTGCGAGCTGACGCTCAAGGATGCGCGCGCAGCATCACCAGGTCTCACCTTTGAATACTCCGGGCCAAAAACCCTACAGATTAGCTATGACTCTGATCGCATAAAGCAGGTTCTAACCAACCTGCTTGCCAATGCTGCGAGATTCTCCCCTTCGGATTCCTCCGTCACGCTCAAGCTCTCTACCGGAGCAGGTGTCGCACAGGTTGCCGTCATAGACCATGGAGAAGGCATTCCAGAGTCTCTGCGCAAGCAGGTATTTGAGCGGTTCTATAGAGCTGATAACTCCCGCAATCGCGACACCGGCGGCTCAGGTTTGGGCCTTGCGATTGCTAAGTCCATCGTGAGCGCTCATGACGGCAAGATTTGGGCCGAAGAAACCCCAGGTGGTGGCGCAACCTTCAAGTTCGAGCTTCCTTTAGCAAAAGAGAAAAAGTAGCGCTTTTCCACAGCTAACCAGATCTGCCCGAACAGTCTTGAAATCAAAGCGCAAACTGGTGACATGGCTTACTTTTCAGTAGATAGCGAGCAGGTTTCTGCCGCAAACACTCACATTCAATCCACCATCGGGCGGCTTCAGCAGGAGATTTCGACCCTGCACTCTCAGCTAGCAACCCTAGAAGGCAGCTGGCAGGGCTCAGCCGCCACTTCCTTTCAGGAGCTAATCCTGAGATGGAAGACTGCCGCAGACTCCTTAGAACAGAGCCTGGGGCAGATTGGGCAAGCTTTGAGCATTGCGGCGCAACAGTATGCCGACATTGAAGCAGCGAATCAGCGCTTATTCCTTTAAAGCAAAACCGGGACCCCGCAAAAGGTCCCGGTTTCAACTCTGTTTGGGCTTAGAAGTCCATGCCTGCGCCGCCGTCACCAGCTGGTGCTGGTGCTGGCTCTGGACGCTCGGCGACAACAGCCTCGGTGGTCAGGAACAGACCTGCGATTGATGCCGCGTTCTGCAGTGCAGAGCGAGTCACCTTCACTGGGTCATTGATTCCAGCCTTTAGCATGTCGACGTATTCGCCAGTTGCGGCATTTAGACCGTGGCCGTCAGGAAGGTTTGACACCTTCTCTGCAACAACGCCTGGCTCTAGACCTGCGTTGATGGCGATCTGCTTCAGCGGTGCAGAGATAGCAACGCGAACGATGTTCATACCAGTTGCCTCGTCACCAACAAGCTTTAGGTTCTCAAAAGCAACCTTGCCAGCCTGAAGCAGAGCAACTCCACCACCGGCGACAATGCCCTCTTCAACGGCAGCCTTGGCATTGCGGACTGCGTCCTCAATGCGGTGCTTGCGCTCCTTTAGCTCAACCTCAGTTGCTGCACCAGCCTTGATAACTGCCACACCGCCTGCAAGCTTTGCTAGACGCTCCTGAAGCTTCTCGCGGTCGTAGTCGGAGTCAGTGTTGCTGATCTCGCGACGAATCTGCTCGACGCGACCCTTGATCTGGTCAGCATCGCCTGCACCCTCAACAATGGTGGTCTCGTCCTTGGTGATTACAACCTTGCGAGCGCGTCCAAGCATTGCTAGCTCAGTGCTCTCTAGCTTTAGGCCAACCTCTTCGGCGATTACCTGTCCGCCGGTCAGGATGGCGATGTCCTGCAGCATTGCCTTACGGCGGTCACCAAAGCCAGGGGCCTTGACTGCTACTGAGCGGTAGATTCCACGGATCTTGTTCACAACCAAAGTTGCAAGAGCTTCGCCCTCGATGTCCTCAGCAATGATTAGCAGTGGCTTGCCTGCCTGCATGACCTTGTCAACGATTGGGAGCAAGTCCTTCATGTTGGAGATCTTTGAGTTCGCAATCAGGATGTAAGCATCCTCAAGGGTTGCCTCCTGGCGGTCTGGGTCAGTAACCATGTACTGAGAGACGTAGCCCTTGTCAAAGCGCATACCCTCGGTTAGCTCAAGCTGAATGCCGAAGGTGTTCGACTCCTCAACGGTTACAACGCCCTCCTTGCCAACCTTGTCGATTGCCTCGGCGATGATCTCACCGATAACCGAGTCACCTGCGGAGATTGACGCAGTAGCAGCAATCTGCTCCTTGGTCTCGACTGGGACTGCCATCTTTAGCAATGCTTCGCTGACCGCAGCAGAGGCCTTGTCGATACCGCGCTTTAGGCTGATTGGGTCAGCTCCGGCTGCAACGTTGCGCAGACCTTCCTTGACTAGAGCCTGAGCCAAAACGGTTGCGGTGGTGGTTCCATCACCAGCAACATCGTCAGTCTTCTTGGCAACTTCCTTTACAAGCTCTGCACCGATCTTCTCGAATGGGTCAGAAAGCTCGATTTCCTTCGCGATGGAAACACCATCGTTTGTAATGGTTGGGGCGCCCCACTTCTTCTCGAGCACTACGTTGCGACCACGTGGGCCAAGGGTTACCTTGACGGTGTCAGCAAGAATGTTTAGTCCGCGCTCGAGGCCGCGACGTGCCTCTTCGTTAAAGTGAATGATTTTTGCCATTTGGGTTTCTCCCGTTTGCACTAAGTCGTTTATTTAGCACTCTCGATAATCGAGTGCTAACTACATTTTTAGCACTCTCGGGGCCCGAGTGCAAACTAAAACCCGACATGGATTTCCATGTCGGGTCAAAGTTTCTAGATGAAAACTAGTTGATTGGCGAAACGTTCTCGGCCTGAGGGCCCTTGTCGCCATTCTTTACGTCGAACTCAACGCGCTGGTTTTCCTTCAGCTCGCGGTATCCATCGGTGGTGATAGCGGAGAAGTGAACGAATACGTCCGGTCCGCCATCCTGAGTGATGAATCCAAAACCCTTTTCAGAGTTGAACCACTTTACGGTTCCTTGTGCCATGTGATGCTCCTGATGCTAGTTACGCACGCGCGTAACTCGCGAATGCATCGAAAGAAATTGTTTCAAGTCGACAATCGCAACTTTACGCTGTACTGGGGTAAATACAAGAACTATTTTCTCGGCATGTAATTAGTTACTAAACGGTTATAAAGACTGAAAGGGAGTCCTGAATGAAATACGAAGTCTATAAAACCGATGAGCAGTGGAAATCTGAGCTCTCCGAGTTTGAGTGTCACGTGCTTCGCATGGCTGGAACTGAGCGTGCCTACACCGGTAAGCTGCTCGATGAAAAGCGTGAGGGTAGCTATCACTGTCGCGGCTGCGACGCCTTCTTGTTTGTAGCTGACACCAAGTTTGACTCCCACTGTGGTTGGCCCAGTTTTTATAAGCCTCAAGACAATGACGCAATCGAATACATCGAAGATCGTGCTCACGGCATGATTCGCACCGAGGTGCGATGCGCAAAGTGCGGCTCGCACCTAGGTCACGTGTTCGATGATGCACCGCAAACTCCGACCGGTGATCGCTACTGCATCAACTCGGTCAGCATCACCTTCAAGCCTGCACAGTAATCTGGAGCTCCACTTCAACTAGGGGCAGCTCTTGGGCACACTAATCAACGTCATCGCAATTGTGCTTGGCGCAGCAATCGGTGTCCTACTGGGCAATCGCCTTCCCGAAAAGATGGCCCGCACCCTCACCGATGCGATGGGTTTGGTAGTCCTGGTTATTGGAGCACTGAACCTAACCGCTTTGCAAGACAAAGCCTTCACCGAGGTAGTCGGTGGAGCGGGAACGCTATTGGTGGTGCTCGGGGCGCTGCTACTTGGAGGCGTTACAGGCTCACTGCTAAAACTTGAAGAACGACTTGAGCAGTTTGGGACCTGGCTCCAGAAAAAGACTGCTGGCAAGGGTGACAAGAAGAAGTTCATTGATGGCTTTGTAAACGCCTCGCTGCTATTCACCATTGGGCCAATGGCAGTGCTGGGTGCCCTGCAGGATGGCCTGGGTCAAGGGGTGGACATTCTTGCGCTCAAGTCCACCTTGGACGGATTTACCTCGGTGGCGTTCGCCGCAACGATGGGTTGGGGTGTTGCATTTTCTGCCATCCCCGTTGGGCTGTGGCAGGGGTTACTCACGATTGCAGCTCTGTATGCCGGAGCCTTGATGAGTTCGGCGGTTATCGCATCCATAACGGCAACAGGGGGAATCCTGCTGCTTGGAACAGGTCTTCGATTGCTTCAGCTGAGAATGGTGAGCGTGGCAGATCTATTGCCTGCACTTATCTTTGCCCCGCTGCTAACACTTTTGGTTGGGGCTTTGCGCTAGCCCTGACCGGTAAGTCGGTCAACATCTCCAAGCGCTGCTTCAAACTCGTCGTGAGTCATCAGGCCAAGTTCGAGAGCTGATTCCCTAACCGTCTTGTTGTGTTTCTGGGCGTGCTTGGCAATTGCAGAGGCAGCCTCGTAACCAAGTTTGGGAGCAAGTGCTGTGACGAGTCCGATGGAATTCTCAACGGTTGCACGCAGGAATTCTTCGTTAGCTGTTATGCCCTCGATGCAGAACTCCCTGAGCACGCTGCAACTGCGGCGCAAATAGATGATGCTCATCATCAGTGATCTCGCGATGATTGGCTCAAAGGCGTTCAGCTGCAACTGCCCGGCTTCAGCAGCCATGGTCACCGCAAGGTCATTTCCGATCACAGTGAATGCAACCTGATTCACAACCTCCGGAATCACCGGGTTCACCTTGCCAGGCATGATCGAAGAACCGGCTTGACGAGCAGGCAGGTTGATTTCCCCAAATCCCGCGCGAGGTCCAGAAGACAGCAACCTCAGGTCATTAGCTATTTTGCTCAGCTTGGTGGCAAGGCGTTTTAAAGTCGAGGATGTTGAGACGAACACACCGGTGTCGCTGGTTGCCTCAATTAGGTCCTCAGCAAGCACGAATCTGTGCTCGCAAATCTCTGAGAGGATTTCGGTAACTCGAGCAGAGTATCCCTGCGGAGTATTGAGCTGGGTTCCGATAGCAGTGCCGCCGAGGTTGATTTCGCTCAGTAGCGGGATGATCTCTCGAAGCCTGCCTTCGTCCTCACCCAAGGTTCGGTTCCAGGCTGCAAACTCTTGCCCAAGTGTCATTGGCACGGCATCCTGCAGCTGGGTCCTGGCCATCTTGATCACGTGCTTGAACTCTTTGGCCTTCAAGTCCACGGCGACCCTCAAGCGTGCAATCTCATCGAGCAGGGCAAGGATTTCGATGATGAGCGCGACCTTTACTGCGGTCGGATAGACATCGTTAGTTGACTGCGATGCGTTGACATGATTCAACGGGTGAATCTTGTCGTATTCACCCTTTTTGTAGCCAGCAATCTCTAAAGCTCGATTGGCGATGACCTCGTTGGCATTCATGTTGGTGCTGGTTCCAGCACCACCCTGAATCGCGTCGACTGCAAACTCGGCATCCAGCCGTCCATCGCGGACATCAATGCAGGCCGCAAGTATTGGGTTAGCTACATCTTCGGTCAATACACCAAGCTCTAGGTTGGTTCTGGTCGAAGCTTCCTTGATAAAGCCAAGCGCTCTAACCAGGGATCGATAGTGACCAATTGGCACACCGGAGATGGGAAAGTTTTCTATCGCTCTAAGGGTGTGAATACCCCAGTAGGCGGATTCGGGGATTTGCTTCTCCCCAAGGAGATCTGTTTCTAGCCTCATTGCTGACACCAGATAAGTATCTCACCAAGCATGAGGTGAAACTCTGGCCAAGGGCTGCGAGTTAGATAAAACTCGCGATGATCGCACCCATCGCAGCTAGTGACACGATGTCTTGACCGACCTCAAGAATCCAAACCTTCAGGCCAAAGCCACCGAATAACTTGTGGCTAAGGGATGTGGCGGCTGAGAAGCCAAGTCCCAAAAGTGCAGCGGTAGCCATGCCACCAAACCAGTCAAGGCCGCCAACCGCTTGCTCGATCAAAGGCAGAATCAGACCAAGCACGCTTGCCTGAATGAGGGCACCCAATGCGGTAAGTCCAAAGACCATCGCCATCGATTCAGTGCCCGGGTTCTCCTCGGGAGACTTACCCATGAGCTTCCACCAAATTGGGAAGAAGGTTTTAGGACCAAACCAGAGTCCACCAATCGCAAAACCTGCGACGGTTGCCAATAGCACGGCTAAAAAGTTGAACTCCATGGTTACCTCTCCAGTTTCAGTCACCACTAGAGCCGACCACGGGACTCGAACCCGTAACCCCCGCATTACAAGTGCGGTGCGCTACCAATTGCGCCAGGTCGGCAACCGCCTAAATACTAATGGATTCACAGCGGAAGAGAGCTTGTTAGCCAGCTCTCTGGACAGATGCAGCTGATACCTTGTGGTTATGCCGGTTGGCAATGGAGGAACAGAGTGAGGGGTCACGTGAAACAGCGCAAAGTGTTGAGTCGATTGATTCTGCTTTCCCTAGCGGCGACAATGCTTCTAAATCCTGCGATTTCGCCAGCCCTTGCCGCCACCCCAAAACCGGGTGCCAGCTGCACAAAGATATGGCAAATCAAGGTAGTCAAATCAGTCCGTTACACCTGCGTTCGAGTGAACAAAAAACTGATTTGGAACAAGGGTGTCTCCATCGCGTCAAGCGTGCCAAAGCCGACTCAGCCACCGATTGCCCTACCTAGACCAAACTCGATTCCGATCTATCAAGGTGGGCCCGGAGCTTCTAGTGCAGCTGTGCAGACTCCGGCCTTGGCATTTCTTCCTTCCTCAGCTCCCTCCGGCACCAACCTAAAGCTCTGGATTCATGTGCCGGAGGACCCGACCGTTTCACTTCGTTCTCCTGGGGTGTGGCTAAAGCCTCTGAATGAGGCATGGCGTTTTATGCCAGGAGCAAGCAACGGGACAGTTTTCCTAAATCTGGCGGCTGGTCAATACCTGATTGACACTGTGGAGCCTGATGGCAACATGACCGACTTCAAGCGTCGAACTTACGAGGTAACAATCGCAGCTGATGGCACCGCAAGGGTACCTGGAGTACTTGCCAACTCAGCTGGTTACTTTGGGCTCACTATTGACCGGGTGGTCAATTCCTCGGCCAGTTTTACTCCAGCAAACCAATGCCAATTGTTGGGCCAGGATGGAAATCAAAACATGAATCAGGGCTTTCCAGCCCGCCCTGAACGACTTGCAAGAAAGGGCACTATTCGTGCTCTGATTTTGCCGGTTGACTTTGCCGATGTGCCGGGCACGGATCGCCCCGAGACTGCATTTTTTGAGATGGCAAACCTCACAGATGTCTTCTACCGAAAGATGTCTGGGAACTTAGTTTCGTTCTCTTTTGAGGTGCTGCCTAACTATGTTCGAATGCCCTTTTCCTCCACGTTCCATAACCTTGGCGCTTGGAATGGTGGCGACCCGAACGCCTACTACAAAGCAGCGATTCGACAGGCTGACCCGCTGGTCGACTATTCGAAGTTTGACGTTGTTTACGTTTTGAGCCCCCGAACCATACCGGCCTCATCGATCGCCTACGGACCGGCATTTCCGATGAAGGTCTCGACCGATGATGGCTATGTAATGAACGGAACCATCTCTGGGGCAGATGCCTACCAAGCTTTCCCGGGCGCTGGTTGGAAGTGGATGGCTCACGAGACTGGACACTTGTTTGGGTTGCATGATCTCTACACCATCGATCCTCAGCCACCGACCTACGGCTCATGGGACATCATGTCGCTGAACTGGAGCACCAAGGCAATTGAGCTGAATTCTTGGAACAGATTCATCATGGATTGGCTTCCAGGATCTGCCTACCGCTGCCTCAGCAGCTCACAAGCAAAGAGCCTCGCGGAGCCAACATCTCTGATTCCAATAGGGTCAGATTCCACTGGCACCAAGGCCATCTTTGTTCCTTTGAGCACGACTGAAATTCTTGTTATCGAACACCGAGCGACGGCAGGACTGGACAGCATTCCCGAGCAAGAGGCTGGTGTATTGGTTTACACGGTCAACATGACCATTCCCTCGATCAAGGGTGGCTGGAAAGTTGTTCGCCCCGAGGGGTCGGTATCTCGAACCTTTGAGGATGCAGCTCTTCAGGTTGGCGATCGAGTGTCGGTTGGAAGCCTCCAAATCACCGTGACGGGGAAAAGCGGTTCTGGGCTTTTGGTTGAAATCAGATAGCACCCAATCCACTAGCCTGACCAAATGCAACTCAAGCCCTCAAGAAAGAGCATCCTGAAATACGGTGCAGTTGCTTTGGTGGGTGGGCTTGCATTCTTCTTCTACACAAACGACAGCGCTCCCCCGCAGCTCACAGACTTTAGCTTTGCGCCAAGTGCCACAGACCCGACAATCTTTGAATTCTCCGGCCGGATTACGGATGAACGCGGTGTCTCTAAAGCTTTCTTTCGTTGCCTAGATGGCGAAGCAGAGAAGATGGTTTTGGATGTTGCAATGAGCGGGTCCAGCAGAAACCAGGTCAGCTTCGGCCTTATCTCCAAGTCTCCACACTGGGCGGGCAATTGGAAGGGCACCAGCTACGACCTCAGTTTTCAGGGACAAACCAGCTTGCCTGAGGGTTTTGACTCAAGCTGCATCTGGCAGGTTGAAATGTCGGATGCACTGGGCAACAAGACGACTCAAATCCTTAAATAGAAAACCGGGCCGAGCGAACACTCGACCCGGTTCCTAATTCGCTATTCCGCCATTGAGGAAGAAACAAACTGAGCGAAACGCTCTGGCGAAACTAGCTCATCGCCGGTAGCCCAGGTGTATTGATTTCCGTTGACCAGGATTGTCGGTGTTCCGGTAACAGAGGCCCCGTCCTGCGGGTTGGACAATACAAACTCGGTGTGCTGCTGGATATAGTCAGCGAAGCTCTTGGCCTGGATGCAGCCCTTTACCTCTTCAGTTCCAGCACCCGCTTGGTTTGCAAACTCGAAGAGCTTGTTGTCGTCGTGACCCTCTTGGCCCTCAGCAGGTTGGTTCTCCATTAGGAGCTGGTGAAGGTCAAAGAATGAATCTGGCGCAAAGTTTGCAACACAGAACGCTGCGTTAGCAGCTCTGGAGGAGTACTCGTTTAGAGAAGCGCGGTCCAAGAAGCTGATTGGACGAATCTCGACGGTTGCCGCACCGGTGTCAACCCAAGAACGCATCTGAGCGGCATTTGGGACATCGAAGGCCTGGCAGATCGGGCACTGGTAGTCGACGTAGACAACGATCTCAGGTGACTCGCCACCGGAGTCAGGAGTTGGGGTGTTCTGCGCTGTGAAGGCCTGAAGTCCAACTCCAACCTTGATTCCGCCAAGCGCGGTCAGGTTCAAAGGGGTCTCTTCCACGACTGGCGCCTCAGCGCGGTTAGCCGCCTCGTACCAGATGACGCCGGCAACACCGCCGATGATTGCTAGGGCAACGCCCACCACGCTCAACTGCAGAACAAGGCGTGAGCGCTTTTCCTTCTTAGCGCTCTGGGCCCTAAGTTCACGAGCCTTTTCACGTGCTGCATCTCGCTGCTGTGAGCGAGTTGGCTTCGGGTTTGATGACATTGAATTCCCTACCTGTCGGTATCAGCTTTATTACAAAGCTCTCTAATTCTAATTAGGGTGCGATACTAATTCAGTTCGCCTCTGGCAAACACCTATCACTATGGATCGTCCGGCACGTACCTGCCGGTGAAGGAGCAACTCATGGCATCAGTGTCATTTCGTAATGCATCACGCATCTACCCAGGCGGAACCAAGCCGGCCGTAGACAAGCTAAACCTAGAGGTCGCCGACGGCGAGTTCTTGGTGTTGGTTGGCCCTTCAGGCTGCGGTAAGTCAACCTCCCTGCGCATGCTTGCAGGTCTTGAAGAGGTAAACGAGGGTGGAATCTTCATTGGCGACCGCGAGGTTACCGATGTGCCACCAAAGGACCGGGACATCGCGATGGTTTTCCAGAACTACGCGCTTTACCCACACATGACCGTGGCAGAGAACATGGGATTTGCCCTAAAGATTGCTGGCGTTAGCAAAGAAGAGCGTGCTGAGCGCGTTCTCGATGCAGCAAAGCTCTTGGACCTAGAGCCATACCTAAACCGTAAGCCAAAGGCTCTCTCCGGTGGACAGCGTCAGCGTGTGGCCATGGGTCGCGCAATCGTCCGCAAGCCACAGGTGTTCCTAATGGACGAGCCACTATCGAACCTTGATGCCAAGCTTCGCGTTCAGACTCGCACACAGATCGCTTCACTTCAGCGCCGTCTCGGCGTAACCACCGTCTACGTAACCCACGACCAGGTCGAGGCCATGACCATGGGTGACCGCGTAGCCGTGTTGAAGGATGGCATCCTGCAGCAGGTTGACACCCCTCGCACTCTTTACGACCGCCCAGCAAACGTATTCGTTGCAGGCTTCATCGGCTCCCCTGCCATGAACCTAGTTCAGCTACCAATCGTGGACGGCGGAGTTCAGTTCGGCGATGCAGTTCTTCCAATCTCAAACGAGGTTTTGTCGAAGGCATCCACCAAGCGCGTAACCGTTGGTATTCGCCCAGAGAAGCTAGCTGTCGAGTCTCACGGTCTAGTAGTAGACGTAGACGTAGTTGAAGAGCTTGGCTCTGATGGCTACCTATACGGCCGCGCACAGCTTGATGGTACCGAGCAGAACGTAGTTGTTCGCGTTGACGCTATCGACCACCCGAAGGCTGGAGACCGCATCCACCTGTTGGCAGACGCATCTGCCGTTCACGTCTTTGACGCTGAGACAGGCCTGCGCCTCAACTAGTGCCTTCGACACTCAATATCACAGCTGCCACGGCGGAACCAGCACTGCTGGATCTGCCGTGGCAGTTGCCATTGGAGGACTGGCCAAAGGAAAACATCGCAGCTCTTCCCAAGGGCCTTTCTCGTCACACCGTTCGCTTCGCCCACCTTGAAGATCACGTAATCGCCATCAAAGAAACGCTCTTTGAGCTGGCAAAACGTGAATACGACATGTTGCGCAAGCTTGAGAAGCTTGATGTTCCTTGCGTCGAGCCCTTTGCGATCATCAATAACCGCGAAGACGCAAATGGTGAACCGCTCCCCGCAGTTCTAATCACGAGGCATCTGAAGTTTTCCCTGCCCTATCGGGCAATGTGGTCTCAAGGGCTGAGGGAGCAAACTGCCAACCGATTGGTCGACGCCCTCGCCTTGCTCCTGGTTCGTCTGCATCTAGTCGGATTTTTCTGGGGCGATGTTTCACTTTCAAACACTCTTTTCCGCAGAGATGCGGGGCGTTTCGCTGCCTACTTAGTAGATGCGGAAACCGGTCAACTTTATGACTCCAGGCTTTCTAACGGACAGCGCGAGAACGACCTCGAGATTGCACGGGTGAATATCGCTGGAGAACTCATGGATCTGCTTGCGTCCGGCAAGGCAGTTGATATTGACCCCAGCGCCGTCTCACAGCGCATTGTCGACAAATACCACGAGCTCTGGAAAGAACTCACGGCAGTTGAGGTATTCGACGCCTCCGAGCGCTGGAGAATCTCCAGGCGCGTGAAGCGCCTGAATGACTTGGGATTCGACATCGAAGAGCTTTCAATGGTTGCCGACTCCGCAGGGCACACCGTCAAGATCCAGCCAAAGGTTGTTGATGCCGGGCACCATGCCAGGCGCTTACTTTTGCTCACCGGGCTTGACGTGGAGGAAAACCAGGCGAGGCGTCTACTGAATGACATAGATGGCTACAAACTCGCACACGCTCGACCAGGGGCAGACGAAGAGGTCCTGGCACATGAGTGGCTCAGCAATGTTTACGAACCTGTGATTACCGCCATTCCAGCGCACTACACAGGCCGACTCGAACCCGCAGAGATCTTCCACGAAGTGCTCGAACACCGCTGGTATAAGTCTGAGAATGAAGGCAAAGACATTCCGCTAATCGAAGCGGTTCGTTCGTATGTGAACGAGGTCCTTGCCTCACGCCGAGACGAGGAAGCCCTGATTGCTCCAACTACGGAGTCAATAACTTTTGCTGATCCAATTCCTTCGGGGACCATAGTGGTCGACGAGGATGAGGAAGGCGATTGGCGCGATAAGGTCTAAGCCCGCATCGCTGCGATTTGATAAAGCGCAACGCTGGCTGCAATTCCGGCATTCAAAGATTCAGTCGCAGTTGAGATTGGAATTGAGACCACCTGGTCACAGTTTTCCTGAACCAGTCTGGACAACCCCTTGCCCTCTGAACCAACGACGACCAACAACGGCCTGTCAGCAAGCTGAAGCTTTGGCAGTGAAACATCACCATCACCATCAAGGCCGATGACAAACAACCCGCGCTGCTTGTATTCCTTGATTGCTTGGTTCAGATTCGAAGCCAATGCAACTGGAATCCTCGCTGCAGCTCCCGCGCTGGTCTTCCAAGCAGCAGCAGTTACTCCAACACTTCGGCGCTGAGGCAGAACGACACCGTGAGCACCAAACGCAGCAACAGAGCGAATGATTGCACCGAGATTTCTAGGGTCTGTAATGCCATCCAGTGCGACTAGGAGCGGCAGCTGAGACACGCTAAGCGCACGGTCGAGCAATTCCATTGGGTGCTTGTAGTTGTAAGGAGGAACCTGAAGCGCGATGCCCTGGTGAACAGAGTCGCCTCCGGTCATGCGGTCGATTTCCTGGCGGGTTACCTCAGAAAGCGGAATGCCTCGACTGTTGGCAATCGCGATGGATTCTTTGACTCGATCATCCATCTCGATGCGCTGAGCGATAAACAGAGCTGTTGCTGGGATCTTCGCCTTCAGGGCCTCGGACACCGAGTTGCGACCGGAGAGCACCTCACCTGAGATCGCCCTCGAGCCCATGCCCGAGCGGCCAGCGACAAACTCACCCTTGCGGACTGGCTTGCCAGCAGGCTTTGCCTTGCCACTGAGTGCTGCTTGCTTGGACTTATAGGCCTTGTGATATGGGCGGTCTTCCGCCTTTGGGGTTGGGCCCCTACCTTCAAGCGCCTGACGGCCGTTGCCACCGGTGCCCTTGGTTGCGCCTTTTTTGCCCTTTGCGGCACCTGGTCTACCTGGTTTAGCCATTAGTTCACTTTCCAGTGTGTGTTGTCTGAAGAATCGGAGAGCTCGATACCGCTGGCCGTTAGCCGATCGCGGAGCTCATCCGCACGAGCATAGTCCTTGTTCTCCCGAGCCTGATTGCGCTCGAGAATCATCGAGCGAATAAGTGCGTCCAGAGCTGCATGCTCTTTTGAATTCGATGAGGTCCAGTCAGCTGGGGAAAGTCCGAGAACGCCTAGCATGCCC
>JACCDU010272878.1_pt1 | contig 16918 bp, 12 predicted proteins | sample 7446081 | NCBI WGS metagenome assembly JACCDU01 (sample SAMN15323447, study PRJNA562643) | freshwater metagenome | isolation source: river surface water | place: USA:Blue River Watershed | collected 2017-08-17
CAGCGAGGAAGTTAGAGCAAAACCTTGGAAGCGCCCCGATTTCCTCATTCGGGGGGTGTTTTCAGGACAACAAGCCTCACACCTTCGGGATGAGTGTTTGCGGTGCTGCTATACTCCACCACCAAATCAAGCCCTGGCAGCCATACTGCCAGGGCTTTCTTCGTTCTGCGTCCGCCTAAGTCAAGCCAATTGGCTGACCACCCCGCAACGACCTCAATCTCACCTCAAACAACATTGATTTCTCTCAGGGGTTGCGCATTGAGCACCCGACGCCAGCCAAGGGTGTCCAAGTCGAGCGTGCGAAATCCTCCAAAAGTCACCAACTCTGATAAAGCGCGTCCTACGGCTGGCGCATGCTGCAGCCCGTGACCGCTGAAACCGTTGGCAAACAAAAAGTTATCGACATCGGGATGCGCACCCAAAATCGCGTTGTGGTCCAGCAGGTTCATGTCGTAGTGGCCTGCCCAACTGCGCTGCAGCCGCAGCGCCTCAAATCCTGGCACGCGGGCCGCCAAAATAGGCCACAGCACTTCTTCGAAAAGGCTGTGCTGCACTTCAAAATCATGGCACTCTGGGTCTTGCTCGGGGCTGGGCGCAATGCCGCAGAGGTAACCCTCTCCTTCAGGGCGGAAATAAGCGCCCGAGGGATCAATGACCATGGGGCAGGCATCCAAGCGTGCGCTGCTGGTGAAGAAAAAAATGCTGCGTTTGCGCGCCTGTACCGGAAGTGAAATCCCCGCGCTCTGGGCCAGGGCAGTGGCGCCCGTGCCAGCCGCATTGATCACGGTGCCGCACGTGATCAGTTCGCCTGTCGACAACCGCGCCGAAGTCACGCGCCGCCCCTCGCGGTGCAGTGCTTCCACGCGGGCTTGTCGGTATTGCACCCCCAGTGATTGGGCTTTGCGCCGAAAGCCTTGCATCAAAGCGTAGGCATCGAGCCAACCTTCGCCGGAGTTGCCCAAAGAGCCGGCGGACAAATCCTTCACATTGAGCCAAGGAAATCGCGATTGCAATTGCGCGGGCTTCAGCAAGCTGACGTCCACATTTTCAGCGCGCTGGGTCAGGTGATTGGCTTGCAGAATCTCCAGGCCCTGGGCCGTTGCCAAAAAAAGGTACCCGCGCTCTTTGAAGCCAATGGCGGGCACCTCACCGTCAACGCCAAGGTGCTGCTCAACAGACTTCAAGAAGCTGCTTCCAAATTGCGAGAGGCGAATGTTTTCAGGGGTGGAAAATTGGTGCCGAATGGAAGCCGCTGACAAGGCGGTTGCCGATTTCTCGTAGGTGGGGTCTTGTTCGACAACAAGAATTTTCCCCTTGAAACTCGGTTGTGAGGCCAGGAAAAAAGCCGTGGCACTGCCCACGACGGCTCCGCCAACGATCAAGACATCAGTTTGCATAAAGTCTGCGTTGTTGCATGCAAATCTATACTACCTGAAACTCTTCAAGCTAGGCCATGCACCATTTTGATTCAAGGGCTGTTGAAAAGGCTTTGCCTTACCCGTTGTTGGTCGAGGCGCTGGCGCAAGGCTTGCAGCAAGCCATTGAGGCGCCGCCGCGCAGCCACCTGACGCCCAACCATGACGCAAGCTGTGTGCTGATCATGCCGGCTTGGCGGCCCCATCGGTTGATGGGCGTGAAGCTGGTGTCGGTCTGGCCCGGTAACAATGCCAAGGGGGAATCGGCGGTTTCAGGGGTTTACGTTTTGATCTCATGTGACAACGGCCATCCGGTGGCGGTGTTGGATGGCACGGCGCTGACTTTGCGGCGCACTGCGGCTGCGGCAGCGTTGGCGGCACGCCAACTGGCACGCCGCAACAGCAGGACATTGGCGGTTCTGGGAACGGGCGCCTTGAGTGTGCCGCTGGCTCAAGCGCATGTCGCTGCGATGCCCTTTGAAAACGTCTTGATTTGGGGACGCCAGCCCAGCAAAGCGCAAGCGGTGGTCGCTCAGTTGCAACGACACGGCATCGCTGCATCGGTGGCAACAGACCTGGAGCAAACTTTGGCACAAGCCGATGTGGTGGCGGCCGCCACCACGGCCACCGAGCCTTTCATTCGCGCGGCCTGGGTGCGGCCGGGAACACATTTGGGCTTGATCGGCGCATTCACCGCGCAGATGGCAGAGGCCGAACCCGCCCTGATGGCCCAGGCCCAAGTCTTCGCGGACAGCCGAAGTGCAGTGCTTGAAAAGGGGGGAGAGGTGTTTCAAGCGATTCAACAGGGCCTCATGGCGCCCACCGCCATTCAGGCCGAATTGGCCGAGCTGGCCGCTCAGCCCGAAGGCCATGGGCGGCGTGGTGCCCAAGACATCACCGTGTTCAAGTCGGTGGGTTTCGCCTCGCTCGATTTGATTGCGGCGGAGCTTGTGTACAACGTCCAAGCCTGAGGGCTGAAAAGACGTTACACCGACACCGTGTAGTTCAAGGCCATGCGGCCGCCATCCACTGTGATGACCTCGCCCGTGATGTAGCTAGAGGCATCGCTGGCCAGGAAAGCCACCACTTGGGCGACTTCAGCCGGGTCGCCGAGCCGTTTCAGCGGCGTGCGGCTGAGAATCTTGTGGCGTGAGGCCTCGTTGGTCAACACGGCCTGACGCGCCAGCTCGGTGGCAATGGTGCCTGGGGCGACGGCGTTGACGCGAATGCCATCATCGGCCAGGGCCAGGGCCATGGCGCGCGTAAGTTGGTTCAAGCCGCCCTTGCTGATGTTGTAGGTGGCGATTTCGGGAATGGCCACCACCGCATTGACCGAGCTCATGTGCACGATGGCGCCACCGCCAGTGGCCTTCATGCTGCGGGCCACGGCTTGTCCGATCAGGAAGGCCCCGCGCAAGTTGACGCGCAGCACCGCATCAAAATCGTCTTCCGAAATTTCCAAAAAAGGCGAGGCTCTGAAGATGCCTGCATTGCTGACCAAGACATCCACGCGCTGGAAAGTGGCGGTCACTTGGCGAACCAGTTCGTCGACCTTTGTTTTGTCGCCAATGTCACAGGCATAGAAATGGGCGTCTTGGCCCTTTGCGCGCAGTTCTGCTGCAAGGCGCTCGCCAGGGGTTTGCTGCACGTCCACCAGCACAACCTGGGCGCCTTCCTGGGCAAACAAGCGGGCACAGGCTTCGCCAATGCCCTGGGCGGCGCCGGTGATCAAGCAGACTTTGCCTTGAAGGCCATAGGAAATGGTGGGCATGGCGGTCTTGAAGTCAAAAAAATCATTATCTCCTTTTCAAGCAAAGAATGCTTCGCCCCCCGGCGCGTCAAGGGCAGGGTGTGTCACCCGCGGGTCGCTGGCGCTTTCGCCAGCGTGAGGGTTGCTGCACAATCCCGCCAAGACAACCGGAGATATCGCCCATGTCGTGCAATGCCGAGCACATCGTATCGATTTCGCGTCTGACGGGGCAGCCCCGCACCTGGCCCGAAGAGGGTTACACCCGTGCGCCCTATTGGGCCTACACGGACCCCGAGATTTACATTCAGGAGCAAGCCCGAATTTTTCGCGGTCCGGTCTGGAACTATGTCGGCCTGGAGGCCGAGGTGCCCAACCCAGGGGATTACAAAACCACCTTCATCGGTGACACCCCCGTGGTGATGACGCGTGCAGAAGATGGCAGTTTGCATGCGATGGTCAACCGTTGCGCGCACCGTGGCAACATGGTGTGCCGAGAGCCTTTTGGCTCTGCCAAGCGCCTCTACTGCGTTTACCACGCCTGGTCTTTTACCCTCAAGGGCGATCTGAGCAATGCGGCGTTCAGCCAGGGTTTGCGGGGTGAGGGTGGCTTGCCCAAAGATTTCGACAAATCCCAGCACGGCTTGCGCAAGCTGCGGGTGGACACGCTGTGCGGACTGGTGTTTGCCACCTTCTCTGAAGATGTCGAATCCTTGGACGCCTGGTTGGGCGACGTGGCGCAAGGCATTCGCCGCGTCTTGACCCGCCCCCTGAAAGTGCTGGGCTATGACACCCAACGCATCCATGCCAATTGGAAAACCTACCACGAGAACCCGCGTGACTCTTACCACGCCAACATCTTGCACACCTTTTATGGCACCTTTGGCTTGTCGCGCCAGTCGCAAGAGTCCGCCATGGTGCTCGATGCTGCTGGACGCCATGTGTATTTCTATACCAAGGCCGGTACGGAAAAGAAATCCGCCGATTACGAAAAAACCTCCAGCGAATTGCGCTCGCACAACGACCAATTGACCCTGGAAGACCCGGGCATCCTGAAATGGAAAGATGAATACGGTGATGGCGTGAGTGTGCAAATTCTCAACACCTGCCCGTCTTTTGTGTTGCACCAAATTGCCAACAGCCTGGCCACTCGCCAGCTCATACCGCGGGGCGTGAACCAGTCGGACCTGGTCTGGACTTATTTTGGCTTCGAAGACGATGACGAAGAGACCACCCGCATGCGCCTGACGCAAATCAACTTGGTGGGCTCAGCGGGCATGGTCTCGGTGGAAGATGCCGCCGTGTGCGAAATGATGCAGCGCGCCTTTGCCGATGGCGAAGAGGGCGCCTCGTTCATCGAGATGGGGGGCAAGACACTGGAAAGCGGCGGCTCAAGCAAACTCTCCGAGCGGGCGATCCGCAATTTTTGGCACAACTACCGTCAGTACATGGGGCTGTGACAATGAAGGCTTCCCATTCCACTTCTGAACTGTCCCTGGCCGAGCGCCTGGCCTTGCATCGCCAGCATGTCGATGCCGTGTCTTACCTGCTGGCAGAGTGGTCGCACGCCATCGACCAAAACCGGGTTGAAGCGATCGCAGGCTTGATGCTGCCCGAGGGGCGCTACACGGTGACCTCACGCTTCAACCACGATCGCGGCCTGCCTATGGCCATCATCGATGCCCGCAGCGCGGCACAACTGCGGGACCGCATCAAGTCGATGCGACTGGCCAACATTTACCAGCCCCAAAGCTACCGACATGTGATCAGCGCCATCCAGGTGATCGGGCAGACTGAGGCCGGCTTGTTGCAGGTGCGCTCCAGTTTTGTGGTGGTGCGCACGCTGGAGTTGATGGGCGACAGCATGCTGTTTGCCAGCGGTGAAAGCCATGACCTGATTGATCTTCAGGGCACGGAACCGCGTTTTGCCGAGCGGCGCATGGTTTACGACTCGCGCGCCGTCGAAACCCTCATGGTCATTCCAATTTAAGGAGAAGCGTGTGACAACAACTGCGAACAAACGTAAGCTCGCCATCATGAGTCTGGTGGGCTCCCTGCTGTTGATGCCCTGGCTCACACAGGCCCAGGATTGGCCGACGCGGCCCATTCGCGTGATTGTCCCTAACCCTGCTGGCGGAACGGCGGACATCTTGCCGCGCATGCTTTCCGAGGCCTTGGCACAGCGACTGGCTCAACCCGTGGTTGTTGAAAACCGTCCTGGTGCCGCGGGCAATATTGGCGCCGAGTTTGTCTACAACGCAGAGCCTGATGGCTACATCTGGCTGGCCGCGCCGCCACCTTCGTTGACAGTCAACCCCAGCCTCTATCCCAAACTTAACCACGACCCGAGCAAGTTCGCTCCCATCACGGTGATTGCCACGGTGCCCAACGCGTTGTTTGTGCACCCATCCTTGCCTGTGAACACTTTGCAGGAGTTTCTGGCCTATGTGAAGGCCAACCCCGACAAGCTCAGCTATGCCTCACAAGGCAATGGCTCGACGGCCCATTTGACGGCAGAACTGTTCAAGCTGAAGACGGGTTTCAAAATTCAGCATGTCCCTTACAAAGGAGATGCGCCTGCGGTGGCCGACTTGCTGGCCGGCCATGTGCAGGTGATGTTTGGCAACGTCGCCGCAGGCATGGGCCATGTGCGCAATGGCAAATTGCGTGTTCTGGCCGTGACCAGCCCCAAGCGCCTGCCTGCTTACCCCGCGCTGCCCGCCTTGGATGAGTCGGTGCCAGGCGTGGTGGCTGTGACTTGGTTTGGCATGGTGGCGCCACCGCGAACGCCAATGGCCATCACGCGCAAAGTGTCGCAGATGGTGTCCGACATCTTGAAAACCCCTGAAATGGTCCGCAAGTTCAGCGAAGCAGGCGCTGACCCTGTGGCGAACTCACCCGAAGAGATGGAAAAGTGGATGCGCGAAGATGCCGAGCGTTGGCGTTCTGTGATTCGGGCTGCCAGTATCAAGATCGATTAAGGCCTGCGGGTATCGGCAAGGCTTCATCGCCTTGCTTGAGCGCTGGCGCTAAGGTTTTGTGGAAAACGAAAACTGCTGCCTGTAACGGTTGGGTGTGTCGCCTTTCCAGCGCTTGAAGCTGCGGCTGAAATTTGTCTGATCGCTGAAGCCCATCTTCTCGGCGATGTGGCTCAAGGGCAAGTTGGACTGCCGAAGATACCAACAGGCCAACTCATTGCGGGCTTCGTCCAGCAGTTGCTGGTAGCTGATTTTTTCGGTTTCCAGTTTTCGCAGCAAAGTGCGACGCGACATCGACAAGGCATCGGCCACTTTGTCCACGGATGGCCATTGCGGCTGCTGTGAATGCAAAAAATGGCGGACCTTGGCGCTGATGCTGCCTTGCAGGCGGGCCAGTTCCTCGTCGCCCGCCAAACAGATGTGCCGGTGCAATTCCGGGTCTGACAAAGCCGAAGGCCGATCTGCCACGTCTTGCGGAAACTGAAAGCCCAATGCCGGTGCGCCCGGCAGGCGCCTCAAGTTGTCGCTTGCAGGGCCCGTGCTTGCACCGCTGCCCCAGGGGAGCAGTATCTCTCCTTGTTGCCAATCCAGCGGGTGAGCGATGGCACGCAGAATGCTGAACTTGGCAAATACAGTGGCGTTTTCAATGAAGCCACTGTAGAGCCCCAGGGGAATGCGCGGATGCATCAAGAGGCGTACCTTGCCATCGGCACGGTCGCACTGGAAGTCAAACAGCCGATTGCGAATGTGCGCATACTTGGCAATGGTTTCCATGGCGTGTCCAATGGAGCGGCTGGTCATCGCGGCCAGGCCCATAGGGCCATGCGCGGCCATCGACAGTTGAAGGCCCAGCGTCTGCCCGTCTTGGGGGCGTTGCACGGCATGGGTGACGTCAAAAATAGGCAGGTAATCCAGCAGCGGCAACAGGCGGGGTTGTGACAGGCTGTCACGTTGCGATGCCGACAAAGGCAGGGACAACATGTTGGAGAAGATCTGAAAATACACCGAGTGGACGGTGGGCAAAAACCACTCTGCAGGCAGATCTTGTGGCACCAATGGATCAATTATTGGCATGTTGGACTCTGGTGGCGGGAAGGGACTGCCATCAAAATTTAATCGTTAACCGCCAATTAAGCAACCTTAGAGTTGTCACATCAGATTAATTTTCAAATTAACAGCCAAGGAGACACGCTGTGAATGCCGCTCAAATACAAAACGCCTTGGTGGTCTGCCTGATCGTGGGTTTTGCCACCATGGAGTGGGTCACGCGCCGCTATCAGCGCACCGTCCATGCCACCGCCAACGACACCAAGTTGGAGTTGCTGATGTTTTTGAGCCTGCTGGCCATCACGCAGCCCCTGGCCTTGCTGGTGACCAACAAGCTGGGCCATTGGCTGGCGCCGCAGTACAAGGGCGTGCTGGCGGATTTGCCATGGTGGGCCATGGTGGGCTTGCTGATTGTGGTGGATGACCTGACGCAATACTGGTGGCATCGCCTGTCGCATTCGCCACTGCTGTGGCCTTTGCACCGCGCCCATCACTCTGCCGAGTACATGAGCATTCGTGTCACTTTCAGAAACAACTTTTTCTATTACCTGATGATGCCGGGGCTGTGGCTTGCCGGTTCGCTGTTGTATTTGGGCGTGGGCGGACTGGTCTATGCCCTGTATGTGGTGGTCAAACTCTTTGTGATTCTGGGCGCGCATTGCGCATGGCGTTGGGATGAGGCGCTGTACCGAATTCCGGCGCTGCGCCCGCTCATGTGGGTGCTGGAGCGAACCATCTCGACGCCGGCCACCCATTGGGCACATCACGCCATCACCAATGCCGATGGCATTGGCCATTACAAGGGAAATTTTGGCAACCTGCTGTTCATTTGGGACCTGATTTTTGGCAGCGCCCACATCACCCGCCAATATCCCGAGAAAGTGGGCTTGATCGATGACCAGCTGTTTGGCCAGGAGCACTGGTACCACCAAATGTTTTACCCCCTGTTCCAGTCCCGGCGTGAGCACAGCGCCTTGAAATTCGGTGGCAAGATTTATGCTGAGGGCGATGCGCAGCCATGACGCGAATCCAAGAGATTTTTGAGGGTCAAGCGGCGACAGCGCTTCGTCTTCGGTGTTCTACGGCGCAAGAACGCATTGCCAAAATTCGCAAGCTGCGCGATGCCGTGATTGACCATACCGAGGATTGGTACCGAGCCGCCTATGCAGACTTTCGCAAACCGCCCGGCGAGGTCGACTTGGGCGAGATCCTGCCCATTTGCATCGAGGCCAACCATGCCATCCGGCACCTGAAAAAATGGATGAGGCCCACGCGTGTCTGGCCGACCTGGATGACCCTGGGAACGCGCAGCAGTGTGCAATACATTCCGCGCGGGCGTTGTCTCATCTTGGGGCCTTTCAATTACCCGGTGAACCTGACCTTGGGCCCTTTGGTGTCGGCCATTGCCGCAGGCAATACCGTGGTGATCAAGCCTTCAGAACTGACGCCCCACCTCTCTGGCCTGATGGCCCAAGTGGTCCGCGAAGTTTTCACGGAAGACGAGGTGGCTGTTGTGCAAGGAGATGCCCAAGTGGCGCAGGGCCTGCAAGCGCTTCCTTTCGACCATGTGTTTTTCACCGGCAGCCCGGCCGTGGGCAAGCAGGTCATGGCGGCGGCGGCACGCCATTTGTCCAGTGTGACTTTGGAGCTCGGAGGTAAGAGCCCAGCCATTGTGGACGCCAGCGCCAACCTGCGATTGGCAGCGTCCAACATTCTTTGGGCCAAGTTCACCAATGCCGGCCAAACATGCATTGCCCCTGACCATGTCTATGTGCACGAAAGTGTCAAAGATACTTGGACGGCATGTTGCATTGAGGTCCTCAAGAAAGCCTATGGCAAGAGCTTGGCTGAGCAACAAGCCAGCCCGCACCTTGCACACATGGTGAATGCAAGGCACAAGGCACGCGTGAAAGCCTTGCTGGAGGACGCGCAGGCACGGGGCGCACGCGTGCTGTTGGGCGGTGGCGTCGCAGAGGACGCGTGTTTCGTCCAGCCCACTTTGCTGGATCAATTGCCTGCGGACAGTCGATTGATGTCAGAGGAAATTTTTGGCCCGCTGTTGCCTGTCATCAGCTTTCGATCCATGGAGGAGGTGATTGACAAAATCAACGCCGGTCCCAAGCCCCTGGCCTTGTACATCTACAGCCAGACTTCGACCCATGTCGACCAGGTCTTGACCAATACCGCCTCGGGCGGGGTCTGTGTCAACCATGCCTTGCTGCAATTCATGCACGGCAACTTGCCGTTTGGCGGTGTCAACCATTCGGGCATTGGCAACGCCCATGGCCATTATGGGTTCAAAGCCTTCAGCCACGAGCGCGCCGTAGTGCGCACCCAAGTGGCCTTGGCCGCCACGCTGTTGGGCGCGGGGGAGGTGCATCCTGTCTTGCGAAAAATACTTCGGCCGCTGTTGAAATACCTTTGATTTTTCAGATGTTGCGCTGCCAGGGTGCGCAGGGCGCCGCCAACGGGCGCAAACCCTTTGGAAACAGGCGCCTGCAGCGCCTCCCAATGGGAGAATTCTTTGTGACAATAGGGCCTCCGCCAGCTGCCTCCGTCGCATAACTCATTGGACCGCGCATTTTTATGTTTGATATTCAGGGAACCGACAGTTCTGATCGCTTGACCGGCAACGCCGCAAGCGAAAGCATCTACACCGGCAATGGCGCCGACACGGTCGTTGCGGGTGCTGGCAATGACAGCGTGAACGGCGCCATGGTCAATGGCCAAGCTTCCTACTACAAGGTGTCAGGTACGAAGTGGCTGTCCGGTGAAGATGGCAATGACTTTTTGTATGGCGGGTCGGATGCAGACACGATTTCAGGCGATGCTGGCAACGACACCTTGAGTGGGGATGCCGGCAACGACGTTCTGAGCGGCGGACTGGGCGATGACGAAATCAAGGGCGGCGAAGGCAATGACGCCATTGACGCGGGCGATGGTGCGGACGACATTGACACGGGCGCTGGCGTGGACGCCGTTCTCGCCGGCAGTGGCAACGACAACATCAATGGCTTCAACGTCAGCGGCCAAGCGGGGAGCTATTCCTTCAATGCCTATGCAGGGGCCAAATCTGTGGATGCGGGTGCAGGGGACGACTTTGTGTTCGGCGGCACCGACAATGACAGCCTGGTGGGCGGCGAGGGGTTGGACAGCTTGTACGGCCATACCGGCAACGACAGCTTGCAGGGCGATGCCGGTGACGATGCCCTGTTCGGGGACGAGGGTGACGACAGCTTGCTAGGGGGGGCAGGCGCCGACGCCATTCAAACGGGCGATGGGCAAGACACGGTCTTGGGCGGCGACGGCAACGACAGCATCAATGGGCGCATCGTCAATGCCCAAGAGGGCACCTTCACCTTCACACCCTCGAGTGGACCCAAGTCGATAGACGCAGGTGCTGGCGATGATTTTGCATATGGTGGCTCAGACAATGACAGCCTGCTGGGTGGTGATGGCCAAGACAATTTGCACGGCAGTTCAGGCAACGACACGGTTCAGGGCGATGCAGGCGATGATGTGCTGTTTGGCGATGCCGGCAACGACAGCCTGAACGGAGGTGACGGCGCGGACGACATCCAGACCGGCGATGGCCAGGACACGGTGTCTGGGGGCAGTGGCAATGACAACATCAATGGCCACCTGGAAGGCAGTGATGGCGCCTATTCCTTTCAAACATACGCTGGCGCCAAGCAGATTGCCGCAGGTGATGGCAATGACTTCGTCTTTGCGGGTTCCGACAATGACACCCTGCTGGGCGAGTCTGGCCAAGACACCTTGTACGGCAGCACAGGCGCCGACAGCCTGGATGGCGGGTTTGGCAATGACTCCGTGTCCGCGGGGGATGGCAACGACACCCTGGCAAGCTTTTATGGACAGGACACGCTCAATGGCGGCATCGGCGACGATCGGTATCTGATCGGTGCCAAGCGTTTCACATGGATTGACGAGGCTGGCACAGATACGGCCGTGGTGTCTGTTGACTTCGTGAAAATCCCAAGCTTCATTGAAACAGTGGAGTACGCACAGGGTACGCAAGCCTTGCCTTATTGGATCAGCGCTTTGTTGCCAGACGAAGCGGCCGGCTTTGGCTTTTTGAGCGCCCTGGGTTCCTCGAAAACCTATGCTTACACTTTTCCGCAAGCCGCACCATCTTATCTGGAAGCCAATTCGGATTACGTGAAAGGCTGGACCGCTTTCACATCGGCCGAGATCGCTGCGACCAAGCGCTCACTCAATTACATCTCTGGCTTGGTGGATTTGAAGTTTGTGCAAAGCAGTGTGGCCGATGCGCCCAACACACTGAGCTTTGCCAACAACACCCAAACGGACAGCGCCGGTTATGCCTTGAACCCGTCCGACACCTCGCTGGGCAGCGATGTTTTTTTAAGCGACACAACGGACAACCGAGAAGCCAAAGACGGCAGCTATGCAGCGCTGACGCTCATTCATGAAATTGGCCACGCATTGGGATTGAAGCACCCCTTTGGCGAGCCCGACAGCACGGGAGCCTCAGCAACCCCGCCTTTTCTTTCTTCTACCGAGGATGTGACGGCCTGGACCGTCATGAGTTACACCAGCAGTGAAGCGGAATATGCTTTCGAATACAGCCCGTTGGACATCGCGGCCTTGCAATACTTGTATGGCCCCAGCTTGACCAGCCGTGCAACCAATGACACCTATGCCGTGTCCAGTACGGCAGCCAATTTTGTATGGGATGGTGCAGGCACAGACCTGCTGGATGCCAGTGCATCAAGCCAGCCTGTCACGCTGTACTTGACGCCAGGTTACTGGGGGTATGTGGGCGCAACTCGCGCAAGCACCATCACGGCGCCCGGTCAGGTGACGGTGAACTTTGGCTCCACCATAGAAAACCTCATGGGCGGGAGCCAGGCAGACCGTCTGTACGGCAATGCCAGCGCCAACCAAATCTTGGGTGGGGCGGGTGATGATGTTCTTCAAGGTTGGGATGGCAGTGACACCCTGTCGGGCGGCCTGGGAAATGACACCCTTTTTGGCGGTGCCAGCGCAGACATCGGGACACGCAATCGCGGCACGGACGTGGCGGTATTTGCCGGTAACCGCAGCAGCTACCAAATCACTTGGACCGCTGCGACCGATACTGTCACAGTCAGCTCGGCCTCCGAGGGCACCGATACCTTGTGGGACATTGAGCAGCTGCAATTTGCAGATGCCACTTTGCAAGTGGCCGCGCTGCGCGACACCTTGGCGCCCACCCTGATGACGGCCTCACCGGTGAATGGCGCGTTGCGCGTGCCCTATGACGCGCCCGTCGTTCTGGAATTCAACGAAGCAGTTCAAGCTGGGAGCGGGTCTTTTTCCCTCAAGGCAGGCAACGCCACCGTGGCCAGCGTGGATGTCACAGACAGTCGCTATGTGCAAATCCAAGGGTCTACCGTCACAGTCACATTGCCCTCGGGCGTCATCGTTCCGGGAACAACCTACACGGCCGTGACCACAGCGGGCGCGCTCAAAGACTTGTCGGGCAACAATTGGGTTCCTGGAAGTTTGGCGTACACCTTCACCTTCGCCAGCGCCAGTGCGGCAAGCGCTGACACCGTGGCGCCAGTGATGGATGGTGCCTCTTGGCGTGGCGTTGTCAGTCCGACGGCTGCGATTCAAATACCCTTTTCCGAAGCCATTGTGCGGGGAGCCGGTGCCATCTCCTTGGTGGAGTACAACCCAAGTACCCTGCAGATCGTTGCGGTGCTCAGCGTCACGGCCAGCGTGGCAGAGAACGTCCTGACGCTGACACACTCGCAATCGCTGAGCGCAGCCAAGAGTTACGCGGTGAGTTTTGCCGCAGGCGCCATCAAGGATTTGGCGGGCAATGACTTCAACTTTGCGGACAGCCGTACAACGGCTGCGTCCACAATTTACTACCCAGTCATTGTGGACAGCACAGCGCCGGTGGCTCCGAAGTTCGTGACGACGGCCAGTGTCATTTCCTCCGTGGATCCGCAGGTGACGTTCTCGACATCCTTGGGGTCCATCGTGATGGAGTTGGATGCCGATTTGGCGCCGATCTCCACCGCGAACATGATCGCCTATGTCAATGGCGGCCTGTACGATGGCACGATTTTTCACCGCGTTATCTCGGGGTTCATGGCACAGGGAGGGGGCTTCACCAGCGGCATGGTGCCGGTCGATTCAGGCTACGCCCCTATTTTGAATGAAGCTGCCAATGGCTTGACAAATTTGCGTGGCACGGTGGCCATGGCGCGAACGTCGGACTTGAATTCGGCAACCAGTCAGTTCTACATCAACTACGTTCACAACGCCAGTTTGGATGGTGCTTATGCCGTCTTCGGTAAAGTGCTGTCGGGAATGGCCGTGGTGGACCTGATGGCTCAAAAGCCAACGCAGACGCTGAGTTCGGGTCACCAAAATGTGCCAGTGACCGACATCACCACCTTGCAAGCCACGCAAACTCAGCTGGGCCAATGGTCAAGCACCACTGGTTTGTTGGCCCTCAGCGACTTGGAGACCAGCGCAACTTGGCAATACTCCTTGAACAGCGGTGCCAGCTGGCAGCTTGGCAGTGGCAACTACCTGAGGGTTCCAGACGGGTTTTACGCCGCGGGCACATTGCAAGTGCGCCAGACAGACGCCCAAGGGCTGGTCAGCAGCGCTTATGTCTTCCCTGGCAGTTTGCAAGTGAACAAGACATCTGCCGTCCAATTGACGGGTACGACTGTTTTTTGGAAGGGCATGAGCACCAGTCCCAAAGCCTTGGCCAATGTTCAAATGTCCTCCGAGCTCGCTGACAAAACTGACTCGCTTGGTGTGGTCGATTTGAGCGGCGTGGACAGCCTGTCGTCTGCAGCGTCTGGCACGGTGGTGCTGAGTCCCACGCTGGCCAGCCCCAGCAACGCCAAATCTGCCATCACGCTCACGGACGTGCTGGCCGCCTTGAAAATTTACCTCGGCAAATCGGTGCCCGATGCCTATGCGTCACCGCTCAATTACGTGGCCGCTGACTTTGATGCCTCGGGCAGCGTGACCTTGACCGATGTCTTGCAAATGCTGAAATACTATTTGGGCAAGAGCACGACCAACAATGTCAAGCCAGAATGGGCTTTTTTGGATGCGGCTGACCTGACAGGCAGCGGAAGCACCGCCACGGCCTTGGGTGCCAACGGCCAGGCATTGTCAAAGACGAATGCCCTACCGCATGCTGTGGATGTTGACTTGATGTCTGGCATCGACACGCTGCAACTGGTCGGTGTGCTGCGTGGCGATGTGGACGGCTCCTGGACCGCGCCCACCAACTGAGGTGTATGGCTTGTGAGGTCTCCCATTGCCATTGTCGATGTCGATCGGCCCGCAACCTGGACCAAGTACCGCAATGGCTTGTGCGATGACTGTGCCGCCAATTGCTGCACCATGCCGGTCGAAGTGAAATTGCCCGACTTGGTTCGTCTGGGGCTGGTGGACGATTTTGAGGCGACGCATGAACCCGCCAAGCAAATTGCCAAGCGGCTGACCAAAGCGGGCCTGGTTGAGCATTTCAATTTCAAAAACAGCATCTTCACGCTCGCCAGACGCGCCAGCGGCGATTGCCATTATTTGGATGCTGTGACCCGGCGCTGCACGGTGTATGAGAAACGCCCCAACACCTGTCGGCTCCATCCTCAAGTGGGGCCGCGTCCCGGGCATTGCCCTTATGGCGCGGCAGCGAGAAGCCAATGAGTGATTACCAAGGCTTGGTTTGCACCCACTGGGGGCATTGGAGTGAATTGACGTATCAAACACTCACCCGACAGCCATTGACAGATGGGCAGGTGCGCATTCGGGTGCGGCATGCCGGTGTGGGGTTTGCTGTCAGCTTGTTTGTGGCGGGGAAATACCAACGCAAGCCGCCCTTGCCGTTCACGCCGGGGACCGAGGTCTCTGGTGAAGTTTTGGAAGTGGGCGCTGGCGTTTCTCATGTGGCGGTGGGTGACCGTGTGATGGCTGCGCTCGATTGGGGTGGCTTTGCCGAAGAGGTGGTCACCACAGCGTCGACCGTCTACCCCGTACCTGAGGGTGTTCCCCTGACAGCGGCTGCAGCCTTGCCCGTGACCTACGGCACGGTGGGGGCCGCCTTGATCTGGCGCGCCAAACTGCAGCCAGGTGAGACAGTTCTGATTCACGGCGCCGCCGGCTCTTTGGGCATGGCCGCGGTTCATGTGGCCAGGTTGCTGGGCGCGCGCGTCATTGCCACCGCCAGCACCGAGGCCAAGCGTGCCGCGCTCTTGAACAACGGCGCACACCATGCCTTGCCGGCCGATGCCCAAGCCTTGTCGACAGCGGTGAAAGCCTTGTGCCCGCGCGGCGGCGTCGATGTGGTGTTTGACCCCGTGGGCGGCGATCTTTTCGATGCTTCTTTGCGTTGTGCGGCCTTGCATGCGCGTTTGCTGGTGATTGGCTTTGCCGCAGGCCGCATTCCGCAAGTGCCCACCAATTTGGTACTGGTCAAGAACTTGTCCATCCTGGGCTTCAATTATGGGCAGTACATCGGATGGGGCCTGACCGATGAGCGCGCGATCCACGAAGAAGACGTGCGCGAGGTTCTGTCAACCCTGACCGCGGCCATGGCCGCAACGGACATGCCCTTGCCAGTGACGCAACACTTCCCCGCGTCTCAATGGCTGCAGGCCATCGACACCACCATGAGCCGTCGCTCGGTGGGCAAAGTCATTCTGGACTTTGAGGACACCCCAATAAAAGGAGACACCGCATGACATTGGCAATGACTTGGGAAGAATGGGCGCAGCACGATGGTCTTGCTTTGGCGCAGCGCGTGCGCAACGGCGAGGTCACGCCCGCAGAGTTGGCCAGGCAGGTGGCGGCAGGCATTGAAAAAACCAATGGCGCTTTGAGTGCCGTGGTCGAGGTCTTTGACGATGTGGTGCAAGACCCGATGAAAGACGGCATGAACCCCGAGGGCCCGTTCGCTGGCCTGCCCTACCTGATGAAAGATTTGGGCCCAACCTTGAAGGGTCGTTTGCAGGAAATGGGTTCTGCGCTGATGCAAGGCAACCGCGCCAGCGCTGACAGCTTTTTGACGGGAAAAATTCGCCATGCCGGCCTGAACATCATAGGGCGCACCACCACGCCCGAGTTTGGCGTCTGCAGCTCGGCCGAAAACCCGGCCATGTATGTCACGCGCAACCCTTGGGACCTGAGCTACACCACCTGCGGTTCGTCGGCGGGCACAGCCGCAGCGGTGGCTGCAGGTGTCTTGCCTTTGTCGCACGCCACCGATGGCGGTGGCTCGATTCGCATTCCGGCGGGCGTGAATGGCAACATCGGCTTGAAGCCCTCGCGCGGCGTCTTCTCCATTGCGCCTGCCGCCTCTGACCTGACCGGCCTGGTGTCCACCCAAGGCTGTCACAGCCGCACGGTGCGGGATACGGCTGCGTTTGTCGATCACTGCCGTGGCGGCGCACCGGGCGAGTTCATGCCTTACTGGTCTGTACCCGAGTCCTACAGCCAGCTGATTCAACGGGACCCCCAACCCTTGCGCATTGCCCTCTCGCATGAATGGGGCGACTACCGAGCGACGCCTCATTTTGTGACCGAGCTGGAGCGCGTGGGTCGTTTCCTCGAAAGCTTAGGCCATCAGGTGGAATGGGCCTTGCCCGCGGTGGATTTTCGGGCTGCCTTTGCAGCACAAACCACTTGCTACATCAGCAATTTCGCGCAGACCATCACCAACCTGCTGG
>JACCDU010370588.1_pt1 | contig 16905 bp, 11 predicted proteins | sample 7446081 | NCBI WGS metagenome assembly JACCDU01 (sample SAMN15323447, study PRJNA562643) | freshwater metagenome | isolation source: river surface water | place: USA:Blue River Watershed | collected 2017-08-17
GGAGCCAGGAGTTTGACGGTCATACCGACGTTATCGCCTGGCAGAACCATTTCTTTGTCTGCTGGCAATTCGATCGTGCCGGTCACGTCAGTCGTACGGAAGTAGAACTGTGGACGATAGCCGTTGAAGAATGGTGTGTGACGACCACCTTCGTCTTTCGACAGAATGTACACCTCGGCGGTGAAGTCTGTGTGTGGCTTGATCGAACCTGGCTTGGCCAGAACCTGACCACGCTCAACTTCTTCACGCTTGGTGCCGCGCAACAGAATACCGACGTTATCGCCAGCCTGACCCTGGTCAAGCAGCTTGCGGAACATTTCAACGCCCGTGCAAGTGGTCTTCAGTGTGTCGTGGATACCGACGATTTCGATTTCTTCGCCGACTTTAACGATACCGCGCTCGATACGACCGGTCACAACAGTACCGCGACCCGAGATCGAGAACACGTCTTCAACTGGCATCAGGAACGTACCGTCCACAGCGCGCTCTGGCGTTGGGATGTAGTTGTCCAGTGCGTCAGCCAATTTCATGATGGCCTGCTCACCGAGCTCGCCTGTGTCGCCTTCGAGAGCCAGCTTAGCCGAACCCTTGACGATTGGTGTGTCATCACCTGGGAAGTCGTACTTGGAAAGAAGCTCGCGCACTTCCATTTCGACCAACTCAAGCAGCTCAGCGTCGTCAACCATGTCAGCCTTGTTCAGGAAGACGATGATGTAAGGAACGCCCACCTGACGTGACAGCAGGATGTGTTCGCGAGTCTGTGGCATTGGGCCGTCAGCGGCCGACACCACCAGGATCGCGCCGTCCATCTGCGCAGCACCGGTAATCATGTTCTTGACGTAGTCGGCGTGGCCGGGGCAGTCAACGTGAGCGTAGTGACGGTTCTGTGTCTCGTACTCAACGTGTGCGGTGTTGATCGTAATACCGCGTGCACGCTCTTCAGGTGCTGCGTCGATCTGCGAATAGTCTTTAGCCTCGCCACCAAACTTCTTTGACAGCACGGTTGTGATCGCTGCGGTCAATGTGGTTTTGCCATGGTCAACGTGGCCGATTGTGCCGACGTTGACGTGTGGTTTGGTCCGTTCGAATTTACCTTTTGCCATGATATATATCCTCTAACTGATTACTTGCTGCGAGCCGCGATAATCTCGTCGGCTACGTTTCTGGGAGCTTCTGAATAATGCTTGAATTCCATCGTGTAGGTTGCGCGACCTTGCGTTAACGAACGCAAGTTGGTTGCGTAACCGAACATCTCGGCCAGTGGAACTTCAGCCTTGATGATCTTGCCACCACCGACCATGTCATCCATACCTTGCAACATACCGCGACGTGAGGACAAATCGCCCATCACTGTACCGGCATAATCTTCAGGTGTTTCGACTTCAACGGCCATCATTGGCTCGAGCAGCACAGGGCTAGCCTTGCGCATACCATCCTTGAATGCCATTGAGGCAGCCATACGGAAGGCGTTTTCGTTCGAGTCAACGTCGTGGTAAGAACCGAAGAACAGCGTTGCTTTCACATCGACAACTGGATAGCCAGCCAGAATACCGGCAGGCAATGTTTCCTGAATGCCTTTGTCCACTGCAGGGATGTATTCGCGAGGAACCACACCGCCCTTGATGGCGTCAACGAATTCATAACCACCGCCTGGAGGCAGAGGCTCAAGCTTCAGAACAACGTGACCGTACTGACCGCGTCCGCCTGATTGCTTAACGAATTTACCTTCGATTTCTTCGCAAACCTTACGAATCGTTTCGCGGTAAGCAACCTGTGGTTTACCCACGTTTGCTTCGACGCTGAATTCACGCTTCATGCGGTCAACAATAATTTCCAGGTGCAGTTCGCCCATACCTGAAATAATGGTCTGGCCTGATTCTTCGTCGGTACGGACACGGAAAGAAGGATCTTCCTGTGCCAGACGCGAGAGAGCCATACCCATTTTTTCTTGGTCGGCTTTGGTTTTTGGTTCCACAGCCTGTGAAATCACTGGCTCTGGGAAAACCATGCGCTCGAGCATGATGTGTGAATCGACGTCGCACAGGGTTTCGCCCGTTGTCACGTCTTTCAGACCCACCACAGCTGCGATGTCGCCTGCAACCACTTCTTTGATTTCTTCGCGGTTGTTCGCGTGCATCTGAAGAATACGGCCGATACGCTCTTTTTTGCCCTTGATAGGGTTATAGATGGTATCGCCTGATTTCAGAACGCCCGAGTAAACGCGCACGAAGGTCAGCTGACCAACGTAAGGATCGGTCATCAGCTTGAATGCGAGAGCCGAAAACTTTTCGTTGTCGTCTGCTTCGCGGCTGGTTTCCGTACCGTCATCGAGTTCGCCCTTCACAGCAGGAATGTCCACTGGTGATGGCAGGTATTCGATTACGGCGTCAAGCATACGCTGAACGCCTTTGTTCTTAAACGCGGTACCGCACAGCATTGGCTGGATTTCGCCAGCAATGGTACGGGTACGCAATGCCAGCTGAATTTCAGCTTCTGACAGTTGCTCGCCTTCGAGGTACTTGTTCATCAGATCTTCTGATGATTCAGCAGCGGCCTCAACCAGCTTTTCACGCCATTCGTCGGCTTGTGCCTGCAGTTCTGCAGGAATATCGACGTAGTCAAACTTGATGCCCTGACTGGCTTCGTCCCAGATGATTGCTTTCATCTTGACGAGGTCAATCACGCCCTTGAAGTTTTCTTCAGCACCAATTGGGATCACCACTGGAACTGGATTTGCCTTCAGGCGGGTTTTGAGCTGATCGTAAACTTTGAAGAAGTTTGCGCCAGTACGATCCATCTTGTTCACGAAGGACAAGCGTGGCACACCGTACTTGTTAGCTTGACGCCACACGGTTTCTGACTGGGGCTGAACACCGCCCACAGCGCAATAAACCATACATGCGCCGTCGAGCACGCGCATTGAGCGCTCAACTTCAATCGTAAAGTCAACGTGTCCGGGGGTATCAATCACGTTGATGCGATGCTCTGGGTAGTTGTTACCCATGCCTTTCCAGAAGGCAGTTGTCGCAGCCGACGTAATGGTAATACCGCGCTCTTGTTCCTGTTCCATCCAGTCCATGGTGGCTGCGCCATCATGCACTTCGCCAATCTTGTGATTGACGCCGGTATAAAACAGAATACGCTCGGTCGTTGTGGTCTTCCCTGCGTCAATGTGGGCAGAGATACCGATGTTGCGGTAGCGCTCGATCGGGGTTTTGCGGGCCATGGTTGATCCTTAAATTACCAGCGGAAATGACTGAAAGCTTTGTTAGCTTCGGCCATCTTGTGCGTGTCTTCACGTTTTTTCATGGCTGCGCCGCGGCCTTCAGCTGCATCAAGCAACTCGCCAGCAAGACGGAGATCCATGGATTTCTCACCGCGCTTTTTAGCGGCTTCACGCAACCAACGCATTGACAGTGCCAAACGACGAACTGGGCGCACTTCAACAGGCACCTGGTAGTTAGCACCACCGACGCGGCGGCTTTTCACTTCAACGATCGGTTTGATGTTGTTGATCGCGAGGTTGAACACCTCGATCGCATCTTTGCCAGTTTTGGCAGCAACCTGATCCAGCGCACCGTAGACAATGCGCTCAGCCACGGCTTTCTTACCAGAAAGCATGACGACGTTCATAAATTTTGCGAGCTCGACGCTGCCGAATTTTGGGTCGGGCAGAATGTCACGTTTGGGTACTTCGCGACGACGGGGCATATTAATTCCTTTGTGTCTTTTCAGTTGAACTGCAGCTTTCACTACAGTCATAGTCAACCATCTAGTTGACCACTTACATTGCCTTCACATGCTTGACATGTGTCGGTTGCACGTAACAGCTTTCGCTGTGGCACTGCTTGTACTTTTATACCTACGCAATATTACAAATGCTGCGTGGGTATTACTTGGCCTGCTTCGGACGCTTGGCGCCGTACTTGGAGCGTGACTGTTTACGGTCTTTAACGCCTTGCAAGTCCAGTGAGCCGCGAACGATGTGGTAACGCACACCTGGCAAGTCTTTTACACGACCGCCGCGCACGAGCACGACTGAGTGTTCTTGCAAGTTGTGGCCTTCGCCGCCGATGTAAGAAATGATCTCAAAACCGTTGGTCAGACGCACTTTGGCGACTTTACGCAACGCTGAGTTTGGCTTTTTTGGAGTGGTGGTGTACACACGTGTACAAACACCGCGTCGCTGAGGGCAGTTCTCGAGCGCTGGGCTCTTGCTCTTGGTGACGCTGACTTCGCGCGGTTTACGCACGAGTTGGCTAATGGTTGGCATAACCTCTAATTCCCTTTTATCTCTGATACTTGCGTTGTCTACACGCGTTCTCAGCATTCCCGTTCCTGGGCAGCTCGCGCAAACCCACCATCAAACGGAAATCCGTAAAAGAGCGGGTATTGCTTATCTACTAGGGTCACTCAATAAGCCCAGAGCTATTGAAACCCCTGCGATATCACTGGTTTTTTGCTTTTTTCAAAGACAAATAGCCAGCCATAACGCAAAAAATACGCTAAGCCTGACAGCTTATCGTAAATATATCTATAGTGTCAACCCTCAGCGTGCCAAATGATTTCCACATTTGGCACGCCGTGGCCGACCACCAACTTATTCTTCGGTCGCCTCTGGAGCCGAAACGGCTGCAGCGGGTTCTTCGAACGGGTTGGCTTGCTGGCGTGCGGCTTCGCGTTCTGCCGCTTCCAGGATTTCTTTCTCTTTGCGTGCCTGGTGGTAAGCCATGCCGGTACCGGCAGGGATCAAACGACCCACAATGACGTTTTCTTTCAGACCGCGCAGATCGTCGCGCTTGCCCATAATGGCAGCCTCGGTGAGCACGCGGGTGGTTTCCTGGAAGGAAGCCGCTGAAATGAACGAATCGGTCGACAAAGACGCTTTCGTAATACCCAACAAAATGTTGTCATACGTTGCAGGCAACTTGCCTTCTGCAATCATACGATCGTTTTCGTTGAGCAACTCGGCGCGTTCGACTTGTTCGCCCGGAATGAAAGACGTGTCGCCAGCATCGACAATGTTGATACGACGCAGCATCTGGCGAACGATCACCTCGATGTGCTTGTCGTTAATCTTCACGCCTTGCAGACGGTAAACGTCCTGCACTTCGTCAACCACATAAGTGGCCAGACGCTCGATACCTTGCAAGCGCAGAATGTCGTGCGGATCGGCTGGGCCGTCGACGATCATTTCGCCCTTGTTGACCACTTGACCGTCGTGAACCAGAACCTGTTTCTCTTTCGGAATCAGGAACTCGTTTGCAACGCCTTCGAGATCGGTAATGACCAAGCGCTGTTTGCCTTTGGTGTCCTTACCGAACGAAACCGTACCAGTGACATCGGCAAGCATGCCGGCATCTTTCGGTGAACGGGCTTCGAACAGTTCGGCCACGCGTGGCAGACCGCCGGTAATGTCGCGAGTCTTTTGCGATTCTTGTGGAATACGCGCAAGCACTTCACCGACTTGAACCTGTTGACCGTCACGCACAGTAATCAGCGCGCCAACCGGGAACGAAATGTTCACCGAGTGGTCGGTACCGGCGATCTTGACTTCTTCGCCGTTTTCGCCGATCAGCTTGATCTGAGGACGCATCGCGACTTTGCCGCCACGGGTCTTCGGTGTGATGACAACCAGCGTTGACAGACCGGTCACTTCGTCGACCTGCTTGGCAACGGTGCCGCCTTCTTCGATGTTCTCGAAGCGGACTGCGCCGGCATACTCGGAAACGATCGGACGTGTCAGCGGATCCCACGTCGCGAGACGTGAACCAGCTTTCAGAACGTCACCGTCGTTCACCTGCAGTGTGGCACCGTAAGGCACTTTATGACGCTCGCGCTCGCGCTCGTTTTCGCCCATGATCACGATCTCGCCGGAACGCGAAATTGCAATGCGTTCTTTCTTAGGGTTCGTGACATAACGCATCGTGCTGGCAAAGCGAACCGTACCATTCGACTTGGTCTCAACAGCGCTGGCCATCGCGTTACGCGAAGCCGCACCACCGATGTGGAAGGTACGCATCGTCAACTGTGTACCTGGCTCACCGATCGACTGAGCGGCAATCACGCCAACTGCTTCGCCGACGTTGACCAGATAGCCGCGACCGAGGTCACGACCATAACAGTGCGCGCACAAACCGTGACGTGTTTCGCAAGTCAATGGAGTGCGGACGCGCACTTCGTCAACGCCGAGCTTGTCGATATAGTCGACCAGATCTTCGTCAAGCAAGGTGCCTTTCGCGATCGCTGTTTCTTGCGTGTCCGGATTGATGATATCAACCGCGGCAACACGACCCAGAATACGCTCGCGCAAGGGTTCGATCACTTCACCGCCTTCGACCAGCGCTTTCATGTTGTAACCATGAGAAGTGCCGCAATCGTTTTCGGTAATGACCAGATCCTGCGTCACGTCGACCAGACGGCGTGTCAGGTAACCTGAGTTCGCTGTCTTGAGCGCCGTATCTGCCAGGCCTTTACGCGCACCGTGCGTCGAGATGAAGTACTGAAGCACGTTCAGACCTTCACGGAAGTTCGCTGTAATCGGTGTTTCAATGATCGAGCCGTCAGGCTTGGCCATCAGGCCTCGCATACCGGCAAGCTGGCGAATCTGGGCTGCTGAACCGCGAGCACCGGAGTCGGCCATCATGTAGATCGAGTTGAAAGATTCTTGACGGACGTGGTCGCCGTGACGGTCAACGACCGGCTCGGTAGCCAACTGTTCCATCATGGCCTTGCCGACTTTATCGCCAGCCTTGCCCCAGATATCCACCACGTTGTTGTAACGCTCTTGCGAGGTCACCAAACCTGACGAATACTGTTTATCAATTTCTTTCACTTCACGACTTGCTTCAGCCAGAATTTCGACTTTGGCTTTCGGAATCAACATGTCGCCCATGGCGATCGAAATACCGCCACGCGTCGCGAGCTTGAAGCCCGACTGCATCAGCTTGTCGGCAAAGATCACCGTGTCGCGCAAACCGCAACGACGGAACGACTGGTTGATCAGACGTGAAATTTCTTTCTTTTTCAGTGCGCGGTTCAGAACCGAGAAAGGCAGACCCTTTGGCAGAATCTCGGAGAGCAGGGCGCGACCAACAGTCGTTTCAACGCGCTGCACGCCTGCAACCCATTCGCCATCCGCATTCTTCGACCACTCTGGCAGACGCACGGTGATGCGTGTCTGCAGGGTGACTTCCTTGTTGTCATACGCACGCTGCACTTCAGCGACGTCAGCCAGGAACATGCCCTCGCCCTTGCCGTTGGTGCGCTCACGCGTGGCGTAGTACAGACCCAACACGATATCCTGTGAAGGAACGATCGAAGGTTCGCCGTTTGCAGGGAACAGAACGTTGTTCGAAGCGAGCATCAAGGTGCGTGCTTCGAGCTGCGCTTCAAGTGACAGTGGCACGTGAACGGCCATCTGGTCACCGTCAAAGTCGGCGTTAAAGGCCGCGCAAACCAGCGGATGCAGCTGGATCGCTTTACCTTCAATCAGAACCGGCTCGAACGCCTGAATGCCCAAACGGTGCAGCGTAGGCGCACGGTTCAGCATCACTGGATGTTCGCGAATCACGTCTTCGAGAATGTCCCAGACCACTGGCTCTTGGCTTTCAACCAATTTCTTGGCGGCCTTGATCGTTGTGGCCAGACCCATCATTTCAAGACGATTGAAAATGAACGGCTTGAACAGTTCGAGCGCCATCAGCTTTGGCAAACCGCACTGATGCAGTTTGAGCTGTGGACCCACCACGATGACCGAACGGCCCGAGTAGTCGACGCGCTTACCCAGCAAGTTCTGACGGAAACGTCCGCTCTTGCCTTTGATCATGTCGGCCAAGGACTTGAGCTGACGCTTGTTGGCGCCTGGCCTGGCTTTGCCGCGACGACCGTTATCCAACGGGGAGTCAACCGATTCCTGAAGCATGCGCTTTTCGTTGCGCAAAATAATCTCAGGTGCTTTCAACTCAAGCAGACGCTTCAGACGGTTGTTACGGTTGATCACGCGACGATACAGATCGTTCAGATCCGAGGTCGCGAAACGGCCGCCGTCCAGAGGAACGAGAGGGCGCAGATCCGGTGGCAACACCGGCAGCACTTCCATCACCATCCACTCAGCCTTGATGCCCGACTTTTGGAAACCCTCAAGCACTTTCAGGCGCTTAGAGATTTTCTTGATTTTGGCTTCGGAGCTGGTTGCAGTCAATTCACCGCGCAGTTTTTCAACTTCGCGATCGATATCGATTGTGCGCAACAGTTCGCGAACAGCTTCCGCACCCATCAGCGCGCGGAAGTCATCGCCGTATTCTTCGGTTTTGGCGAGGTAGTCGTCATCAGACATAATCTGACCACGCTTCAGAGGAGTCATCCCCTCTTCAATCACACACCATGCTTCGAAGTACAGGACGCGTTCGATATCACGCAAGGTCATGTCGAGCACCATACCCAGACGGGATGGCAAGCTCTTCAGGAACCAGATGTGAGCAACAGGGCTGGCGAGTTCGATGTGACCCATGCGTTCGCGACGCACTTTAGCCACGGTGACTTCGACACCGCACTTCTCACAAATCACGCCACGATGCTTTAAGCGTTTGTATTTGCCGCACAAGCATTCATAGTCCTTGATCGGACCAAAAATCTTGGAACAAAACAAACCATCGCGCTCGGGTTTGAACGTGCGGTAGTTGATCGTTTCTGGTTTGCGCACTTCGCCATAAGACCACGAGCGGATCTTTTCTGGCGAAGCGATGCCAATCTTAATGGCATCGAACTGTTCGTCTTGCGAAACCTGTTTGAAAAGGTCGAGTAGCGCTTTCATTATTTACGCTCCAGATCCATGTCGAGGGCCAAGGAACGAATTTCCTTGACGAGCACGTTGAACGATTCGGGCATGCCCGCGTCGATCGTGTGATCACCCTTGACGATGTTTTCATATACCTTGGTACGGCCGGTGATGTCATCGGACTTAACCGTCAACATCTCCTGCAGCGTATAGGACGCACCGTATGCCTCGAGAGCCCACACTTCCATCTCACCGAAACGCTGGCCGCCGAACTGCGCTTTACCACCCAGCGGCTGCTGGGTCACGAGCGAGTAAGGACCAGTCGAACGAGCGTGCATCTTGTCATCAACCAAGTGGTGCAGCTTGAGATAGTGCATGTAGCCCATCGTGACTGGACGCTCGAACTGTTCACCAGTACGACCGTCATACAGCCAGGCTTGCGTACGGCTTTCCGTCAGACCCATTCTCTGGGCGACATCATCCGGGTAGGCGAGCTCGAGCATCTTCGTAATTTCGCTTTCTGTCGCACCGTCAAAGACGGGGGTCGCGAACGGCAGGCCGTTTTTGAGGTTCTGCGCGAGTTCAATGATGTCGTCATCATTCAATTCGTCCAGACGCGCTCCGGTACCTTCACCGTTATAGACCGTGTCAAGATAAGCACGAATCTTCTTGACTTCGATCTTTTGCTGATCACGCAACATGTCGCCAATACGATGACCCAGACCTTTTGCGGCCCAGCCAAGGTGGACTTCAAGCACCTGACCCACGTTCATCCGCGAAGGCACGCCCAGCGGGTTCAGAACGATGTCGGCAGGTGTGCCGTCAGCCATGTGTGGCATGTCTTCAACAGGAGTGATGCGTGACACAACACCCTTGTTACCGTGACGACCCGCCATCTTGTCGCCTGGCTGCAGACGACGCTTAACGGCAAGGTAGACCTTGATCATCTTGAGCACGCCTGGTGGCAGCTCGTCGCCCTGTGTCAGCTTCTTGCGCTTTTCTTCGAACGCGAGATCGAACTGATGACGTTTTTGCTCGAGCGACTCTTTGGCCTGCTCAAGTACAACGGCATGCGCTTCGTCTGACAGACGAATATCGAACCACTGCCAGCGATCCAGATCAACCAGATATTCTTTGGTGATCACGGTGCCTTTTGCCAGCTTGCGCGGACCGCCATTGACGGTCTTTTTAACCAGCATCTTCTCGATACGATCGAAGGTATCGTTTTCAACAATACGCAACTGATCGTTCAAGTCCTGACGGTAGCGACGCAGTTCGTCATCGATAATCGATTGCGCGCGCTTGTCGCGCACAATGCCTTCACGGGTGAAGACTTGAACATCGATCACGGTGCCGACCATGCCCGAAGGCACGCGCAGTGAGGTGTCTTTTACGTCGGATGCTTTCTCGCCAAAAATGGCGCGCAGCAGTTTTTCTTCTGGTGTCAGCTGTGTTTCGCCTTTAGGCGTCACTTTACCGACCAGCACGTCATCGGCACGGACTTCGGCGCCAATGTGAACGATGCCCGAATCATCCAGACGATTCAGTTGCGTTTCAGCCAAGTTGCTGATGTCGCGCGTGATTTCTTCTGGTCCGAGTTTCGTATCGCGTGCAACAACCGTCAGTTCTTCGATGTGAATCGATGTGTAACGATCGTCGGCCACGACTTTTTCGGAGATCAAAATCGAGTCTTCGAAGTTGTAGCCGTTCCAGGGCATGAAGGCGATCAGCATGTTCTGACCCAGAGCGAGTTCGCCCAGGTCGGTCGATGCGCCATCGGCCAAAACGTCACCGGCTGCGACGAGGTCGCCACGGCGTACGATCGGACGCTGGTTGATGTTCGTGTTCTGGTTTGAACGCGTGTACTTGATCAGGTTGTAAATATCAACGCCGACTTCACCTGCGATATTTTCTTCGTCATTGACGCGAATCACGACGCGGTCTGCATCAACGTGATCAACGATACCGCCACGCAGTGCCTGGACTGTCGTACCCGAGTCAACCGCCACGGTACGTTCAACACCCGTACCGACAACTGGTTTTTCAGGACGCAAGCAAGGAACAGCCTGACGTTGCATGTTGGCGCCCATCAGTGCTCTGTTCGCGTCATCGTGTTCAAGGAACGGAATGAGCGAAGCAGCAACTGAAACGATCTGCGATGGAGCAACGTCCATGTAGTGTACGTTTGCTGGCGCAGTCAACAAGGTTTCGCCAGCTTGACGGCAAGCAACCAACTCATCGGTGAATTTACCGGTTTCGCTGAGCTCGGCGTTAGCCTGTGCAATGACGTAATTACTTTCTTCGATGGCCGACAAATATTCGATCTGATCGGTCACGCGGCTATCGACAACTTTACGATAGGGCGTTTCGAGGAAACCGTATTCGTTCAAACGAGCGTACAGCGCCATTGAGTTGATCAGGCCGATGTTCGGACCTTCTGGTGTCTCAATTGGGCAAACGCGGCCGTAGTGTGTTGGATGCACGTCGCGGACTTCAAAGCCTGCGCGTTCACGTGTCAAACCACCAGGTCCCAAAGCCGAAACGCGACGCTTGTGCGTAATTTCGGACAGGGGGTTGGTTTGATCCATAAACTGCGACAGCTGGCTTGAGCCGAAGAACTCTTTAATCGCAGCCGAAATCGGCTTAGAGTTAATCAGATCGTGCGGCATCAGGTTTTCTGTTTCTGCCTGACCCAAACGCTCTTTGACTGCACGCTCAACGCGGACTAAGCCGGCGCGGAACTGATTCTCAGCCAATTCGCCAACGCAACGAACGCGACGGTTACCGAGGTGATCGATGTCATCGATCTGGCCACGGCCGTTACGCAGTTCGACGAGTACGCCGATGGTCTTGAGAATGTCGTCGTCCGTCAGCGTCATCGGTCCGGTGATGTCATCACCACGACCCAGACGGCTGTTTACTTTCATACGGCCAACGCGCGACAGATCGTACGTTTCTTCGCTGTAGAACAAACGCTGGAACAACGCTTCGACGGCGTCTTCCGTTGGTGGTTCGCCCGGGCGCATCATGCGATAGATAGCAACGCGAGCCGCCATCTGATCTGCAGTTTCGTCTGTGCGCAAAGTTTGCGAAATGTAAGGACCGCAATCCAGATCATTGGTGTACAAGGTCTGGATCGACGTGATCCCTGCAACGCGCAAAGCGTTCAGTGTCGATTCTGTGATTTCGTCGTTTGCCGAAGCAATCAACTCACCGGTTTCAGCATCCACCACATTGGTCGCGAGTACGCGTCCGATGAGGAAATCTTCAGGAACCGAAATACGCTCGATCTTCGCAGCAGCGATATCTTTCAGATGTTTTGCGTTAACGCGCTTGTCTTTTTCGACCAGCACTTTGCCGCTCTTGTCGGTGATGTCGAAACGGGCAACTTCACCCTTCCAACGGTTACCGACGAATTCCATCATGCCGCCTTCTGATTTGAGTTCGAACTGGTCGAATTCAAAGAAGTGCGCAAGGATGGATTCCGGTGTCATTCCGATTGCTTTGAGCAAAATCGAAACAGGCATTTTGCGACGACGATCGACGCGGAAGAACAGGACGTCCTTCGGATCGAATTCGAAGTCGAGCCATGAGCCACGGTAAGGAATCACGCGTGCCGAGAACAGCAATTTGCCCGAGCTGTGTGTTTTACCGCGATCGTGTTCAAAGAACACGCCGGGCGAACGATGCAGCTGCGAAACAATCACACGCTCTGTGCCGTTGATGACAAAGGAACCGGTGCTTGTCATGAGCGGAATTTCGCCCATGTAGACTTCCTGTTCTTTGACTTCCTTGACGGTCGGCTTGCTGACCTCACGGTCGAGCAGAACCAGACGCACCTTGGCGCGCAAAGGCGAGGCGTAATTCAGACCGCGCAGCTGACACTCTTTGACGTCGAATACGGGCTCGCCCAGCGTATAGCTGACGAACTCGAGTCGGGCCATGTTGTTGTGGCTGACGATCGGAAAAATTGAACTAAAGGCTGCCTGCAATCCCTGGTCATTTCTGGCGGAGGGTGCTGTATCGGCTTGCAAGAATGTTAGATAAGATTGAAGCTGTGTCGCAAGCAGGAAAGGAACGTCTTGCACGTCCTCACGCTTGGCGAAGCTTTTGCGGATGCGCTTTTTTTCGGTAAACGAGTAAGGCATGAGCACTCCGACTCGAGGTTACATAGGCCGTCAACCACGGCCACAGGGTGTGACTTCTAAACTTTTTGGGTACTTCTAACGACTTCAGAAAACACGACTTTTCGGTAGTTCACGTCAGATTTCTCTGCGTACCGACCCCGTTTAAAGAGGGGTTTTCTGAAAGCGCAAAAGCCCGGGGATGCAAATTCGCACTCCCCGGGCGATCACTGGTAGGTCTTACTTCAGTTCGACCTTAGCACCAGCTTCTTCGAGCTTCTTCTTAGCAGCTTCAGCGTCAGCCTTAGCAATGCCTTCTTTCACTGGCTTTGGTGCGCCGTCAACCAGATCTTTGGCTTCTTTCAGGCCCAGACCGGTGATTTCGCGAACAGCTTTAATGACGCTCACTTTGTTGGCGCCGGCTTCAGCCAGCACAACTGTGAACTCTGTCTGCTCTTCAGCAGCAGCAGCGCCACCAGCTGCAGGAGCAGCCACAGCAACAGCAGCGGCAGCAGCCGACACGCCAAACTTCTCTTCCATTTCTTTGATCAGCTCGGACAATTCCAGCACGGTCATGCTTGCAACTGCGTCGAGGATTTCAGCTTTTGTAGCCATTTGTAGAACTCCAGAATAAATAATTAACCAGGGGTTGGTATCGCTTGTCTTTCAATAAAATTCCGCAAGTAGCGTATTAGGCCGCTTGTTTCTGGTCGCGAACGGCTGCGAGGCCACGCACGAACTTGGTTGGAACTTCGTTGAGGGTACGTACGAACGTTGCGATCGGTGCTTGCATCGTTCCCAACAGTTTTGACAACAACTCTTCGCGTGAAGGCATCGTAGCCAGTGCCTTGATACCGTTGGCATCAAGAACGCTGTTAGGCAGTGAACCTGCCTTGATGATCAGCTTGTCGTTGCTTTTAGCAAACTCTGAAAGAACTTTTGCAGCGTTGACCGGATCAGCACTGATACCATAGATCAGTGGACCGGTGAGCTTTGATGACAATGCCTCGAAAGGCGTGCCAACAACGGCTCGGCGTGCCAACGAGTTTTTGAGGACTCGAAGGTAAACACCCTTTTCACGCGCAGTTTTGCGCAGTACGGTGACAGAGGCGACGTCCAGACCACGGTACTCTGCAACCACAATCGATTGGGCCTTCGCGACTTGCGTCGTGACTTCCTCGATTACGATCGCTTTCTCTTGACGATTGAGACTCACGGTTTGAACACTCCATCAAAAGATGCTTGGGGATTAGTCCCTTTGCATCAACCGAATGCGGCGATCCTGGATGAGTTCTGTACTAGAAATCTTCCAAGGGCGCCGTCTGCGCTGGATCCAGAAATATCCTGGGATTAAGCTCCGATGATTAAGTAGAAGGATTCCACTTGATCCGTCTTCGCTCCAGCGGTCTTTGACAGCAACACCCGGATAAATCCGGGTGCGGCCCAAAGTCTTGTAAATCTAACTGTTGCGATTAAGCAGCAGTCAGTGAAGCCAATTCAACGCGCGCACCGCCACCCATCGTGGATGAAACAGCGAGCTTGCGAAGATAAACACCTTTCGAACTTGCTGGACGAGCTTTGTTCAGCGCGTCAACCAGTGCTGCCAGGTTGGTTTGCAGCTGCTCGACATTGAAAGATGCACGACCAATCGTTGCATGAATAATGCCAGCCTTGTCTGTACGGTACTGAACCTGACCAGCTTTGGCGTTTTTAACAGCCTGGGCGACATCAGGTGTAACCGTACCCACTTTGGGGTTTGGCATCAGGCCGCGTGGGCCCAGAATTTGACCGAGCGTACCGACGATACGCATCGTGTCTGGTGAAGCGATGACGATGTCGAAATTGAACACGCCAGCTTTGATTTGTTCGGCCAGATCTTCCATGCCGACGATATCTGCACCAGCGGCTTTAGCTTGTTCAGCCTTGTCGCCTTGTGCAAATACTGCAACACGAACGGTCTTGCCTGTACCTGCTGGCAACACGACTGAGCCGCGAACCAACTGGTCTGATTTCTTTGGATCGATACCGAGCTGAACTGCGATGTCGATGGACTCATCGAACTTGGCAGTTGCGCACTCTTTGACGAGTGTCAGAGCTTCAGTAACGGGATACAGTTTTTGACGCTCGATTTTTTGAGCGACTGCTGCCATGCGCTTAGTTGTCTTTGCCATGATCAGAGACCCTCTACCGTGATGCCCATGCTGCGTGCGCTACCAGCGATGGTGCGAACGGCGGCGTCCAGATCGGCTGCTGTCAAGTCAGGCGATTTGGCTTTGGCGATTTCTTCAGCTTGTGCACGTGTCAACTTACCAACTTTGTCGGTATGTGGACGTGGTGAACCTTTTTGAATGCCGGCGGCTTTCTTGATCAGAATTGACGCTGGAGGCGTCTTCATGATGAAGGTGAAGCTCTTGTCGGCAAAAGCGGTGATCACAACTGGAATTGGAAGACCTGGCTCGAGGCCCTGTGTCTTGGCGTTAAACGCCTTACAAAATTCCATAATGTTCAGACCGCGCTGACCCAGTGCTGGACCAATCGGTGGTGATGGGTTGGCTTTACCAGCTGGAACTTGCAGCTTGATGAAGCCGACGATTTTCTTCGCCATGCTTTACTCCTTGCGGGTTCAATCGCTCATGCAGTCAAGCATGTGCTCCCCGGGGTTAAAAAACTCAGGTTTTTTCGACCTGACTGAAATCGAGTTCTACGGGTGTCGAGCGACCAAAAATCGCCACGGAAACACGCACCTTGCTCTTTTCGTAATTGACTTCTTCGACGTTGCCATTGAAATCCGCAAAGGGACCTTCTTTGACACGTACCATTTCGCCAACTTCGAAAAGGATCTTTGGACGCGGCTTCTCAACACCTTCTTCCATTTGCGACATGATCTTTGCCACTTCTTTTTCAGAAATGGGAGTGGGGCGGTTGCCCGAGCCACCCAGAAAGCCAGTCACACGTGGTGTGTTTTTAATCACGTGCCAAGTCTCGTCCGTGAGGTCCATTTCAACCAGAACATAGCCTGGGAAAATACGACGCTCAGAAATCGATTTCTGGCCACCTTTCATTTCGATCACTTCTTCGGAAGGAACCAACACCTTGCCGAAATAGTTTTGCAAACCAGCACGCTCAATTCTTTCGAGCATTGCTTTGTGAACACTTTTTTCCATGCCGGAATAGACATGAACGACATACCAACGTTTACTCATGGATCGTCCTTGTTATTTCCAGCCGAGCAGGACGCCAAACAGCACCCACTCAACGACTTTATCAAGCAACCACAAAAACAAACCCATGATGGCAACGAACGCAAAAACGATTGCGGTCATTTGCACGGTTTCTTTACGGGTTGGCCAGGTGACGCGCTTGACTTCGTTATAAGATTCTTGAGCGAAAGCAATCGTTCTACGACCAGGCTCACTCGTCCAAGCAATCACAGCAGCAAGCACAAGGCTGCCAACAAAGATTGCAATGCGAGCGACCATCGGCAACTTTGGCTCAAGAACTGAAAAGCCAACAATGCCTGCAATGATGACAAGCACCGACAAACCGAGCTTGATTCGGTCTGCAGCTGTTGTTACGGTTTCGATCGTGTTGTTCGACATTTTTCCTGTGTAATCCCACAAAAAGGTGATGATTACAGATTTACTACAGCGGTGGCAGGGGCGGAGGGCCTCGAACCCCCGACCTTCGGTTTTGGAGACCGACGCTCTGCCAATTGAGCTACGCCCCTATTCCTGCACTGCTAAAAAAGGCAGGAACCCTATTGGGAACCTGCCTGTACTTAACTCAATTACTTCAGAATTTTTGCAACAACGCCGGCGCCGACAGTACGGCCGCCTTCGCGGATAGCAAAACGCAGACCTTCTTCCATGGCGATAGGAGCCAGGAGTTTGACGGTCATACCGACGTTATCGCCTGGCAGAACCATTTCTTTGTCTGCTGGCAATTCGATCGTGCCGGTCACGTCAGTCGTACGGAAGTAGAACTGTGGACGATAGCCGTTGA
>JACCDU011254372.1_pt1 | contig 16901 bp, 12 predicted proteins | sample 7446081 | NCBI WGS metagenome assembly JACCDU01 (sample SAMN15323447, study PRJNA562643) | freshwater metagenome | isolation source: river surface water | place: USA:Blue River Watershed | collected 2017-08-17
AGATATCAAAAGTGTTTTATTTTTGATGGGAATGACAACTGATTATCAAGAAAGTGATTTTGATAGAGAATTTAAGTTTGTGAATCCAGCAATTAAAAACAAATGTGGTTGCGGAGAATCTTTCATTATGTGATGACATGATATTTCATAGATCAATCTTGATACTTGGTATATTTCAGATGGTTTGTTGCTTCGCTTCCATAGCCGCCATGGCTCATGAAGAACAAGTTCATTTAACTCGAATGGATTGGTATTTTGATGGATTTTTTGGCAAATTTGACAGAGCAGCCATACAAAGAGGATTCCAGGTGTACAGAGAGGTGTGCTCCGCTTGTCACTCTATAAAGCGTATTAGATTTGCGGATTTGTCCAAAGTGGGTTTTTCTGTAGAAGAGATCAAGGCCCTTGCCAAGCAATACGAGGTGTCGGATGGCCCAAACGAAGAAGGGCAGATGTTCAAAAGGTCAGCTCTAATATCTGACAAAATTCCCAGTCCCTATAGTAATGATAACGAAGCCAGGTCGGCCAATGGCGGATCTTTGCCACCAGATCTTTCTTTAATTATCAAAGCAAGGCCAGATGGTGCCAATTATGTATATTCTTTGTTAACAGGGTACACAAAAACACCTTCAGGAATGGATGTATCTGATGGTCAATATTATAATGCTTATTTTCCTGGAAATAAAATATCCATGCCACCTCCATTGTCGGATGGGCAGGTTGTATATGAGGCTAATGGGGGACATAAAGCCACTATTGAAGAAATGTCCAAAGATGTGGTTTATTTTTTGCAATGGGCTGCGGAGCCAGAAATGGAAGATAGAAAGTCCATGGGGCTAAAGGTGATGTTGTTTTTGGCCATCATGACGGTGATATTTTATGCCACAATGAAGCAATTATGGAAGGACGTGGAGTAGTCTATGTGGGATAGGTTTGATGTAATAGTTATTGGCGGGGGTCATGCTGGTCTTGAAGCCGCTGCGGCTGCTTGTCGTTTTGGAGTAAAAGTTGCACTTATTACCATGTCCAGAGACAATCTAGGAGAAATGTCTTGCAATCCGGCTATAGGCGGGATAGGAAAGGGCACAATAGTTAGGGAAATAGATGCATTAGATGGAATCATGGCCAGAGCAATTGATCGGGCTTGCATCAATTTTAAAATTTTGAACCGCAGCAATGGAGAGGCAGTATGGGGATGGCGAGGCCAAGCGGATAGAAAATTATACAAGCAAGCGGTAGTAGATATTTTGCAATCAGATTATAATGACCTACAAATCATTGAAGACACCGTGGTGGACATTTTATTGGCCCCCAACTCTAATGCGGTAGATGGGATTAAAACTAAAAATGGATTACATATTAAATGCGGTGCCATGGTTTTAACCAGCGGAACCTTTTTGTCCGGGATAACACATATAGGATCTGTAAAAAATTCGGCTGGTAGATACGGCGAATTGCCAAGTATTGAATTAAGCCAAAGATTGAAGGATTTGGGGCTACCCATGGGTAGACTTAAAACTGGAACTCCAGCCAGATTAGATGGTCGAACTATCAATTTTGTTGGAATGGAGGAGCAGAAGTCGGATGAGCAAATTATTCCATTTTCTTTTCTCAATCAAGCTATTGAAGTTCCCCAGACAAGCTGCTTTATTACCTACACCAACGCCTTGACACATCAGATTATACTTGATAATATTGACAAAGCACCAATGTACAACGGGGCAATTAATAGTAGGGGCCCCAGATATTGCCCCTCTATAGAAGACAAGGTAAAAAGATTTAGCCACAGAGAAAGGCATCAAGTATTTTTAGAGCCAGAAGGTTTAGATAACGACACCGTCTATCCAAATGGTATTTCTACCTCTTTGCCCAGTGAGGTGCAGGATCAATTTATTCGTACGATTCCTGGCTTAGAAAATGTTCGAATAATTCGCTATGGCTATGCTATTGAATACGATTATTTGGATCCCGTAAACCTTTATTCCACTTTACAACTCAAAGCTTTTGAAAATTTATTTTTTGCCGGACAGATCAATGGAACTACTGGCTACGAAGAAGCTGCAGGGCAGGGGTTAGTGGCTGGAGTAAATGCCGCCTATAAAAGTCAAAAATTGGATCGCTCCTTTGTTTTAAATAGAATGGAGTCCTACATTGGTGTTATGATAGACGATATGACCACCGTAGGTGTGGCTAATGAACCCTATCGCATGTTTACCTCTAGATCCGAATATCGCCTAAGTATTAGAGCCGATAATGCGGATTTAAGATTAACTGAGTTGGGAATACAATCTGGGATAGTGGGTAGAGCGAGGCATGATTATTTTTATGCAAAAAAAGCAGCAATTGAAAAATTAGAAGCAGAGCTTTCCACTATAACATTATCTCCAAATGTCATTTTAAAACAAGGAATTCAGGTTTCTTGTGATGGCAAAAAGAAAACCCTACTAGAGTTTATAAGGCACAAAATTTTAACTCTTGAGGACATAGTGCGGCTGGGCTATCAAAATATCATTTCTGGGTACAAAAAAGAGGTATTGCGATGCCTTGAAATACAGGCAAAATACTGGCACTACATCAAAAGACAAGAACAAGAAATTAATGAGCGAAATAAAAGCGAAAATACCCCTATATCCAAAGATTTTGACTACACTCAAGTTGGGAGCTTATCTAATGAAATGTTAGAGAAGCTAAATTATGTTAGACCAGCAACTATTGGTGCCGCATCACGCATTCCAGGTGTCACCCCTGCGGCCATTAATGCGATTATAGTATACCTGCACCGATATAGAGAAAAATAATCAGTTGAAATAAAAATTATTATCAACTAGATGTTGAAAAGACAAACCAATCCTGTCACGTTTTTTATGATACCAAATCTGGGATTTTTTAATCTTTCTGCTTTTAAATTAGGGGTAATGGCTTCCATTTCCACCATGATCATTGGCCAAAGAATATATCAAGAAATTGGTCTTATTTCGGCACTTTTTTCCATCTTTATTGGTTGCTGTGTTCTGTTCTGTTTATCTATTCTGCAGGCCCAAATTTCCATTCAAAGTAGGCTGTCTTTTGATCAGATGAAGGAGGCCTATTTGCCCATAATGGGCAGTAAGATTATCTCCCTATTTATTGCAGTGGTTGTAAGTTTTTGGTTTGGTTTACAGTTAAGAATATTGGGATATCTTTTTGCCTATGCCACAGGTGTAGATTCCATCTTGTTTCCCCTGTTTTGCGCTATGTTTATTGTGTTTATGGTATCCCATGATGTGAGCATTATTGGCCCATTTGCCCAATTTTCAATTATGATTATTGTGTTGGCCATGATTTGGCTCGTTGTTTCTTTTTTGTTAAAACAGAACATTGGTTCAATTCGCGTCTATCAATTAATACACATTGATAGTATAATGCAGATTATCTCATATGGTTTAATTAGTGTTGCATTAATTCCAAACTATTATCGCTTTGCTAAGGATATCAATAAGTCCATATGGAGTCTTTTTGTGACCTATGTGATTGGATGTGTTGTGGTCGCCCTCTCCGGAGCCGCAGTCATGTCTGCCAATCCATCTGCCAATATGGTAATATCAATTATGACACTAGAAGATTCTACCATATGGAGTGTGTTTGCATTTATCGTGATTTTGCTTTTAGGCATTACAACCAATAATGGCAATTTATACAGTGCCAGCATTTCCATTAATTATTTTTATCCCAAAATTGACATGAAATTTGGCTCAGTTTGCATGGGTTTGTTGGGTTTTGGGTTTTATTTGGTAGATCCGTTTCAATACTTGGTCCTATTGTTGCAAATTGTGGGTATTGTTATGATAGGTATATTTGCTATCATAGGCACTGAGTTTCTACTAGATGGAATGACTATTAGGCCCAGTAATAAGTGGAAAAAGTTTTTAAATTTATTGTCTCTTTGTGGAGCCAATTTATTGGCTTATTGGCTATATGGACAATTTGAACAAATATCCCAATCACTCTGGATTTTATTCTGTGTGCCGATTATGCAAATTGCAATTCGCTTGCTTCAAACGCCAATCAATTCATTGTGGGTTAGGGTAAGTCGCAGAGCTTAGTGCTTGATCAAATCAAAAGGCAAATATTGATTTAGGTAATCCAAAATCTCGTGAGCAATTTTGTTTCTACTGCGGCGTAGATTTAAATCTTCAGGACTAAACACGTAAGTCGATATAAAATCATGGACTAGATCGGCAATTTTAACAACATGTTGTAGTTTCCGGACCTTCATTAAATCTAACATTTGATGTACCATTGTGCTCTCGGCCTCACTTGAAAAAACATAAGAAGATTCCCTGATTTCCTCCTTATCCACAACAAGATTGCGAACCCTAACGTAGGTTGCCATGATGTGTTCTAGATAGTCCCCAGATTGCCGTAGATTGTTCAACAAATCTCTCATTTCAGCGATATTTAGTATGCCATTCTGCGTAGATTTGTGCCATATTTTAGGACCCAATAACATTTGGGGCAAGCCATAAGATTGCTGTTTCAAAAAAGCCACAAATCTTTCATTTAAAAACGACAACAATCTGTCCAATGTGCCAGACGGGGCTAAATTTATAATCAAATGTGTTTCCAAGATTGCACTAAGATCAACCGCTTGAATTTCTTGGTTGTTTAACATCAAGAGAAAAAGAGATTTGGCATATCTTTTGAGAGCAAATGGGTCTCCACTGGAAGTTGGCTCATTGCCAGAAGCTATTTGTATTACAATATAATTAATATAAGATGCTGCCAAAATCTTGGCATCATTGGCCACAAGGGCAGAAATGGCATCTAAATCATTACCGATATTATATTGGTGCCTAATTGGGAAAGAAGAAAATTCTGTTTCAATAATATTGCCCCACCAATTGTTATCAAAGTAAGAGGCCCCAATATAACCTTGCAGTTCTGGAAACTCAAATACCACCTTGCCAGATAGATCGATTTTCATTAGGGTGGCCATTTTTTGAAACTTATCGTGATTCAAATTGTCTTCTTGTTTTGTGGCAATCATCATTGCAATATCAGCAATAGAGTTGGCAACATTGGCCATTGATCCTATTGTGGTATTAAATGGCACGGCTTGTAATTTATCTACCAACGATGAGAAAGTTTGATTTGAGAGTGTTTTTTTGTCCTCGTTAAAAAAGAATAAGGCATCTGCAAATCTTGCATTCAAAACCCTTTGATTGCCCAGCACAATAATATCAGAATGGGCTTTTGCCTCTGCTGCAAAGGCAAAAAATGGTGCCATGGTGCCATCGGGATTCATTAAAGGAAAATATCTCTGGTTATCCTTCATCGTAGATATTAAAATGCATTCTGGTATGTGCATAAAATCTGACGGAATTTCTCCAATCATGATAGTAGGGTATTCACACAAACCCACCACCTCATCAATCAGTGCAATATGTCTTTGTGCATCAAATTGAAGTTGCATATTTTGACATAGAGAGGACATCTGGGAAAGAATTCTTTCGCGTCTATCTTGATCGTCAATGATAACATAATTATTGGCCGCTTTATCAAGGTACTCCTCAAAGGTATTGAAAGTAAAACGGGCCCCAAAACCCATGATATTTTTATTGCCAAAAGAGTAGTTGTGACTCTCAATTTGGGCATAGTTGAAGGGAACAATTTTGTTGTCAAACAAACAAGCTATAGATCTAATAGGTCTGATCCACTCTTTGCCGCTTTGGTTCCAGTATATTGTACCATCCCAGATGAGGGCGATTTGATCTATAATTTTTGGAATAATGGCAGCAATCGATGTGGCTACATCATCTTGTTTTTTATTGTAATACATATAGTAGCCCCCTTCTTGGGATAGTTGTGATTTTTGGATATTATGTTTGGTCAAAAAGCCCTCCAAAGCTATCACATTGGCATCAATTTTTGGCCCCCTAATCGCCTCTGATAAGGCGGCATTGGTAATTGTATCGCTATACAGGCAGATTCTGCAAGCTGATATAAGTACGGTAAGATTTTGTTCTTCATCCAAAAATCCACCTTTACGCAATATGGATCCAACAATTTTACCAATTTGAACTCGCGCTTCCTTTTGAATTGGAGCTGGTATTTCTTCGCTGTAAATTTCCAGTAACAAGCTATGCATTTTAATAGAAGGATAAGAATGTGTTTTGGTTTTCGATTATGTTGCCTATAAAGCAAGAAAATTATAATGTTTTTATGAATGAATTAATTTTAAGTGAGATCAAAAATTGGCAAGGTGTCAAATTTCAGTACAAAGGGCATTCCAAAACGGGCTGTGACTGCATAGGTCTTGTGATTGGAGTAATATTGGCCCTGAAAGAGTGGCATCCAATTGTGGAATCTTATTTTAATTTTTATCCTGGAAACTACATCAATGGCCCCAAGATGATTGAAGCGCTTAAAGAGGTGTGCATGGAAATTGGTACAATCGCAGAGGCTCAACCAGGAGACTTACTGATATTCCGTTTGGGAAGGGGAGAGGCAAACCATGCAGGGGTTTTATCTGGAAATTTGCCAAGAAGTATAATCCATGCCGACAGAAGTGCAAAAAAAGTAGTTGAAAATTTTTTAAATCCACAGTTGGAAGAAAAGATTTGTGGAGTTTTTAGAATTACAAGATATGTTTCACAATTTCATGATAAAGGCAATCCAAGCATCAAAATCAGTTAGTGATCAAGATGTTCCAGTCGGCGCAGTGGTGGTGAGAATCTCCGATGGGGCTATAATTGCAACAGGTCATAATACGGTGTATCAAAATTCCGATCCAACTGGGCATGCAGAAATAAATGCAATTAGGGAAGCTTGCCGCATCATTGGATCCTCCAGACTCAATGGTATGGCGATTTATACCACTTTGGAGCCATGTTTTATGTGTTCTCACGCAATAGCCCTAGCAAAGCTAGAAAATCTTTATATAGGGGCCCCAGACAGGCAAGGTGGCGCCATTAGTTGTTCTGATTTTTTTAACAACAAATCTTGCAATCACAGACCGAGTATTTATTTTGGCATCATGGAAGAAGAATGCAGTAAGGAACTAAATCGCTTTTTTGCCAACCTTAGGGCTCAACAGATTTAAATGCTACAGGGCATACAATAATGTTTATCGGACACATTCCGCATTATTTATATGTTGAAAGAAGGGGTGAGGCCAAAAGATAGCAAAATATTTCTCATGTGATGGGCGTTGAAACCCATGACAGTTGATGTACATCCAGTGGTATGGAATATAAATGCACTGGCCATGCCAACTATGCTATAGCCGCCAGCCTTATTCAGTCCATTTTTGCTTTCTACGGCATGTTGTATATCTAAAGCGGACAATTTTTTGAATTTAATTTTTGTTGTGGAAATTTTTGTAACGGTTTTTTCAATTGTTCCATCTTGATTGATGATGGAGGCGCAAATTGTAGAATGTACCTGATGTTGCCCCCCAGAAAGGGTGGCCATGCTGTCTGCAACATCTTGGTCGGTGATGGCCTTGTCTATCATGCGGGCTCCCTTGCCAACAACTGTATCACAAGTAACCACAATACATTTGAAAAATAATTCTCTATCCCAATGGGAAGTATTGAGTTTTATGGCTTCATTTGCGGCAAAATTTTTTTCCTGTGCCAATCGGTATGACATCTGCTTGGGCCTTTCCTCTTTAAGAATAGTTTCATTTATATTGGTAGACAATATTTCATTAGGATTAAAGCCAATTTGTTGAAGCATAGTCAATCTAGTGGGGGATGTGGAGCCCAGCACAAAGTAAATATCATTTTTAGCCATATTTTTGTTCTAATTATTTTTAAGAATCGTTGTCACAGAAAGGCGTTCATTTTTTCCACCAGCTCAATGCCATGAGGCTGAATTCTGTATATACTAAACCTACGTTGAACTACCTTATCAGGGGTAAATCTAAAATCCCCAAACAACCCCGTAAACCCAGTTTCCCTGTACATAATGTCTTTGCGGAGATTGTGTTTAATCAGATACATTGTGGTCGTCATTGCATCATAAGCGAGGGAAGCTATTTTAATCGGTTGGTATTGATATATAGAAGAAAAATGTTGTTCAAATTGCTGAGCGCCAACATCATTGGTTCCAGCGAAGATTACTCCACTCGCATAGGGATTGTCAATTAATTCTTTATAATCTTTGGCCTCATTTATCATGATGGTAATGTCTTTGTCTAAAATATGATGCTTTCTTAGGGTGCCCAATACTTTATACAAGGCCGCTCCTTTGCCATCTATATATATTGCATCAAGCACCTCCGTTACCTTAGAAACACCAATAGAATCCTCAATTCCATTTAATTGTTCTTTGTTTCTGTCTTTAATATTTATTTTGAAAGTTTTACCCTCTTTGTCTCGATAGTAAGTTTGTTTTTTTTGACGATAAATTCTGCCACCCAGTTGATCGTAGTCGGTGTGTTCGGAATAGTGTTCGGTGAACAAAAGCCTCATTTCTAAAGCCGTTGTAATTGCGTTTAATTTTTGACTGATTGCGGATCCCCTTGCGGTGCTGGGTAATATACATCCAAGATTTTGTCGCCCTAAAACCTTGGCAAATTCTAAAGTCGATAAGGTCATATTTTCTGGTATGATACCAAAAACGTGCCCACCATGTTTGGCCAAAGAGATGTCATTAGATAAAATAATCATTTCTATATTGGACTTATTCAACATAGGAGCTATGATTTTTGCTGTGTCGCTAAAGATGGGCCCTATTGCGATGTCTGGAACAATAGAGGTAGCAATCTTAGCGGCATTAATAGCCATTTCAGGAGTGTCGCCAACATCGAGTGGTATCAATTTGACATTGTTTATTTGACTATCAAAAAGAGCAAGGGTTAATGCATCCATGGCCTGTCTGCCAAAAACCGCATTTTTGCCAGTTAGGGGTAATAGTGCTACCACTTTCCAAGTTTTATTTTCATCGGGGGCATAGGGTTGCGATGATTCGCCCTCATTGATATCGCCCTGCGGCCTTTCCAAAATTGCTTGTCTATTGTGCCTATACCTTGCACCATCTCGTTCAAAAGAATATTCTTGCCCCTTTTGACACGAGGATACAAAAAAAGCAATGAAAATAAAGACAAAAAACCTAGCAATACGAAGACTATATAGCATGGAAAAATCACTAATTATAAAACCACTATCTACTGTTACAGAATAAAAAACCTAGAATGTTAAGCTCAAAAGTCAATAGTTCTTGCAATTTAAATAAATTGGTGATAACAAGCTGCCAATAATGAAGCTATCTTATTGGCGATACCTAGGGCGCCAAAGTGATATATTGTAAGTAATAATAGCAAATGGCAAACCATTTTATTTCACCGCTTCACCCCATACTTGATTAAAGAGAAAGTAACCATCAAATCATTACCCAGTTTCTATGGCCATAAAAAGAGACAGTAGCAGTCAAAACACAAAACCAGAAAAAGCAAAAAAACACAAACCAAACAAACGCAACACAACAAATGAAACTCTGTCCAACCAAGATCAAGGGGCGGTCCTAGAGTCGGCAACAGATAGCCAATTCACATCCCTTTCTCAAGAAGAGGAAAGGCGTAGAGAGTTACTGTTGGCTGAAGAAGAAAAAAAGCGCAAAAAAGAAGAAATAGAAGAGTTAAACATTGGCGGTGACGAAGAGGGTGTGCTAAAATATATCAAACATCTAATTAAAGGTGCCAGCAAGGTGCGCTATACAACCTACAAACAAATAGCAGAAGCTTTGCCTTCTAATGCTGGTGCAGAAATGGCCGATCAGGCAATAGCGATTTTTGAAACCCTAGACATAGATATGATTGGGGACATTGATGATTTATATATCAAAAAAAATCAACCAAGTGATTTGGCAAACGACAGCGACAGTGTTGGTGTTGATGATCCAATAAAAATATACATGCGCAGCATTGGCAAGATAGAGCTGTTGGATAGAGATGGGGAAATTAAGACGGCCAAGTGCATCGAAGAGGGGAGTAACAATGTTCTACGCGCCCTATTGGAAACACCTGTAGCAATGAACTATATTATCAAAACCTTTGATGAGTTCAATAATTCTCGGATATTATTGCGAGAAATTTTAGATATAGATGCCGCCTACTCTTCAGAGTATAACGACCGTTTCGATAGTAGCAACATGGAAGAATCGGTGGGAGAAGATGGAAAAAAGACCTTTAGTAGAAACAATTACCAATCTCAGTTGCAATCTAGAATTGCCCAAGTGAAGGCTCGAGCGGAAGATGAAGAAATAGATGAAGAAGATTACGAAAATCTTATTGATTTTGAAGACGATACCGCGATATCGTTTAATGCAATGGAAAAGGCATTGTTGCCCAAAATGACGGAAGTGTTGAACAACATGGCAAACATATGTTTAAAAATGCTACGCATTCAAAAAAACAGCCTTACCAATCAGCAACATGACAATGAGATGGATGCGGATGATAGCGATCAAACAGAGGTAATACAAAAATATGAAGGCTTAAGAGCTGAATTGTCGGATATAATGAAAACCATTAAATTACATCCAGCCATTATAAACAAAATGTTGGCAGAGGTGTACAGTCTTAACGGCATGATTGTAGAAAAAGAGGGTTCCATGTTAAAACTGGCAGACAAGTGTGGTCTCTCAAGACAGTTGTTTTTGCGAGAATACGAAAACAACGAGCTTTCAGAAGATTGGTTTGATAATTTGGTACTAAAATATCAAAAAGAAAAGAGAGGCGATGGAAATGCATGGAATCATTTATTAACAGAGTACAAAGACGAACTGTTAACCACAAAAAAGGAAATCGATACTATTGTAAAAAAACAAGTGTTGATGAAATTGGGCAGTTTTAAAAAACTGGTCATAACTGTACAGAAGGGGGAAAAAGAAACCCTATTGGCAAAGAAAAAAATGATAGAAGCAAATTTACGTCTCGTAGTTTCTGTGGCCAAAAGATATGTCAATCGTGGGCTTCAATTTTCCGATCTAATACAAGAGGGAAACATAGGCTTGATGAAGGCTGTGGATAAATTTGAGTACCGTAGGGGATATAAGTTTTCCACCTATGCAACTTGGTGGATTAGGCAGGCAATTACAAGGGCCATTACAGACCAAGCCAGAACCATACGTATTCCAGTTCACATGGCGGAGACCGTCAACAAAGTTCTGCGCACTGCGAAAGATTTGTTTAAAAAGCTGGGTCGTGAACCAACTCCAAAAGAGTTAGCCGCAAAATTAAGCATGACAGAAGAGAAGATAAATAAGATCTTAAAAATATCTCGCGAACCAACAAGCTATGAAATGCCAATGGGTGACTCTAACGACGCCATGTTAGGAGACAGTATTCAGGATTACAACACCATTTCTCCTTTTGATCAAGCGGTTAAAAACGACTTAAAGGCTCAAGTGAGTCACTCTTTAAAAAGCTGCTTATCTCCAAAAACAGAGCGCATTATACGTTTGAGATTTGGCATTGGCCCAGTTCAAAACGATCACACTCTAGAAGATATTGGACAAATGTTTGATGTTACAAGAGAGCGCATTAGGCAAATTGAAGCCAAGGGATTACGCCGATTGAAACATCCAAGCAGATATCGCTTACTTAAGGAACATCTTTGGGATAATTAGGGCGATATTTTTGCGCCATTGATCGGGCGGCGCTGGGCAGAAGCAACCATTTCTATCTAGTATCTGATGTTCTTCTTAGTGAGCATAGGGTTTATAAGTAACGATGGTCGGGAAGGGTTCTGTATATCAATATGTCTTTGATTTGCGGCCCTTAAGGTAAAATTTGGCAGCAAATTTTCAATGCGCGTCCATGGATCTCCTTTAAGAATATCGTTATCTGCAATAAAAATGTTGCCATTGACGGGAATTTATAGGCCCACAACCTCAGAGAAATTTAAATCCCTGGATAAATTTCCATTATAGTGCGCTATTGATAAGACTTTATAGCTTCCGCAACCTTAGATAAACTTGGATCAATAGAGAAAGCCACATCATCCTCTTTTTTGGTGACTAGATTTTTTAACTTCACCTGACCTTTCTTAATCTCATCATCGCCACAAAAAACAACCCATGTAAAGCCTCTGCGCTCAAATTTTTCTATCTTGGAACCCAATTTACCTCCATAGTAAGAAATTTCACCTACAATATCCGCCTCATGTAGTTGGCGGAGAATATCGTAGCAATGCTGCAATGTATCTCCCACGGGAATAATAGCAACTTTGTTAATATTTTTGTATTGTGGGTCATATTTATCACGCAACAGAAGCATTAATCTTTCAACCCCAGCTGCAAAACCTATAGCGTTTAATGGCGCCACTGTTTCTCCAGATATTTGAGATATCAGTTTATCATACCGACCCCCGCCAAGAATTGTTGTTGACCCCCCATTTTGTTCCCTGATAACAAACTCAAATACCATATCGTTATAGTAGTCCAAACCCCTAACCAAACTGGAATCATGAGAAGCGACAATGCCCATCTTATTTAGATCACTCATAACTTTCTGCACATAGTCTTTATATTCTTGGGTATATTGTTCAGTTATTTGAGGGGCAGAATTTATAATTTCCCTATCCAACTTAGAATCCAAAATACGCAAAGGATTGTCATCTATTCGCGCCACATTTTCTGGGCTCATGTTATCTTTATATTTCTGAAAATAATCCCGCAGAACGGCACAATATCTATCCCGAATATCCTTATCGCCCAAGAAATTGATGAGCAATGTTGGTGCGATATTTTTACCTAGTGTCTCATAACGCCAACCGTCATACAATAATATTGCATCAACTGTTTGTTTGGCTATTCTGAGGCACTCAATATCACTTTCTCCGCCTGGCAAACCAAACATTTCAAAATTAATTTGATGAAATTGCCTATAGCGTCCCTTTTGTGGTCTATCGTATCTAAACAATGGGCCGTAAGAAAAAAACTTCTGAGGCATGGACTGACCATATAGGCCACTTTCAATCATAAATCGAGCAACAGAAGCGGTGAATTCTGGCCTTAAGGCCAGCATATTTGCTTCTTCGCTACGGTCGGGAAAACGGTAAATTTCCTTCATAACAACATCGCTGGTTTCTCCTAGATTTCTTTCAAAAAGAGCAGAAAATTCAACAATTGGGGTTTGTAGATAGTCAAAATTATTCAAACGAGCAACTTTATTGGCAGCTTCTATGATGTGCGAATATAGTCGTGCCTCATCGCCCCAAATATCATGCATGCCCCTTACTGTCTGTATTTTTGTCATACTATTATGCTATCAATATTGTTATCATGCAGGAACATTGGCTTATTTTTTTGCAACATTATTTTGGTTATCTCAAGAGCGCCTTGGGCAAAAAGTTTACGATCCTTTACCTCGTGAGTAAGGGTGATGTTTTCATTTTCCATGTTAAGCTTTATTTGGTGAACGCCTACTGTGGAATCCTCTCTTATACTTTCGCAATAGGAATCATAGCCAAGATCAGAGATAAGACCTTGCAATCCAAGGGCCGTTCCAGAGGGTCTATCCTGTTTGGTAATATGGTGCTTTTCTACAATATTAATTTGGCAATTAGGCTTAAGATTTAAAATTGCCTTTAGGGCTGTTTTTACATAGACAATCCCCATTGAAGTATTTCTAACAAGTGCCACCATTCCACCTTGGTCATAAAACTGCTGGGCCAGATCGTAAATTTTATCAAATTCATAACCAGTGGTGCCAATAAATAGAGCGCCAGAATAATTGATATCTATCGCATGCTGAAGAACAAGACTTGTTAAGTTGTGGTGAGAAAAATCAATGACCGCCGCAGTTCCAATAAAAGCCTTTCTATAGTCATGAGAGGTTTGAAGGTTTGGATTTTCAAAGTCATTTTCGGCATCTCTAGCAATCCCAATCCCTAAAGACATATTTTCCCAAGGGAGACAGTGAAAAATTGCCTGACCCATTTTTCCACTAAAGCCTATAATGGCTATTTGTTTATTTGTATGCATTTGGGACAGGGAACAATCTAATCCAATAAGTCAAAAAGGTATACCTAGATATGGGATTGGGTTTGCAAGTACTCCAACTTTTCGCCAATAAAAACAAAGGATCTAAGAATAAACCAACAAAGTTCATAAACAAAGGGCGAGTCTATTTAATTAATTTTGCCAAAGTGGCCCCAATTTCGGCAGGTGATTCGCTAATAGCAATCCCACACTCTCTCATGTAGTCCATTTTGCCTTTTGCGCCACCCTTGCCATCTCCACTTACAATTGCGCCAGCATGACCCATTCTCTTCCCATCTGGTGCGGTAATGCCAGCAATAAAGCCAACCACTGGCTTTTTGATGTCGTGAGCAGCGATTAAAGTAGCGGCATCTTCTTCTTCGGATCCACCAATTTCTCCGATCATAATAATGGATTCGGTTTGGGGATCTTCAAGAAATAATTCCACACAATCTACAAAATTTAAACCATGCACAGGGTCTCCACCAATTCCAATGCAAGTTGATTGACCAAGTCCTAATTTGGTAGTCTGGTACACAGCTTCATAAGTTAATGTGCCAGAGCGGGACACGATTCCAACCGACCCTCTTTTGTGAATATGGCCAGGCATAATCCCTATCTTACATTCACCAGGGGTGATGATTCCAGGGCAATTTGGTCCAATTAAAATAGAATTTGAATTATCGAGAGCGGCACGCACTCTAATCATGTCCATTACTGGTATACCTTCCGTGATACAAACGATTAAATCTATTTCGGCATCAATAGCTTCCATGATTGCATCTGCGGCAAAAGGTGGAGGAACATAAATAACACTAGTATCGCAACCCGTAAATTCCCTAGCTTGCTTCACTGTGTCAAAAACTGGTAAATTAAGGTGTTTTGTTCCACCCTTGCCCGGCGTCACTCCCCCAACCATTGTTGTTCCATAAGCTATTGCTTGTTCACTATGGAAAGTTCCCTGATTGCCAGTAAAGCCTTGGCATATTACTTTGGTATTTTTATCGACTAGAACGCTCATATTTTATACACCGAAATTACAAATGACATCACAAAGGCCAATAGAGCCAACGTCATCATTAAATTACAATCTTTTTCTTTGATTCGGAAATAAAAATTCTTGATTTTAAAATTGTAGTTTTGATTTAATTGGGGTTTATAAAACAAGGTATCAAAAGGGTTATGGATCAAAAGCGCTATAGTAACTATAATTTTGTTGCAACAGAAAAAAAATGGCAAAAATATTGGCAAGAGCAAGGCATTTTTGCCTTTAAAAACGAGCCAGAAAAGGAAAAATATTACATCTTGGAAATGTTGCCTTATCCATCTGGTCAGTTACACGTTGGTCATGTGAGAAACTATACCCTAGGGGATGTTGTGGCTCGATACAAAAGAATGAGAGGATACAATGTGTTTTACAATATGGGTTGGGATGCTTTTGGTCTGCCAGCGGAAAACGCCGCAATAGAAAATAACGACCATCCCGCAAATTGGACCTATCGCAACATAGAAATCATGAGGGGTCAATTGCAAAGATTAGGCTTTTCTCACGATTGGAGTCACGAAGTGACAACCTGCGATCCCAAATATTATAAACATGAGCAGAAGATGTTTTTGGATTTATATCGCAAAGGACTTGCTTATCAAAAAGAATCTGCAGTGAACTGGGATCCAGTCGATCAAACGGTGTTGTCCAATGAGCAGATTGTAGACGGTAGAGGTTGGAGAAGTGGGGCCGTGGTGGAAAAGAGGAGCCTAAAACAATGGTATCTAAAAATATCAGCATATGCCGAGGAGCTGCTTTATTACCTAGACAATCTAACTGGTTGGCCAGAAAAGGTGCGTACTATGCAGAGGCAATGGATAGGTAAATCCCAAGGACTTTGTTTGGACTTTACCATTGTAAAAACAGATTCCTCGAATGCTCATTTTTTACATAAAAATATTAGCATATTTTCGACCAGAGCGGAGACAATTTTTGGTGCCACTTTTATTGCCATATCGCCAGATCACCCTATGGCAAAAGAGTTGGCCATGCAGGATGCTGGGGTGAAGGATTTTATCCAAGAATGCAATCGTGGTGGCGTCAGTGAAGCGGAAATTGCAACTAGAGAAAAAAAGGGAATTTTTGTTAATATGTATTGTGAAAATCCATTCAACAAAACAAGCCAAATTCCAGTTTTTATTGCCAATTTTGTTTTAATTGATTATGGTACTGGGGCGATATTTGGTTGTCCGGCTCACGATCAGAGAGATTTTGAATTTGCCTCCAAACATAATCTGGATGTACTACCAGTGATAGATGATCAACATGGAGTAATGATCAATTCTGCTTTTGTTAACGGTCTATCGATTGAAGAGGCTAAACAGAGAATTATAAATTTTGCTGTAGATCGGGGGATAGGCAAGGATACCATTACTTACAGATTGAAGGATTGGTGTGTTTCGAGGCAAAGATACTGGGGATGTCCAATTCCAGTGGTATATTGCAAGCAATGTGGAAAAGAAGAAGAGGGATATGTTGTGCTGGAAAAAGAAGAAAACTTACCCATCACCCTACCAGAAGATGTGGTTTTTGATGGTAATGGCAGTCCGCTAGAAAGGCATCCAACTTGGAAACACTGTGTTTGTCCATCCTGTGGGGCGAGTGCCATCAGAGAAACGGACACTCTTGATACTTTTTTTGAATCATCTTGGTATTTTATGAGGTACTTGTCTCCTCACGATAACGATCAAGCATTTGACAGGAAAATAGTAGAACATTTTTTACCAGTGGATCAGTATATAGGCGGGGTAGAACATGCCGTAATGCACCTATTATACGCCAGATTTTTTACAAAAGCTCTGCGTGATTGTGGGTATTTCAGATTAGATGAGCCATTTTTAAAACTCTTCACTCAAGGCATGGTATGTCATAGCGCCTATCGCACCAC
>JACCDU010078699.1_pt1 | contig 16898 bp, 11 predicted proteins | sample 7446081 | NCBI WGS metagenome assembly JACCDU01 (sample SAMN15323447, study PRJNA562643) | freshwater metagenome | isolation source: river surface water | place: USA:Blue River Watershed | collected 2017-08-17
CGTTCACCGCGAAGGTGTGGACGCTGAAGGTCTCCTGGGTGGTGATTTGTTCAGCTTCAGTGCAGACAAACCCCTTCAGGCCGCAGGCATGCAAATGATGGTGCAAGATGCCAATCGGGTCGCTGCAGCCGGGCAGTTCAGGGTCATAGACAACCCACTGAACAGCGGCTCAGCGCAAGCTCGTGTGAGCTACGAAACGCCTGGATTTGCCGGCCCGAGCTCTTTGCAAGGTGACTTGGCGTTGGCGCAGATGCCGCAAATTGGCTCCGTCACCGTCTCTACCACCAGCAGCCAGCCTTTTGCCAGCCTGGGCGTGGCGACCGCCGGGATAAACAATCTGTCGCTGACTCTCCAGAACCCGACTGCCAATCAGTCTTTTCAGGTGCTGACCCGTGACGGCCGTCATATTCTGGGTCAAACCTTGACTGCCGACGAGCAGGCCTTGCTGATCAAGTCCGGCAACGGCATGGAAGCGGGCGCCACATACAGTGCAACCTACCTCAACGCCAATGGTGCGTCGACCTATCTGGACATGGACATCTTCATGGGTGCCAAAGCTGAGGTTGAACTGGTCCAACAGTTCAACCTCACCACGGGTGATTTGCTGGCACCACAAAAAACACCAGCTGTGTTGACGGGCAAAACCTTTGTGTCCTCCTCTGTAGGCATCGCGGCTGGTGCACTCACACTCAACGGGAAGCCCCTGCCTGCGCTGGCAGGGCCGCTGACTCTAAGCTCGGTGGTTAATTGGCTGAACACTGAAACAGCCACGACCGGCATCACAGCCAGTGAATCGGCCGGACGACTAGTACTGTCACGCGCCAGCAACAACACCACCGATGACATACGCCTGGGCATGGGACCCAACGGCACTCCGGCGGATTTGGGCCGCCTGGGCTTTGACACCCGCATTGCCATCCAAGGTGTTACCAAAGACGATCTGTTGATTTTTGTGACCGATCGCAGCGGCGCGGCCAGCAACGCCACTGTGAGTGGCCAATTCACAGGGACTGAGGGCAGCATGAAAAAAACTCTGCGAGCCTCGCCGCTGCAGGTCACTTTCATCTCCGATACGCAATACAAAATTGTGGATACCACGACGGACACTGTCGTGGCAGAACGCAGCTTGCAAGCCAACGTCAACTCCACCACACCTGCTCTGAACTACCGGGGCTTGCAGCTCGAATTTTCGACTTCACCCAAAACAGGCGATGTCTTCACCATTGACGGCAACGCTGATGGCATCGGCAACAACGAGGCTATGCTGCGTTTGGTCGCACTGGAGGATGAAGCCATCATGCCCGGTGGGTTGACCATGACAGAAGCCTACATCGAGCGTGTCAACCAAGTGGGCAGCGTCGCCAGGCAAGCGGCCATTGCCGACCAGGCCCTGAGCGTGGTCTATCAACAAGCGCAAGAAGCCAGGGATGGTATTTCGGGTGTCAGTCTGGACGAAGAAGCTTCGGCTTTGGTGCGTTTTCAGCAAGCCTACCAGGCCAACGCCAAAGTCATGCAAACGGCCATGGCCTTATTTGACGCCATCTTGCAAGTGCGCTGAACGGAGTCCCCATGAAAATCTCCACATCATTTCTGTTTGATCGCGCCACAGAGCGCATGAGTACTATTCAGAACAAATTGGCGACAACTCAGGCACAGTTGGCAGTGGGCAAACAAATTCTCTCACCCAGCGATGCACCGGATCAAGCTGCAGCCATCCAGCGACTGAAAGGAGAGGTAGAGCGTCAAAACAGCCACACGCGCACCCTGGAAGTGGCCATGAGACGTTACACCGCTGAAGAAACCGCACTATCCGCTTCCAACGACCTGCTCATCAGGATGAAAGAACTGGGTCTGCAAGCAGTCAACGACACACTGGCACCCGATGACCGAAAAGCCATTGGCATGGAAATGAAAGCACTGCGCAACCAACTGCTGAGCTTAGGTAACACCCGTGACGACAGCGGTAACTATTTGTTCTCAGGAACACGCGTCAACACGCCTGCATTTGCTGAAGACCAGTATGGCAATGTTCAATACCTGGGCGATCAGACCCAAACCCGCATTCCGGCAGGTGTCGAGCGCACCGTGCAATTCACCCGTGCAGGCACTGACGTTTACAGCCGCGTGGTCAGAGATGGTGGTCAGAGTGTCGGTTTTTTTGATGCTTTGGATCAAATGATCGACGCCGTCAACAAAAGCGAGACAAACGGCATTCAGCAAGGTGTCGCGGATCTGACTCAAATGCACAACAGCTTAACGTTGTCTCAAGCACAAAACGGTTCTGACCAAATCGTCGTTCAATCTCAATTGGATGTGTTGGATGAAACTGCGTTGAGACTGAAATCAACGTTGTCCGAGATCGAAGACTTGGACTATGCCGAGGCCGTGACGCGGATGAACAAGGAAATGATGGCATTGGAAGCGGCTATGGGCAGCTTTGCCAAGATCTCTGGCTTATCGCTTTTCGATTACATCCGGAGTTGATCCAAGTCCTGAAACCTATCATCTGAAAATTATCCATGGTCACCTCTACAAATATTGTCAATACCCTGGGTGCGGGTTCTGGTATTGACATCAAATCACTGGCAGAAAGCTTAGTAGAGGCTGAGCGTGCCCCCCGGAAACAGCGAATTGAAAACAAGATTGCGAAATCAGAGGCCAAAATTTCAGGATATGGTGCCGTCAAGTATGCGCTCTCCAATCTCAAATCAGCATTTGAGAAGATAAACGACGCTTCAGACTTCAGCTCAATCAGCGCTAAATCCAGCCAAAGCAGTGCTTTCAGTGCGACGGCAAGTGCTTTAGCCAAAGCCGGCACATTCACCGTGCAAGTGGACCAGCTTGCCAAAGCTCAACGAAGTGAAAGCACTAAGTTTTCAGTCCGCAACACTCTGATCAACGAAGGGGAAACATTTGAACTGAACCTCACAGTTGCAGGGACGACCATAGACCCCATCGCTGTCACCAACACCACGCCAGCAGGTGTAGCGAGCGCCATCAATGGCGCCAAGATCGGTGTTACTGCGCAACTTATAGACACTGGAAGCGGATTTCAATTGGTACTGAGCGGTCAGGAAGGCCTTGTTAACAGTTTTTCCCTTTCAACATCAGCCCACATTCCTACAAGCAATGTGCCTTTTGTGACTTCCACATCGAATGAAAACCTTCAGGTAAGCGCAGACAGCGATGCATCTGCTGTTGTAGTCAGCTACATGCAAGATGGTGACACTGAAGCGACAAAAATTTCACTTGAGAAAGTCGATGGTCTATGGGTTCTGCCTTCCGGTGAATCCGTTCCACTAGGCGCTGCTCTGACCCTGGAAGGTCAAAGACCCTTGTCCTTCTCAAGCAATCAAAACGCTCAAAACGCACAAATCAGCATCAACGGTCTCACTGTGGTTCGTCCGAGTAACCGAATCAATGATGTCATCGATGGTGTGACACTTGATTTGTATGCACCAACTGCAAGTGAAGCTCGGCTTGATTTGACACGAGACACAACTGACATCAAGCAAAGTATCCAGAACTTGGTATCTGCGTACAACGAGTTTCAGGACGGCGTCAAAATATTGGGTGATCGTAAAAGCGATGTTGCTGAATTTGGAGGTGCCTTGGCAGGTGAAAATCTGTTGAACGCCATCCAAAGTCAGGTTCGAAGCCTCATCACCACGACCTCTACAACGCCGGGTGAAACAGTCAAAGCTGCTCGACACGTGGGTCTCAGCATTGACCGATTGGGTGTTTTAAAACTTGACGAAAGTAAACTTGACTCCTCTCTGCAGGACCACTTTGATGAAGTAGTGACCATGTTCAGTGCGGGCACCAATAACAAAAGTGTCTTCAGCGAGGTTCCCGCCGGGTTAGCAGGTCGTGCAGTCAAAACACTCGATGAAATGATGCGATCAACCAGTCTGTTGTCCCAGCAAACCAACACGGCAAAATCAAAAATCGAGTCCTACAAAGCAGAGTTGACACAGTTGGAAGATCGCATGGAAAAACTGCTGACACGGTACACAAGTCAGTTCAGTGTCATGGAAAGCATCGTAGGAGAAAGCACCAGCATGCGTTCCAGCCTGAAGAACACATTTGCCGCCATGTTATCAAGTAATAATAATTAATTTAAATATATAAATTAATAATACTATAGTTTTCTTAAAATATTGAAGATGGATTCGCGCTAAAGTTAAAGCCTACACGTCCGATTCATACTCCGACGGGTCTCCTTCAGAGACCTGCAGGTCATTTCGTGCAATTTGCACGACATTGAAAGGATCTGTCATGAGTTCGGATATTTCATCGATTCAAACTGGGCAACCAACGCCTACACCCCAAGCTCGCACACCAGTGCAGGTGGCCTCCATTCATGCATCTGGCAATGCACCCGCAGAAACCAAGCAACCGGCAGCACAACCTACAGCCAAACCATCGCAGGCAGATCCTGCATTGCTGCGCAAAAAGCTGGCAGAGGCTATTGACCATTTGAATGAAATGGCACAACGCAACAATTACAACTTGAATTTTTCGGTTGACTCCCAATCGAATCAGGTGGTCGTGCGCGTTCGAGACTCTAAAAACGGAGACGTTATTCGGCAGATGCCAAATGAGGCCGCTTTGCGGATGGCGCATCATTTTTCGGACCTCAAAGGTCTGCTCAATGACGAAAAAATTTGATGTCAGTTTTATTCACGGGCTAAAGTCTTTCGACAATGTGCCGATTCATCAAATAACAGAGATTCTTCCAGCATTTCTGTCAAGACCCGGCAGGTCCTACTCCCTTCAAGGTTCCTGCCAAACCAAAGTGAAGTTTCCCTCTTAAAGGAGTAAGACCATGTCAGTGATCAACACCAACGTCAAGTCGCTTGTCGCTCAGAACGCTCTGACCGTCAACAACCGTAGCCTGAGCAAAGCCATGGAGCAACTCTCCACTGGTAAACGCATCAACTCAGCAGCCGATGATGCCGCAGGTTTGGCAATCAGCAACAAGATGACTTCGCAAATCCGAGGCCTGAACCAGGCAGTGCGCAATGCCAATGATGGCATCTCGATGATTCAGACCGCCGAAGGCGCGACACAGGAAATTTCGAACATGCTGCAGCGCATGCGTGAACTTGCGGTACAGGGTGCCAACGACACCTACAGTGCAGCTGACCGTGCTGCAATCGGCAAAGAATACGATCAGCTGGTTAACGAGATTGACCGTATTGCCGGCAACACAGAATGGAACGGTGTAAAAATCCTCGATGGATCGACCTTCTCTTCTAGTGTGGCAGCTAAGTTCCAGGTCGGAACTGGTTCTGGTACCGCCTATCAGATCGATGTCAACTTCATTGCCTTGACATCAACGAGCTTGGGCACTGCGACGATTGCTACAGGCGATATCGGATCTGCGTCTACGGCTGGAGAAATACAAGCTGTGATCACTGAGATTGACACAGCCATTGCTGCGGTTGATGACTTCCGCGCCGATATGGGTGCCAAGATCAATCGGCTGACCTATGCTGCCGACAACATGGCCAACATTTCGATGAACACATCGGCCTCGCGCAGCCGCATCCAGGATGCCGACTACGCAAGCGCAACCACTGAATTAGCTCGCTCACAGATCATCCAGCAAGCCGCTACAGCCATGCTGGCCCAGGCGAACCAGGCGCCCCAAAGCGTGCTGTCTCTCCTGCGTTGATCCTGACCTGACTGGCCGGTGGGCAACCCCGGCCCGTTTTTCACCGGAGCACTGACATGACTGCTACCCACGAACGCATCGTTTTAACCTACGGCACATTTGACCTGTTTCATCCAGGCCATGTGCATTTGCTCAAACGTGCTCGCGAGTTGGGTAGCCGTCTGGTTGTGGGTTTGTCCACCGACGAATTCAATGCCAAAAAGGGTAAGCAATCTGTCATGCGCTACGAAGACCGCAAGACTGTGCTGGAATCCTGCCGTTATGTAGACGAAGTCTTTGCCGAAGAAGACTGGTCACAAAAACTGAGCGATGCCCAACGACTGGGTGCGGACGTTTTCGTCATGGGTGATGACTGGGCCGGGAAATTTGATTTCATGGAACAAGCCTGCAATGTGGTTTATCTGGCACGCACCGAAGGCGTGTCTACCACCGAAATCAAGGCTTCAGTGCAAGGCTTGAACCGCCATCCAGTGGCACAAGCTGCGATGCAACTGATCTGACAGTGGCCGGATGCCCATGGCATCACAGCAAGCCAAAATACGCTCAACACGCCGGACCGACTTGAAAGTCTGTACGCTGCGCATCAACTCAATCAGCACCATGAACTGGTGTTTTTCGCTGCCCTTGTCGACCAAGGCAGGCGATTCGACCGTGACCACATACGAGGATTGCGGCGTGCGCCAGTCCCCATAGTTTTCCGTCAAATTCTGATCGGCGTTGTCGGGAATCCAGAAACGCTCTCCGAGGAAATCGACCTCCGTCAGCTCGAACGGACTGAAACGCAAGTTTTGTGTGAAACCGTATTTGTAATCTATGCCGTGCAGCAGGTGGTCGGCTTTGGGGTGGAAAAAGAAAAAGTCGATAGCCACACCGTATTTCAGATCGACCGCATCAATCAGGAAAGTCTGCGCACCACGCAGATACCGCCAGGACACATGGTAGTGACCGGCCGCCAACAAGGCTTGGGCCACCTCAAACTGGTGCTCCCAACCGATCAGCCCCAGATCCAGATCCTTGTCGTGAGGCAGCAATTGTCCCTCGCGCAAATAACCCAGCAAAACGCCCGACATCATGAAGGGTTGCAGCCCCCGCTCGCGCAACACCCGGTTGACAGTCTTCAGGCTTTCGCTGGCAACGTCCACATCAAAAACATGTTTTTTAGCGGGCGAGGCATCCGTGGCCGCCTGATCGTTCGAAGGTGTGGGCTGCATCGCCTTGTCCAGGATGGCCCCGAGCAAGACCCTGGCGTGCGTCATGGCCGGTTCAAATTCGCTGCGACTGGCATGGCAACGCATCAACCAGTAATCGTGGGTCATGCTGGGCGTGCGCTGGTGCAGAACCTGTGCCAGCACCAGGGCCTCATCACCCTGCCCGGCTCGCAAATGCAGATCAACCTGGTGGGGTGCCAGCGTGTCCGCTAAACTGCGGTGCTCAACTGCAGCTTCCTGCAGCAAGCTGTCCAGCGCCCAGGCTAGCGCCCTTGCTTTTTGTGCCGTTTGGGCATACTCGACCCGCTCGGCTACGGTTCGACACATCCACAACCAGGGCTCACCACTGGTGTCCAGTTGCCGCCAGCGTTGTAAAACCGCAGGTAACCATTGCACTGCCTGATGGTCCAGCAGCACTTCGGTTGCGAACAGCATGTCGGCAGTTTGACAAGGGCTGCCCACCCAGTCCACGGTACTGGCGGCATCGCCCGGCTGGGCCACAGCCTGCAGAACGTCGCGGTAAAAACCCGTCATCAATGGACGCCCCACAGCACACAGTCGCGCGGCCTCATCGACATCGATTTGCTGGCTCAAGTATTGCGTCGCAGCCAGCCAGCGCCGGTAGTGTGCCTTGTCCTCGGTGTTTTCAAAGCCGAGGGTGGCCAGAAACATCAACAAGGAGCGCCGCTCAAAATAGCGTGCAGCCTTGAACAACTCAGGGTCTATCACCCTGTCAAGACCCGCTTGCTCAATGATGGACGGCAGATGCTGCTGATTGTCGGGCCGCAAGGCCTCCTGCAGCACACACATCAGTTGGGTGACTTTGGCGTCAAATTTCATAGGGTCATTCCCATTTCAGGGCGGAGAAAATCAATACAAGTGACCATGCACAAAGCGCGGTCTCAGTTCACTAGCGCAAGTGCCGCCAATTTGGCGTGCTGGGCCAGGCAGCGCTCATGACCTGAACGCACATGACTGGCTTTGAGAGCATCGCAGGCCATGGCCTGCTCCAGCAATGTGGACGAGCTCTCGGCCAGTGCAGGCAAAGTGAATGGGTCCTGCGCGTACAGCGATGGGGCATTCGCCATCGTGATGAAATTACCAGACAGTGCATACAGCACATCCCGGTGCTCGACCACACGAGGATCCTGGCTGCGCAACAGTTTGTCAGCCCACTCCAGCCAGTCCAGCCAAACTCGCCGCTTGGCCACAAAATTCAGTCCCAGCAAAAAGGTGTCGCTGCAACTGACCCAGTGCTTCAGGTTCACCCCCAGGCCCAGCGCATCGGCAAACAACTGCGCCGCCTCCTGCACTCCCGGATGGGTCTGCTCAGCCAGCAAGAAGGGGTTCAGGTGAAAGGCACTCACATCCCAGAAGGGGTTGAACATGAGCATGTCGTGGCGAGGCCCTTGCGACAGCACCAGGTTTTCCAGAGCTGCCGCATCGAGGCCACAAATTTGTAGCTGCGCATCGGGCAAGAACGCCCAAAAACCGCCATGTGCCTGTTGACGACCGAGCAAATGACCACGCAATTGCTCAAAATGGGCATCAACGTCGGCAGGCACCATCAAGCCCGATGCACTAACGCCCACGTGGGCCGCTTCACTCAAGTGGTGATGCGTCAGCTGCAGCGCGTGGCGGGCGGGCACCCGCTGCGCAGATGCATTCAAGGGCTCGCCCGGCTCAGGATGCACGACCCTTCGCATGGCCTGATTGAACAGGGAGCCCACCTTGGTCGAAAACATCCGGTCAGGCTGAGCGTGGCGGCGCAGGGCAATCTCTACCACCTTACGCTCGTAGTCTTCAAAGCTGCTCACCGCATTCTCAACCTCCCCTATCTCACGCAGAATGCTCAGCCCCATGCGCGAAACCATGGTGCGACCATAACGGGTGACCAGGGGCACGCCCGCGTTGACCACATCGCTGGTGGTCGAGCCACAGTTGTAGGGGTAGGTATCCAAAAACACGTCAAAGTGCCGCAGGCGTGAGCAAAAGGTCGGGTGGTCGGTGCGCGGCAGGAAGATCACCCGCGCAGGGTCCACATCGGCAGCAGCCACTGCCGTTTTCAAGTTGCGCAACGTGATCGGGTTGTCATCGATCAGACACAGACAGGCTTTGTCGATGCGCTTGAGCAGGTTCATCCACACGGCAAACATCTCAGGCGTGATTTTGTACACATTGCCAAAGGCCGCCATCAGGAAGGCATCCTCGGGCAAGCCCAAAGATGCGCGGTCAGTGACCGGCATGGGCAACTGCTGGCGGTCCAACGGTATGAACGAGCCGTCCATGTACACGGGTTTTTCGGTGAAATAGATCGCCAACTCGGGCGGTAACACGTCGCGGTCGGCTATCACGAAGTCGAACCAGGGCATACCGGTGGGCCCGATGAAGCCTAGGTAAGTGCCTTGCTGCGGTGCCGGGCGTCGGGCAAAAATGCCCGGCCGGGCACCCGCACTCAGGCCATGCAGATCGATCAGGATGTCGATGCCGTCATTGGCCATGCGCTGGGCGGCCTGCTCGTCCGACATTTTTGAAATGTCCACGAAATGGTCAAAACTACGCTTGAACTGCTGACGCAGCGATGTGTTTTCCTCTTTGGTGAAATCATAGGCATACAGCTCGTAACTGCCGCGGTCCGCCCCTTGCATGAAAGAGGGCAGCAAAAAACCCACCGCATGCTCACGAAAATCGGCCGACACCAACCCCACCTTTTTACGCCCGTGGGCCATTTTCTTTTTGGCCTGGACAGGCCTATGGTCTTGACCATACATGCGGTGAACAAAATTTTGCGATGTCAGCAGTTGCATGGCCGGGTCTTCGGTCATGGCCAGCATGCCCAGAGGCGAGGTGTAGCGGATCAGGCGGGCCATGTCCAAACCCGGTAAGGGCTGGTACACCGGCCAGATGCAGGCTTTTTGACGGATGTGTACCCAGTGCTGCACCACACCGGGCTGTTCGGGCTGGATTTCCAGGCTTTCACGCAGCGCACGCTCGGCCAAGTCATAGGCTTTCTTATTTTCCTGTACCCGCCCAATGTGGTTAAGGGCCGAACACAGCATCTCGGTGTCCAGTGAGGACGCGATGAAGCGCAGACTGGCAAACGTGTTCCACTGCCCGAGCGCCTTGTCTTGCAGACCCAATTTTTCGTACATGAGGCCCAGGTTGATGTAGGCATGGCCAAAACTGGGATTGGCCGCAATCGCCTGCAAATATGCTTTTTCGGCCTTGTCCACCCGCCCCAGGGCTTGCAACAAGGCCGCATGGTTGTACTGCGCCACGTAACGCATTGGGTCCTGGCTCACAGCCAGCCATTGCTCGTAAAGCAAGGACGCCTCCTCAGCCTTGGACTGCGACTGCAGAGCTTCCACACGGTGCATCAAATCGACCAGGCGCAATGTCACCATGTCGTCAGATGTGCCAAAGATCGGTTCGATTGGAGCGTTCATGAGCAAAACAAAAAATGGACTCAAAGACCAAAAGCAATATTCGCGCCATACCAGGTGCTGCCGAGAATCCGTCAAGAATGGGCAGTCGCTTGCCTATCGGCAAGAATCTGCCGCTGATTGAGCCGTAAATTTGAAATGGGAAGCTAAAGAAATTCCTGCCCCGTCCGATTCTGAACCTGAACGAGTAGACCGCGTCCAGCTGGCATTGACCAGCGCACACGGGCACTCCCCCGACTCAACCTAGGAGCGACCATGTCGATCATCAGTTCATTCAGCGCAACGGCCATTTCCAGACTGTCTACAGACCAGATCCGGAATCTGGCCTCCAGCGATTTCAAAGCCATGACGACAGCACAGGTCAATGCTCTGACCAGCACTCAGCTCGCGGCCATGGAAGACGCCGACATGCAGGCCCTTAGCGCCAGCCAAGTAGGCGCTCTTGACGCGACGGCTCTGGCAGCCGACGATGAGCTAATTTACAGCCGTTTGGAACTGCTGGCCAATGCCCAAATCAAAGCATTGTCTACAACGCAGATCAGCCAATTCAACACCAATCACATCAGCTCGTTCAGCACCGCTGACATGGCGAACTTTTCGGCAGCACAACTCAACAAATTCGCTACTGATGTCATTGCAGGATTCAGTACTGAACAAATCCAGGCGCTCACGACCAAGCAACTCCGCAGCCTGGATTCCAATTTTTTGGGTAGCCTCACCAGCGACCAGCTGGTTGCTCTCCAGACTAATCAGGTTGCCGCTCTGTCGGGTACACAATTGGGGTACATCGCGAGCGACAAAATCATCGCGATGGAAACGGACGATCTGCGCGCCATCAGTGCAGCTCAAATCAAGACGATTTCCACAGACGTCATCCAAGGCTTGAGTTCGACACAAATCAATGCGCTGACCACAGCCCAAATGGCCGCCTTGACCAGCAGCCAGTTGGCCGCTGTAGACACCGAAGACATTGAAAACCTCACCACGACACAACTGGCCGCGCTGAAGGCACCCCAGCTCAAAGGCCTTACAACCGATCAGGTGGCTGCACTCACAACCACACTGGCTGCAGCACTGACAACCGCTCAAATCAAAGGGTTGACCTCAGCGCAACTGGCAGAGTTAGGCAGTAACCAGGCAGCCGCTCTCACCAGCACACAGGTGGCCGCACTCACGTCCCAACAACTTAATGCTTTGTCATCCAGTTCTGTGGCTGCACTGGACAGCGAGGATCTGAATAACATCTCCAACGCCGTTCTTAAAAAACTCAACACCGATTTCATTGCCAACCTCAACAGTGATCAAGTGGGCAATTTGTCGACTGCGAAGATTTCTGCGTTGAGCAGTACACAGGTTGCGGCCATTGAAACCGATGACATCGCGGCCCTCACCTCCGCCCAGCTGAATGCCCTGACCAGCCTTCAAATCGGCAGCCTGAGCAGTGATCAAATTCAGAGCTTGACCGATGACCAGATCGGCTATCTGGCCACATCCCAAATCAAGTTTCTGACTACGGCACAAGCGCAGGCTCTGACAAGCTCTCAAATTCAAGCCATGAGCAGCAGTCAGATTTCTGCGATGTCAGCCGCACAATTGAGCAATCTGGACAGCGACACCATTCAGGCCATGGAGTCGACAGCACTGTCAGCATTGACCACCAACCAGATCCGTGGACTCACCACCGGATTCATCGATGCGTTGACATCAGACCAAATCCAATTGCTGGCTTCCAGCCAAATTGCAGCGCTGACATCCGCGCAGATTAATGCACTGGCCACCGAAGACATTGGCGGACTCAGCACAGAGCAAGTTGGCGGACTAACCTCCTACCAATTGAACAACATTGACAGCGATCTGCTGGGCGCATTCAGTACCGAACAGATTGAAGCTTTGACCAGCACGCAAGTCAAGGGGCTGAGCACGGCGTCCATGGCATTGCTGAGCACAGCCCAAGTGGCGGCGTTAAGCTCTACCGCCATTGGTGGCCTTCGTGCAGAACAACTTAACAGCTTGGACAGTGATGGCGTGGCCGCATTGGTGACCGGTGTCGCCAACATTTCTACTTTGCAGTTTGGACAATTGTCGACCGACTTCATTGACAACCTCGGCTCCGCTCAAATTGCTGCGCTGACCAGCAGTCAACTATCTCGCTTGACGTCTGCACAAATTGGTGCGCTTGAGTCCGATGACTTTGCTCAACTCGATGCGACTACGCAACTGCCCGGCCTGAGCTCAAACCAGATCGCGTACCTTACAAGTGACCAAGCAGAGGGACTGACTGAAGCCCTGATTGGTAATCTGACAACCACACAAATCAAGGGGTTCAATACCGAGGTTCTCGGTCACCTTGATTCGGCCCAGGCCGCATCCTTGACTTCTGCGCAGGTCCAAGTTCTGACCACAACCCAATTGAATGCATTGGACAGCAGTGTCGTTGGCAATCTGAGCACCAGTGTGGTTGCAAACTTGACAGCCCGACAACTGGGCAATATATCCACCGACCTGATCAACGGCATGAGCGACGACCAGGTGACTGCACTCACTTCTTCGCAAATCGCGAATTTCGGCAGCGAGCAGTTGAGCTATCTCGTGGCCAATAAAACAGATGCACTGACCTCTGTACAAGTTGCCGGCCTGACTGCGCAACAATTTGCACAACTGGCCTCAAGTGATGTTATATCGTTGTTAACCAGCGATCTGATCGACGATGTGACCACCTCTGCCATCAGCGGTTTGAGCACAGATGTCATGAACGGTTTGGATTCAGAGCAAGTAGACGCGCTGACAGCCACGCAGATCGCCAAACTGTCCGCCGCACAAATTAGCGCTTTGGACACCACCGACTCCGACATCATCGGCGCTCTGGACACCGAGGCAATTGATGCCATGACAAGTTTGCAAGTCAAGAGCTTGAGTACAACCTTCGTTCAAGCCATGAACACCGAACAGCTGCGCTCCTTGCGCGCAGCCAGTTTGGCCGTAATGAGCTACGAACAAATCGAAGCCTTTGACGCCGACGAATTCACAGAATTGACAACGACGCAAATCCAGGCTCTGACTGGCAGTCAGATGGCATTCTTGTCCACCGACCGAATTTCCGAGCTGGGTACAAATCAGATCCAGGCATTGAGTACCAGCCAGTTGTCACGCTTGTCCACAGCGCAAGTCGAGGCATTTGATTCTGAGCAAGTTGAGGCTCTCACCAGTACACAGGTTGCGAGTATGACATCTTCTCAGCTCAATGCGTTCGATTCAGATGATGTGGCAGCTTTGGACACAGAAGATGTGGCGGCCATGACCACGAAGCAAATCAATGGCTTGACCTCGGACTTCGTGAGCGCCATGACCACTGCACAGCTGAACGCGCTGAGTTCAACCCAAGTCAAGGCATTGACATCTAGCCAACTGGCTGCTTTGACATCTGACCAGATTGAGGCTTTGCCAACCAACTGAGTTACGCCCCTGGACGATGAACAATGAGCTCTGTCATCAATACCAACTTGCCTGCTCTGAGAATCCAGCAGGCGTTGGCCAGCAATCACCGTGCGCTTGAAACCGCGATGGGCCGGTTGACCACCGGGCAGCGCGTTCGCTCAGCCACAGATGATGCGGCGGGCATAGCCGTTGGCAATCGTCTTGCCAGTCGGATTCGTGGTCTGGATATGGCCGTGCGCAACGCCAATGACGGTCTATCCTTGCTTCAGACGGCTGATAACGCTACTCAAGAAATGACCGCCATGCTATGGCGCATGAAAGAGCTGGCTATACAGTCAGCCAACGACACCAACAGTCAAAGCGACCGGGATGCCCTTCATACCGAGTTTGAAGCGCTTCAAACTCAACTGGGTGCCATCGTGGCCAACACCGAATGGAATGGCAGCAAAATTTTAAATGGAGAGGCAGGTGCCAGTGGCTTGGTGAAGTTCCAGGTGGGTGCCTCCAGCAGTGACTCCTTTTCAGTAGACCTGTCCTCATTGGATACCGGCAGTGTCCACGATGTCATGCAATCGACTGTCCTGATCTCATCACAATCGGATGCGATAAGTGCACTTATAGAAATCGACGATGCTCTGACGCAACTGTCCAGCTCACGCAGCACCTGGGGTGCTGCCTCAAATCGTTTGGTTCACGCTGCAGACAATGCTTTGAACGTCTCCCTCAACAGCAATGCCTCCCGCAGCCGAATCATGGATGCCGATTACGCGCAAACCACAGCAGACATGGCTCGCGCTCTGATTCTTGATCAGGCTGGCACGGCCATGCTCTCCCAGGCCAATCATCGACCCATGCTGGTTCTGGCACTGCTGCGTTGACACACGTATCACGCTATTGAGTTCCCCACCTCTCCCAGCTCTCTGTAATCCACTTGCGGCCAACTGTTGCCGCTTGACGCGTCAAACCTTTAGCGAAGATTTGTCGGCTTGATGAGCCCATCCAATTTTTTTGAATATATTAATACTCAAAAATATCTGCAAGTAGCTGATTTCAGCATTTGCAAGACACTACGCTCGGCACTTTAGTCGGAATCTCAGCTGGCACGACAGTTGCTTGGCTTCTGTCGTTGTGCCCTTCAATCTGAAGGGCCAAACCGTCAACACCATGAGGTGGGAGTAGTGCATGACCAGACTGACACAAACGTTAATTGCCGAAGCCAGCTTTGGTAAGCCGCGCATTGGGTACTACGCTTCGCGTTTCAGTCCCTCAGAAATTCGACAAACCATCGCAGAGCTGGTCATTCAAAACAATATGGAGATGGCCCGCGCATTGAGCGAAGCCGGCCTGGCCCTTTACCCGGAAAGCGAAGACATGCTTTCAATCAGCGCCCTCTTGGCAGAGCTGGAACAAGATTGGCAAAGCGCACAACTGCATTTGGAAAAATTGCTGGAGCTGCAAGGGGCGAACAGCAAAGCCGTGGTCTGGCATCACCTGATCCGCGTGGTTCGCTGCCAACTGGAACCTCAAAAAGCGCTGGACCTCGCAAAAAAAGCAATACGGTTACACCCACACGAGTCAACCCTCCAAGAAGAACTGTCTTCACTGGGTGTAGAAACAGCTGAGCACACATTAATCCATGCCAGCAGCATGGCGCATTGAAAAATTTATCAGGAGATCCCCAAAATGACTGTCATCAATACCAATATCAAATCCCTGGTATCACAAAATGCAATTGTGAAAAACAACCGCGATCTGACCAATGCCATGCAACAGCTGTCAACAGGCAAGCGGATCAACAGCGCAAGTGATGATGCTGCGGGTTTGGCGATTTCATCGCGAATGACGTCCCAGATCAAAGGTCTCGACCAAGCCATTCGCAATGGCAACGATGCTGTCTCCATGCTTCAAACCACTGAGGGTGCGATGATCGAGATGACCAACATGCTACAGCGCATGCGTGAACTGGCGATTCAGTCATCAAACGACACCTACTCACAAACAGACCGGGAATATCTCGACATTGAGTTTCAACAGTTGATTTCGGAAATTAACCGGATCACAACAGATACCCAGTGGAATGGCATGAACGTGCTGGACGGTACTGCCGGTACTAACAGCGATGGGAGACTGGAATTCCAGGTTGGTGCAAATGAAGGACAAACCATCGTTCACACCATTGCCGACCTCAGCTCAGACGGAGAGCTTGACATGATCGGTGGCACCGATATTCTTGACCGTGACAACGCGGCCAATGCGATCACCCAAGTCGATGATGCTCTGGACGTCATCAACAGTGAGCGTGCAGGCATTGGTGCTGTCATCAACCGCATCACGTATGCAGTTGACAACTTGGCCAATGTATCGCTGAATACCAGCGCTTCACGCAGTCGCATCATGGATGCCGATTACGCCAAGGCCAGCAGCGAACTCGCACGCTCGCAAATTGTCGAACAAGCTGCGACAGCCATGTTGGCGCAAGCCAATCAACAACCTCAGACCGTCATGCAACTGCTTAAAGGCTGACAGCATAGTGCCGAATTGGCCTGAATATGGTTGAAGTGTCCTGTCAATGAAACGTCACTCAAGCGCAACTGAAACCTGAGATCTCGCAGGTCTCAAATGAAGACTTAACGTCAAGCAGGTATGCCTCAGCAAATCTTGCACTCTGCCCTTCCCAAAGGCCCCAACTGCTGGCAATGCAGAAATTTCGCGATCACGCACATCCCGTCGGTACCTTATGCCTGCAGGGCCATGGGCTTTCAATCGCGGCTGCTGCCTGCGATGGAGGTACTGCGCGTGGACGGGCAGTTTTGCATGCTCTTTGCCGCCAAAGAAAAGACCGCAGCCTGATCTCACGTTCTATGGATACCCGCATGCGCGGGTATGACGAGGAGCTGCGGGTTGGACAACTGTTCAGGGCTGCCGCTGTCAATCTTTCGTCAAGCCCAGTGTCAAAATCGCATGCCAATTGAAAATATTAAAGTATTCACTTTTGGTTTTTTCAATGCTTTTTAAATCCATTTAAATCTGGCACAAGGGTTGCTTGGTAGGTTTCATCTGAACATGAGACCAACACCGTGAAGTCACACCCCGTTTCCACCCCTCTGGCCCTCTGGCTGGACCCCGAAGCAG
>JACCDU010064629.1_pt1 | contig 16891 bp, 15 predicted proteins | sample 7446081 | NCBI WGS metagenome assembly JACCDU01 (sample SAMN15323447, study PRJNA562643) | freshwater metagenome | isolation source: river surface water | place: USA:Blue River Watershed | collected 2017-08-17
GAAGCGTTTCCATTGAGCCACAGACACCGTAACGGTAGGTCTTCGCGTTAAAAGCGATTCGTGCGGCCTTATCCAAATCGGCGTGCGAGTCGATGTAAACGTGGCAGTTGCCATCCAGATGCTTGATCATCGGGACACGCGCTTCTTCCGCCAGGCGTTTGATGAGGTTCTTACCACCACGCGGGATGATCACATCGACATAATCGGTCATCGTAATCAAATGTCCGACGGCGGCGCGATCCGGGGTGTCGATCACTTGGACTGCGCGCGCGGGCAGACCGGCTTTGCTCAAGCCCAGTTGCACAATCTTGCCCAGCGCCATGTTCGAGTGCAGCGCTTCGCTGCCACCCCGCAAAATAGCTGCGTTGCCGGATTTGAGACAAAGTGCCGCCGCATCAATCGTGACGTTGGGGCGTGACTCGTAAATAATGCCGATGACGCCCAAGGGGACGCGCATTTGGGCAACCTGCATACCATTTGGGCGCACACTGGACGCCGTCAAACTGCCGATGGGATCCGGCATCGATGCAATCTGGCGCAGGCCTTCAATCATCAAGTCGATGGTCCGGTCCGATAGGGTCAGACGGTCTAGCAAGGCCGGTTCAAGGTTGCGACTGCGCCCTGCATCCAAATCAATCTTATTGGCGGCCTGAAGCTCGGCGCGCTGTTCGCCCAGTGCTTGCGCCATGGCCAGCAAGGCTTGCGCCTTTTGCGCGCCGCTAGCGCGAAGCATCTCGCGAGAAGCCTGTCTGGCCTGCTGCCCGATTTCGAGCATGGAATTCTGAAGTGAAGTCATTGCCTTACCGAATTAAGCTGATGTGGTGGCCACGCGCATGGCCAGTCGCGTCATTTCTTCCCATGGATCCTGGAGCTTGCCGGTCACATGCAGGCCCTTGATGAGGCGATCCACGTCGTGCGCGTGTTGAACGGCCGCGGCCCAATTGCGGGCTGCGACACGGTTAAGCGCCTGGCGGGCCAGTCGCTCATGTTGTCCGAAAATACGCTGTGAGCGTAGCACGCTGGACATGTCTTGTCCCGAGGCTGCGCTTTGGGATACCCGCGCAAGGGTTCGGATTTCTTCACCGATTGCCCAGAGCACCAGAGGCAGGGCTTCGCCCTCGGCCTTGAGGCCCGCCATCATTCTGACCATGCGAGGAATGTCGCCTGCAAGCATGGCGTCGCGCAAACCAAAGACATCGTAGCGGGCAACATTCATGACCGCCTGTTCGACGGCTTCTTGAGACAGCATGCCGGGGTCGAACAGTAAACCTAGCTTGAGGATTTCTTGATGCGCGGCCAGCAGGTTGCCTTCGACTTTATCCGCCAGCCACTGCAAGGTATTAGCATCTGCCTGTTGCGACTGTCTGGCCAGTCGTTGCGCGATCCAGTCGGGCAGTTGGGCGCGCTCAATGTTGGCGGTCTCAAGTGTCGTGCCTGCTGAAAGCAAGGCCGTTGCCCATTTGCTTTCCCGGGTTGTTTTATCAAGTCGGGGCAGCGAAACAATCGTCAGGACTTCAGCATCCGCTTGCCCTTTACAACGGGCTGCCAGAGCAATCAGGGCGTCGGCCCCTTGTTTGCCAGGTTTGCCTGTCGGCAAAGAGATCTCAAGTAACTGTTTATCACCAAAGAGAGATCCACTTGAAGCCGCCACGCCCAGACTGCTCCAGTCGCTGCGAGCGTCCATCACAAACGAGGTCCGGTCAAGGTAGCTGGCTGCTTTAGCGATCGCGCGCAACGCGTCAACCGCTTCAATCGTCAGAAGCGGGTCGTCACCGGTCACAACATACAAAGCCGAAAGGCTTGTGCCGGGGCGCCCTAGAGATTGAAGCAGTCGTTCAGCATCCACCTGTTATGTGCCTGTCAGTCAGGATTGATCGGGATTGGCGAAGGGGTCAGTGACGGATTCTGCCAAGGCGAGGGAATCACACCTGGCGTACGTACTGGTTTAGCGATTTCGATGGGTTCATCATCCTCGCCACGCTCGGCCGCCACGGCATCCCAACGGGTTTTGACATCGGGCGCGGTGATCCTGCGAATAATGCGCGTGACAAGACTGCGTTGCATGTCTTTGAACAAGGTCGCGGCTTCACCTTCTTTAGCCTGAACAACCCGATCATCAAACGGCATATTGCGAACAGCTGACAGCGTCGTCTCGGGAATAATGATCTGATCTTTGGCCGTCACTAAGCGAAAGGTGTAACGAATCGAGAGTTCGAGTTCTTCGATTTTGCCTTGAGCGTTGAGCGACACTTGTCGGGTGTTGCGATATTCGGAAACCTGCTCAAGCTTGGCTTGCGCCATTCTCATGGCTTTTTTAAGCTTCAGCGCAGCGACGGCGCCTTTATCGTCGGCGTCATCATTCGGGCCGAAGTCAGTGACTTTCAACGCGATGTCAGATGACTCGATGATCTTGGTGTTAGGCGAAACAGCTCGAATGGCACGACGGATGTCTGCGCCAAACTGACTGTTTTGAGGGATCGTGATGTAGAGCGAATCAAAGGGCAGGGGTTTTTCACCCTGCATTTCAAAACCGCAGGAGCCGAGCATCAGACCCGCCAGACCCATCAGGGCCCAGCGACACAGTCGATGTAGCGGCTGTGCGATGCCTTTGTCACTAGCTGAAAGCTTGTTCATCAAGACCTGATCCTGTTAACCGACTACGTTGACGAGTTTGCCTGGAACAACAATCACGCGCTTCGGAGGACGACCTTCGAGGTTACGTGCGACTGCTTCGTGTGCCGCGGCAAGCTGTTCGATTTGCTCGCGAGTCGCTTCGCGCGAAACAGTCAGGTTACCCCGAAGTTTGCCATTGATTTGCAATACCAGTTCGATCTGATCAGTGACGAGTGCGGCTTCGTCCACAACCGGCCAAGGCGCGTCGAGCAAATCGCCGTAGGTGCCGACATAGCTCAGGTCTGACCAAAGATGCCAGGTGATGTGAGGCACCACAGGATACAGAACGCGCAACAGCACGCCGATCAACTCCGCTGTGGCCGCATCCGCAAAAGTGGATTCGCCCAGTTCGGCATCATCGATCGCATTGAGCATTTTCATGCAGGCCGAAACAACGGTGTTGTACTGAATACGTTGGTAATCGTAATCGGCCTGTTTAAGCAAGGCGTGGATTTCGAAGCGCAGTTTCTTGATGTCCTGGCTTGCTTCGGTCCAGTCCGTCACCGGTTTGGCCAGTCCTCGTGCTACTTGCGCCTGTTTTTGCTGGCACAGTGACCAGAGGCGACGCAAGAAGCGGTTGGAGCCTTCCACACCGGAGTCTGACCATTCAAGCGTTTGCTCAGGAGGAGCAGTGAACATGACAAACAGGCGGGCCGTATCTGCACCCTGTGTGTCGATCAGGGATTGCGGATCGACACCATTGTTTTTGGACTTCGACATCGTACCCACGCCACCGTAGGTAATGTCCCGGCCGTTGCTCTTGAGCTTTGCGCCGACGACGGCGCCTTTAGCGTCATAGACGTTTTCAACTTCTTCGGGCCAGAAGTATTCAACCCCGCCTTTTTCGTTTTTGGCCGAGTAGATATGGTTCAGAACCATTCCCTGGCAGAGCAGCTTGGTGAAAGGCTCGTCAAACTTGACCAGTCCCATGTCGCGCATCACGCGAGTCCAGAAACGGGCGTAGAGCAGATGCAAAACAGCGTGCTCGATTCCGCCAATGTATTGATCCATTGGCATCCAGTAATCATTGCGGGCATCGACCATCGCCTGATCGTTGCCAGGCGAGGTGTAGCGCATGAAGTACCAGGAAGAATCGATGAAGGTATCCATCGTATCGGTTTCACGACGCGCCGCCTTGCCGCATTTCGGGCAGTGGCAGGACAGGAAGCCTTCATGCTTGGCCAGTGGGTTGCCACTGCCATCGGGAATCAGTTCTTCAGGCAGGATCACCGGCAGATCTTTTTCGGGCACAGGGACGGCGCCGCAATCCTGGCAATGAATGATCGGGATCGGTGTGCCCCAGTAACGCTGACGTGAAATCCCCCAGTCGCGCAAGCGCCAGGTCGTCTGACGCGCGCCCAGACCCATGCCTTCGAGTTTGGTGGCGATCGCATCGATAGCCTTGGCAAAGTTCAGGCCGTCATATTCGCCTGAATTGATCAGGTGACCGGATTGTTTGTCGGCGTAGGACTCGTGCCAGACTTTGTCATCAAAAGGTTTGTCGCCAACCTGTACGACCTGTTTGATGGTCAGGTTGTATTTGTTGGCAAAGGCAAAGTCACGCTCATCATGTGCGGGTACGCCCATCACTGCGCCGTCGCCATAGCTCATCAGCACGTAGTTGCCTACCCACAAAGGCACAGCAGCCCCTGTAATAGGATGGATGACGGTCAGGCCTGTATCCAGACCTTCTTTTTCACGTGTGGCCATTTCGGCCTCAGTCGTGCCACCTTGTTTGCACTGCTCGATAAAAGCAGCGAGGGCAGGGTTGTTGCGTGCCGCATGTGTTGCCAAAGGATGCTCGGGCGCCACGGCACAGAAGGTCACGCCCATGACCGTATCGGCACGGGTGGTAAAGACATACATCTTGCCGTCTTGGATCAGCTTGCCGGACTCATCTTTGATCTGGTGCGTGAAGGCAAAGCGGACACCTTCGCTTTTACCAATCCAGTTTTCTTGCATGGCGCGAACACGGTCGGGCCAGCCGTCCAGTCCGTGCTGCACTTGCTCGAGTAGTTCGGAGGCGTAATCGGTGATGCGAAGATAGTAGCCAGGGATTTCACGCTTTTCGACCAAGGCGCCGGAGCGCCAGCCGCGACCGTCAATGACTTGTTCGTTGGCCAGTACGGTATTGTCGACTGGATCCCAGTTCACAACCTGCGTTTTACGGTAGGCGATGCCTTTTTCAAGCATCTTCAGAAACAGCCACTGGTTCCATTTGTAGTAGCTTGGATCGCAGGCACACATTTCGCGTGACCAGTCGATCGCCAGACCCATCGCTTTCATCTGCTTCTTCATGTAAGCGATGTTGTCGTAAGTCCATTTTGCGGGTGGAACGTTGGACTTGATGGCGGCGTTTTCAGCAGGCATGCCAAACGCATCCCAGCCCATCGGCATCAGGACGTTAAAGCCGCGCATACGCAGTTGGCGGCTCATCATGTCGTTGATGGTGTAGTTGCGCACATGACCCATGTGAAGCTTGCCACTTGGGTAGGGCAGCATCGAGCAGGCGTAAAACTTGGGCTTGGGCTGACCCTTCGCGTCTAGCGCGCCTTCGGTGACGCGGTAAGCGTCCCGTGATTCCCAGTTGTCATGAGCCGCACGCTCGACGGCGGTGGGTTGGTAACGTTCTTGCATGGGTTGCTGCATCATCACGGCCAAAGAAAAAAGGTGGTGGCGCAAATGCGCCTGATAAGCCCGTCATTATAGGCTAGGGCAGAATGCAAACAGCCCCGCATCGGCGGGGCTGTAGGCTTGAACTTCAGCGGTTGGTTCTAACAGGCGTGCAGTAAGCCTGCAAGTCACCTTCACGCATGAGCGTTCAGAAAACAGACTGAATTACTTCAGTTTGGTTTCTTTGTAGTCAACGTGCTTGCGAGCGACTGGATCAAATTTCTTGATCAGCATCTTCTCAGGCATGTTGCGCTTGTTTTTGGTCGTTGTGTAGAAGTGGCCCGTTCCAGCGCTGGACTCGAGCTTGATCTTTTCGCGTGCACCTTTTGCCATGATGGGCTCCTTTAAGCGACTTCGCCACGGGCGCGCAGATCGGCCAGAACGGCTTCGATGCCGAGCTTGTCGATTGTACGGATGGCGTTAGTGGATACGCGCAGGCGCACCCAACGGTTTTCGCTCTCAACCCAGAAACGACGCGACTGCAGATTTGGCAGGAAGCGACGCTTGGTTTTGTTGTTAGCGTGTGAAACGTTGTTGCCCACCATGGGGCCTTTTCCAGTAACTTGGCATACGCGTGCCATAGCTGCACCTTTTAGATATTCAGAATTCGGGTCCGGACGTTTTTGTGTATTAGTCCGATTAAGCCTGCAATTCTAATACGAAATCAAGGATTTAAGCAAGCCGCCCGACCGTGCCCTAGGTAAAGCCGACCTAAACGTGTTCATTTTCGACGGGCGATCCCGCCGATGAGCCACGCCAAAGTGGTGCAGCCACCCATGATCAGTGCCATGGGCAAGGGACCGGTATCCGAGGCCAGGCTGACCAGAAAGCCCGCTGTCGCCCCGCTTGCGATTGTAAAAGTACCAAGCAAAGCTGAGGCAGATCCGAGTCTGCTACCTTGGTCGGACAAGGCCATCGCGGCGGAGTTGGGGCCGACAAAGCCCTGGCAAAACATAAACGTCATCATGCAGCCCATCAACTGGGGCAGGCTTTCCAGTCCGGCCAGCGTCAGGCCAAAGGCGGTTAGACCTGCGACCAGCATGACCCGCAGCGCCCAAGGCAAGAGCTGGACGGGGCGATATTTTTTAAGCAAGCGGGCGCTTACCTGAGACCCGATGATCAGGCTGATCGCATTCAGACCAAAAAGCAGGCCGTAAGACTGGCTAGAGATTCCATAATGTTCGATAAACAGTCTGGGAGAGGCGACGATATAACCGAACATGGTGGCCGAGCCCATCGCACCGGACATGGCAAAGGCGACAAACCGGCGGTTGCCGGCAAGTGCGGCATAGTTTTTAAGGATGTTGGCCCAGCTCAGAGGGATGACGCGGTCGGGGTGAAGTGACTCGACCATGACGCGTGAAACCGTCAACAGCAAAATCAAGGCGGCAACGGTGATCAGTGCAAAAATCCCGCGCCATCCGGTTAACGCCAGAATCTGCCCGCCAATGATCGGAGCCAGTATCGGGGCGACTCCCATGATCAGCATCAGCATCGAAAGCGCACGGGCGGCATCCTGCGTGCCGTAGTGATCTCGCACAACGGCACGCGAAATCACCATGCCTGCCGCTCCGCCCATCGCTTGAAACAAACGGCAGGCGGTCAGTACTTCAATATTCGGGGCGAAGGCGCACCCGGCCGAAGCCAGGATGTAGAGGGTCAAGGCGCCATATAAGGGAGGTTTACGGCCAAAACGGTCGGCTAAGGGACCGTAGACTAGCTGAGCCAGCGACATGCCAATCAGATAAATCGCGAGCGTTCGTTCGACCTGACTGTGTGTCGCGTTGAGTCCCTCGGCGATCGCGGGAAAGGCGGGTAAATACATGTCGATGGACACCGGACCGATCGCGGTCAGCGCCCCCATCAAAAGCAGCCATCCCGGCAATCCGAACTTTTCAAGCTTCACAGGTAGATGTTCCAAGGTTGGCAGACTCAGTCAAACTGTATCACGCGCCAACACCGTACTGTCCCCGTTTCTATATCCAAGCGGCGAGTGGTCTATCACGTTGTGTCTACCCAAATCCATTGAAAAATAACGGTTTACAGGGAGTGCCAAGGCTTCTTTTTCTCTTCAGAATTCGATAAAGTTGAAGAACGTGCGTGAGTAGTTGGCCGTTCTTCTTTTTATTGATCGTCTGCTTTACATAGGGGTAATTTGATGAACCCATTGATCGCGGCTGTTGAAAAGAAAATCGCTTCTCTGCCTGTGCCCTTTAATGTCATCCTGCCGGATGGCACGCGGCTTGGCTCGACGACGCCTGAAGTGTCCTTTATCGCCAAGCAAAACAAGGTGCTCGCCCATCTTGCGTCCGGCGATGTCGGGGTGTTGGGTGAGGATTTCGTCGAGGGGCGTTGCGATATCCACGGCCCGATGCGCAAGCTCATGCGCGTGGTCGATGGGCTTTTACCGAGTTCTCCCGTTGAGGCCGCGCGAAACGGGTTAACGACCGGACTGTTCAGTCGTTTTCTGTCCGTCTGGCGTCACTCGCTTGAGCGTGACGCCAAGCAAATTGAATTTCACTACGACCTGTCCGATGAGTTTTACGGCTTATGGCTGGATCCGTTGCGGGTCTATTCGTGCGCCTACTATCGCGAACCATCCATGACACTCGCGCAGGCTCAGCAAGCCAAGCTGGACCATATTTGTCGCAAACTCAAGCTCACTGCGGGTGAGCGCTTTCTGGATGTGGGTGCGGGCTGGGGTGGACTATTGCTTTGGGCGGCAGAGCATTATGGCGTGGATGCGACCGGCATTACCTTGTCGCGTAATCAGCACGCTTACGTCACCAAACTGATCGAAGAAAAAGGCCTCAGCCGACGTGTGCGCGTCCATTTGCTGGATTATCGCAAGCTTGCCCCTTCGCAGCCCTATGACAAAATCGCTTCGGTTGGCATGTTTGAGCATGTGGGGCGCGCTCAGCTCCAGTCTTATTTTTCCACTTTGCGCGGCATGTTGCGCCCGGGTGGGCTTGTCCTGAATCATGGCATCACCGCGGGGGGCGTGTTCAATCCCCAGTTGGGTAATGGCATGGGTGATTTCATTGAGAAATACATTTTTCCGGGTGGAGAGCTCACGCACATCGGACATGTCATGACGCATATGGCCAACGGTGGCCTGGAGGCGGTGGATGTCGAGAATCTGCGGCCTCACTACGCACGTACGCTGTGGGCTTGGAGTGATGGTCTTGAAAGCAAGTTAAAGCAAGCCGCCGCCATCTTAAAAGGTGAGCAGGGCGAGCGGGCGTTGAGGGCTTACCGGCTCTATCTTGCGGGCTGCGCGGCAGGGTTTGAGAATGGCTGGGTGGCGCTCTATCAGATTCTGGGACAGCACTCGCCAACAGGACGCAAGGATGAGTTGGATCTGCCGCAAGGGCAGGCTTACCCTTGGCGGCGCGACTATATGTATGCGTCGTAGCGCGTTGGTTAGAGGCTGACGGCTTCGCTGGCAGGTTGAACTTGACGCGCCGCAGCGGCCGCGATTTCAAAGGATCGCAAGCGCGCCTGATGATCAAAGATCTGGCCAGAAAAGATCAGCTCGTCTGCGCCAGTCCGGTCAACGATTTGCTGTAGTCCTTTGCGAATCGTTTCCGGAGAACCCACCACCGAGCAGGCGAGGGATTCGTTGACCGAGGCTTTTTCGTGTGGCGTCCAGAACGATTCAATATCGTCGATCGGAGGGGGAAGCTGTCCGCGCGTATTGCGGCGCATTCTGGTGAAGTGTTGCTGGAGTGTCGTGAACAGACGCTTTGCTTCGGCATCCGTTTCAGCGGCAATCACGTTGACCCCGACCATGGCATGCGACTTGGCAAGCTGTGCCGAGGGTTTGAACAACGCTTTGTAAGCCTGCATGGCGTCCAGCAGATAGTCCGGAGCGAAATGCGAGGCAAAGGCGTAAGGCAGCCCGAGATGCGCGGCGAGTTGGGCGCCATACAGGCTAGAACCCAAAATCCAGATTGGTACTTCAAGTCCCGCGCCCGGAATCGCTTTGACGGCTTGGCCAGGTTGCACCGGGCCAAAGTAGTACTGCAACTCTTGCACATCCTGAGGAAACTGGTCCGAATTGCCCGCCATGTCGCGTCGCAGCGCTCGTGCGGTCATCTGATCGGTGCCCGGGGCGCGTCCTAAACCCAGTTCAATCCTGCCCGGATACATGGAGGCTAAGGTGCCAAACTGTTCGGCGATGACGAGCGGGGCGTGATTCGGCAGCATGATTCCGCCTGAGCCGAGCCGGATCGACTCTGTGCCGGCAGCGACGTAGCCCAGAACAACGGCGGTTGCCGAGCTGGCATTGCCTGTCATGTTGTGGTGCTCAGCCAGCCAATAGCGCGAATAACCCCACTTTTCGGCGTGTTGGGCCACGTCTCGCGAGTTGCGCAGGGCGTCTGAGGCCGTGAAACCTTGCGGAATAGGGGACAGATCCAGTATCGAATAGGGAATGCTCATGGGGTGCGCCGACGGTCCTTAGCGGGTTATGCTGTAATTTAAGCTGATTGTGACAAATTTCGACAGCACAGACTAGGCATTTCATTATTTTTCTCAGGGAGCACACGATGCGTGAAGTTTTTATTACCGCTGCAGCGAGAACTGCGATTGGCGATTTTGGCGGCGGATTGAAGGATGTTCCTCCTTGCGATCTGGGCGCAACCGTCGTGAAGGCTGTTCTTGAGCGCTCGGGCGTGGATGGTTCGCAAGTTGGACATCTGGCTTTTGGCCATGTGGTGCAAACTGAGCCACGCGATATGTATCTGTCGCGCGTCGTTGCGATCAATGGTGGTCTGCCCCATTCTTCGGCCGCTTTTAACGTCAACCGTTTGTGCGGTTCGGGTTTGCAGGCCATCGTCTCGGCTTCGCAGTCGATTTTGTTGGGTGATACCGAGATGGCGATCGGCGGCGGCGCTGAGTGTATGAGCCGTGGCGGTTATCTGTCGCAAACCCAGCGTTTTGGCGCGCGCATGGGCGACAGCACCATGTCGGATCTGATGGTCGGCGCGCTGACGGACCCGTTTGGTCGCATGCACATGGGCGTGACGGCAGAGAACGTGGCGAACCAGTTCGGCATTTCGCGTGCCGATCAGGACGCGCTGGCGCTTGAGTCGCATCGTCGCGCCGCCAAGGCGCAGGATGAGGGCCGCTTTAACGAACAGATCGTGCCGGTTGTCATCAAAACACGCAAAGGCGACGTTGAATTCAAGGTGGACGAGCATCCTCGCCGCGACATCACAGCTGAGGGCTTAGCTGGTTTGCGCGCAGTGTTTGTCAAAGAAAACGGTACCGTGACGGCCGGCAATGCCTCCGGAATCAATGATGGCGCTGCTGCTGTCATGCTGATGAGTGGCGAAGCGGTCAAGTCCAGCGGCGCCAAGCCAATGGCACGTCTGGTTGCCTACGCCCACGCCGGTGTCGATCCCAAGATCATGGGTATTGGTCCCGTTCCTGCGACGCAGGCGGTGCTCAAGCGCGCAGGTCTGACGATTGATCAGATGGACGTGATCGAAGCCAATGAGGCCTTTGCCGCTCAAGCTTGCGCGGTGGCCAAAGAGCTCAAGCTGGATTCAGCGCGTCTGAACCCGAACGGTAGCGGCATTTCGCTCGGTCACCCGATCGGCGCAACAGGCGCGATTGTGACGACCAAGGCGATTTATGAGCTGCACCGCACAGGTGGTCGTTACGCACTGGTCACGATGTGTATCGGTGGTGGTCAGGGTATTGCCGCGATTTTCGAACGCACTTAATGACCCCAGACGCGTTTGTCCGCAAAACGCTTAACGCCCAGGCGCGTTTGTCTGCAAAACTTGAAGATTAGGTTTTTGCAGACAAACGCTCCCAATAAAAAAGACAGCTTCGGCTGTCTTTTTTTACGTTTTACGGTGAGCACCTGCACTTTTTATGCTGAGCGCCTGAACAGTTGTTCTTTCAGAGTTGACCTGTCTCTGCCAGCGAGATGACCTTGTTGGCGGCAACGATTAAATGGTCTAGCAAGGTAATGTCTACAACCGCCAGTGATTGCTTCAGTTGACGGGTGAGGTGCAAGTCTGCCGCACTTGCTTCGGCGAGTCCTGAAGGGTGGTTGTGCGCCAGAATAATGGCCGCAGCATGGTAGGCCAGGCCCGCCTTGACGACTTCGCGCGGGTAAATCGAGGTCTGCGTCAGGGTGCCCCTGGAGATTTCTTCGGTCCGAATCAAACGATACTGATTGTCCAGAAACAACGCCACGCAATGCTCGATTTGCTCGTGTCCTAGTAGTGCCGCGCAGTAGGTTTTGACTTGCTCTGGCACCGTCAAGGCGCATTCACGTTTGAGCTCTTCTTCAAGAGACCGGCGCGCCAGAGCCAGAATGGCAATCAGTTGGCAGATTTTGGCATCGCCCAGCCCCTGGATGCCTCGCAGGTCATCGATGTGAGCCGCGAGTAGCGGACGTAAACCGCCAAAATGATCAATCAGGTTTTGCGCCAGAACGAGTACATTCTGGCCGCGTGTGCCGGAGCCGAGCATCAAGGCAAGAAGCTCAGCATTTGTGAGTGAAGAGGCGCCATTCTTCAGAATTCGCTCTCGCGGTCGTTGGTCTTGGGGGATGGAGTCGCACAGAGGCATGTTTAAGGCTCTAGAATAGGGGTTTATCAAGCCTTCTACGGTGACAGATTTTGACTTCCCAGCCATCAGAAACAACCCCCGTTGTCCGTGCGGACTCCTACCTGACTCTGCATTACCGAATCGTGATTGAAAGCGGTCCGGCTGCCGGCTCGACCTTTATCGATACTTTTGATGGACGCCCAGCGACCTTGCAGCTGGGTAGTGGTCAATGGTCCCCCACGATGGAGGCCCCGCTCATTGGCCGCGTCGAGGGCGACTGTTTTAGCTATACGCTGAACCCTGCCGACGCCTATGGCGATCGCAATCCTGATTTGATTCAGCGCGTGTCGCGCACGATGCTGTCTGAATACGCAGAGCCTGATACGGCCTTTGTGCCAGGCGATATGGTCGAATTTTCGGCGCCGAATGGTGGTCGTTATTCGGGCGTGTTGAAAGAAATCAATGATGAAACCGCGTTGTTCGACTTTAATCATCCTCTGGCCGGTCTAACGTTGCGCGTTGATATCGATTTGCTCGGAGTGCTTTGATGGGCGCTGAAATTCTGCTTGCTCAGCCGCGTGGCTTTTGTGCTGGGGTGGATCGCGCGATTGATATCGTCGAGCGTGCGATCGAACTGCATGGGGCACCGATTTATGTGCGCCACGAGATTGTTCACAATCGTTTTGTCGTCGAAGATCTGCGCAATAAGGGTGCGGTTTTCATCGATGAATTGGATCAGGCTCCGAAGGGCGCGATCGTGGTGTTTTCGGCGCATGGTGTTTCAAAGGCCGTGCGTGAAGAAGCAGAAGGGCGTGGCTTGCAGGTATTTGATGCCACCTGTCCGCTCGTGACGAAAGTGCATGTCGAAGTCGCGCGTATGCGTGCTGCGGGTCGAGAGATCATCATGATCGGCCACAAAGGCCATCCCGAGGTTGAAGGCACACTCGGTCAGCTAAAAGATGGCATGTATCTGGTCGAAACGGTTCAGGATGTAGAAGCCCTGGTGGTGAGCAATCCGGATAATTTGGCGTTTGTGACTCAGACGACCTTATCTGTCGATGATGCTGCCGCGGTCGCTGATGCTTTGAAGTCGCGTTTTCCGAGCATTATTCAACCCAAGAAAAGCGACATTTGCTATGCGACGCAAAACCGCCAGGATGCGGTCAAGGTCATGGCGCCGCAGTGCGATCTGGTGCTGGTGGTCGGTAGTTCGAACAGTTCAAACTCAAATCGCTTGCGTGAAGTCGGCGAAAGAATGGGGATCACGTCCTATCTGATCGATGGTCCGGAGTCGATTGATCCGGCTTGGTTAGCCAACAGGTCACGTATCGGGATTACAGCAGGAGCTTCGGCGCCGGACGTTTTAGTCCAGCAGGTGATTAAGCGCTTGAAAGAGTTGGGCGCCGTGTCGGTGCGAAACATGGACGGACTTGAAGAGCACGTGTCCTTCCCGTTGCCGAAAGGTTTGTCGCGTAAGGAATAAAGGTTGAGTCACATGCTGACAGCTTTAGCCGTGATGCAAGATGCGCCCGTGATTCCAGTCATTGTTCTGAATGACCCGACACTCGCCGTGCCGATGGCGCGCGCGCTGGTTGCCGGTGGGATCCGGATGCTTGAAGTCACGCTTCGTACCGAGGCGGCGCTCGAATGCATCACCCGCATCTCGGCCGAAGTCCCTGAAGCCGTTGTCGGCGCAGGGACGGTTTGCAATCCGGATCAGGCACGCGCGGCGCAACAAGCTGGCGCGCGTTTTATCGTGAGCCCGGGCTATACGTCCGCTGTCGGTATGGCTTGTCGAGAATTGAATTTGCCACTTTTGCCTGGCGTTGCGACGGCTAGCGAAATCATGATGGCGATGGCGGATGGGTTGACTGAATTCAAATTCTTTCCTGCCATGCAAGCTGGCGGCACGGCGATGCTCAAGGCCTTGAGTGGTCCGTTTCCCCACATCCATTTTTGTCCGACCGGTGGAATCACGCCGCAAAATGCCAAAGACTTTTTGTCGTTGAGTCAGGTCGTGTGTGTCGGAGGATCTTGGCTTGTTCCGGCCGAGGCCTTGGCGCAAAAGGATTTTTCGAAAATTCAGGCGCTGGCTAAAGAAGCCGCGAACTTGTTGACCTCAGCTTCCTGAGGCAGGCTGGCAACGGCGCCCCAGCCTTGCACTGCGAGGGCGGCGGCGAGGTTTGCGTAAGTTGCTGCCGCCACGAGCGTATCGCCGCGTGCCAGACGGGCAAGCAGGTTGCCGCAAAAGCAGTCTCCCGCGCCGGTCGCATCCACGGCTTGAACCTTTAGGCCTTGAAGATGTTGCCGCAGTCCTGAATCCTGATCACTGAGCAGCGCGCCTTGCGCACCCAGTTTGAGCACAACTTGTTTTGCGCCTGCCCGATGTGACCAGTCGATAATCGCCTGCGGCTCGCTTAAGCCTGTGAGCGTTGTCATGTCGTCCAGACTGGGTAGAAATAAATCACACAGTCCAAGTGCTTCGGTGATGCAGGCTTTTGCGCGGTCAAGCGACCAGAGTCTGAGACGCAAGTTGGAGTCGAAAGAGACACGGGTCTGTGCTTGCCTGGCCAGACGCATGGCTTCAAAGGCTGTTTCACACGCTGACGCTGAAATCGCAAGCGAGATGCCTGAAAGATGCAGCCATTTAGACTGACGGATCTGTGCGGCCGGTTGACCCAAGAGCCAAGCCGGTGTCATGTTGCTGGCGGCTGAGCCCGCGCGGCGATAGGTAAACGCATGCCCCTGGTCGCTGTGCGTCACAAAATAAATACCGGTTAAGCCTTGTGCCTCGCTCTCAATCGCCTCGGTATTGACGGCTTCGCGCGCCCAGAGCGCCAAAAGACTTTCACCAAAGGTATCTGCGCCTAAGCGCGTCAGGTAGGACACGCGTGCACCTGCGCGCGCCGCAGCGATCACGGCGTTACTGGTGTCGCCACCAAAGCCTTGCAGATACTGAGGTTGGCCTGGATCGGTCTGATTAAATTCGATCATCGCTTCACCAAGCGATACAAGATCGAAAACTTTGGCTGGCGCTGAGGAATATGTCATCGGTTAAGCGAGTTAGATTTGTTCTTCGAGTTTTTTCTGACGCAGAATCAGGTTGCGTACAAAATCAATATTGGTACGCAAGCGATAGTATTCACTTACAAGCGATTTAGGAATCCGCAACGCAGTCGCACGCTTATCAATCTCATCGATTTTGTCTTGATAGGCCTGACTACGAGACGGATCAAAGTTTGTGGTGAGCTCTTGTTCAAAAAACTTTAAGGCGCCGTAGACTTCATTGATATGCGCCTGAACGCGGTTCGTTCTGTATCCGGGCATTGTTTTAATGACGGGATAAATGAAGGCAAAGAGCGGGAGCAAGAGCAAAAACATCCGGTCAAGAAACTCTGCAAGCCAGAAGGGCAGATAGTTCATTAAAACCGGGGAGCCCTTTTCGTAAAAGTGCCGCGCAATCGGACTTTCTTTGACGACAGACTCTTTGAAGGCCGGAAACTCGCCATACTTAGCGAAAAAACTGCGTTTGCCGTTGATTTCAGTCGCTGCCTGCAAAAACAGTAACTGAATCGCGGGATGCATATTTTGATCAATGATCAAGTTTGTTGTCGGTGCGATTACTTTGATGTCTTCGTGGGGCAAGTTGCGATCCAGGCTGAGTGAGCCTTGTGGCACGAGCAGTTCATGAAAGTAGGGCATCAAACGCGTATAGGCGGCCGCACGTGTAAAGTTTGCAAGTCTGAGCTTGATCTTTTTTTCGTGAATCAGGCGCTGCACGTTCTCTGATTCAAAACCATCCACTAAAAAGATGGAACTGATCTCGCCGCGCAGAAGTGCTTCAATGCCTTCGTCGCTAGGCATTGGTTTGAGGTTGTCATTCGCCTGCCAGTTGTTCAATGACAGGATATGCATGGCTTGCGTGTGTGTGCCGCTGCCGATCTGCCCGGTTGAGACGGGTTGCAATAAAAAATCTTCGGTACTGTGATTTTCGGGATCGAATTTATCTTCCCGGTAAAAGAACCAAATCGGCTCGTAGGCGATACTGCCAAGCGAGAGCAGCCTGTCTTTGTTTTCTTCCGTGATCAGACCGCTTTGAACAAACGCTGCCTGGAATTTATCTTTTGGATCCTTCAGTCGTGCGATGTTTTCTTCAGCACCACTGGTCGGGACCAGTTCCAGTTTGACGCCGTTTTTGGCAAAAAACTTGACGTATTCTTTTGTAATGGCTTCGTACGATCCACCTTTGGATCCTGAGCCCATCAGCACTGTTTTGGGTGGTGCCGGTTTTGCAAACCAGATTGCTAGACCAATCGCTGTCATGAGCAACAAAAGGAGCGGCCAGGTTTCGCGAACGAACTGTCTCCAACTGTTTAGCTCTTCAAGGACCGTTTCATAAATCGCCTTGCTTTGCTCGACGATATCTTCTTTGACTTTGCCCATGACTGACGACCACTTTAGTTGTCTGCGCGGGTGTGTTCCACCCAGATGAGTTTATCCGTGGCAAAGCCAAGTTCGCGCGCTTTGGTTAAGAGTTCGTTTTTAACTTGGTCGGATATTTGCTTGTCCCGGGCCAGGATCCAAAGATAATCACGATCTGGTCCTGCGACCAGCGCCCAGCGGTAACCCGTTTGGTCCAGAGCGATGACGTGATAGCCACCATAAAAGGGACCAAAGAAAGACACTTTAAGTGAGCCACGGTCCGTTGGTCCTGTAAAGACTGCGCGACCCGTGGCGGATTTCTAGTCGCCACGTTTTGTGTTGAAGCCGCGGTTCAACACTTCGACGCTACCGTCAGGCTTGAGCGTGTAATTGGCGCTGACATCGGTCATGTCGCGCTCAAAGGAGTGATCAAGGCGCGCTATCTCGTACCATTTGCCAAGATAGCGGTTGATGTCGAAGGGCGAGACCGCAGTGACCCCTTCAGGCGCGGAAGTCGAGCAGGCATTCAGCAGAAGGGACGCGCTCAGCAACA
>JACCDU010181708.1_pt1 | contig 16863 bp, 18 predicted proteins | sample 7446081 | NCBI WGS metagenome assembly JACCDU01 (sample SAMN15323447, study PRJNA562643) | freshwater metagenome | isolation source: river surface water | place: USA:Blue River Watershed | collected 2017-08-17
TAAACAATATGACCAAAGCTGCCTACGATGCCATGATTGAAATCGAGATGAAACAATTCCTGAGTTCAACATTTACAAAGTGTGCCAAATCCAATAACATTTCTTTAGAGAAGCCAGTAGTAAAGCCACAAGCTGAAGTGAATACTATTTCTAAAAAGAACATTGTCGGGAAATGGAATACCGATCAAAACTTTACCATCACATTTAATGAAAATGGCACCTATCTAAAAACCTATAAAGAAAGAACTTATTCTGTTCGCTATAATCCAATTGAAGGAAATATTGCCAATGGCGAATGGTTTCTTGACGATAAAGGTGTAATCACGTTAAATGAATCTTGGACCGAAATAGAATACAAATTGATTGGCGAGAGACAGTGGAAATATACAGAATCAGCCAAATTCAGTTTCACCAGCATCAGTGAAGATTACTTCAAAATTGAGTTAAAAGAAGGTACAACATGTTGCTCATTTAGTACCATTCAAGCTAACAAAGTAAAATAACCTCCCTCAAATCTATACACATGAAAACAACCATTAAAACACTAGCCATTTTCATCACATTAGGTACACTTAGCTCTTGTGGATACAAACGATATGGCGACTTCACCATGCTTGCTAATGGAAACGTTGATTCCAAAACAGAATATCAAAAGCTTTTGGTTAATGCTGAAGCAGTTGTCAAAACCAAAAAAATCGACCCTTTAGAAGAGTGCGTTGACAAAGCAGTTAAGTCTGTTGAAGGTGGCGAATACCTAAAAAATGTTACGGTCTATTTCCACAAAAGTGGCCGCAAAATCAAGATTACCGGTGACGTCTATGGCATACCGGTTAAGAAGAACTAATCGTTCCCTACCCCAACCGGTAACCGGTCAAAATAATCTATCGCGAAAGCGAATCAGTAATCCGCATTAAAAAGTCTTAATGCGGATTTTTTCGTTTGAATGTGTTTGTATGCGTGTATATGCGATTGAATTCGACTGTATTCGTGTGTATCCGAATTAATGCGAATAAATGTTGGGAGAATATATGAAGTTCTTCCAATTTTCATTATGAATTATTTACAATTAATTGCTAATTTTATAACATATGAAACTTTATATGAAAATGAACAGGATCAAGGCAATACTTCTAATGCAAGGTAGAACACAAGCGTATCTCTGTAGGATGCTAGATAAAAGCGCAAATACAGTCAGTCTTTGGTGTACCAATAAAGTACAACCGTCCGTAGATGACTTATATAGAATTGCCAAACTCCTAGATTGTAAAGTTTCAGATTTACTTCTGGATGAAGTTGAAATTGAATTGATAAAAAAAGACAAAAAATAAATATGAGCTTCGAACAAGTATTTAAACAAATTGATGACATACTCCGACTGGAAGTACCAACTGCGCTGGACTACACAGAGCAATCCTCATGGATTCTGTTTCTGCGTTATTTAGATGACTTGGAACAAGACAAGGCGGACGAAGCCGAATTACGAGGACAATCCTACCAGTACATTTTGGAGGAAGAATATCGTTGGTCTAATTGGGCGATGCCCAAAGATGCAGATGGAAAACTTGACCATCATAAGGCGTTGACTGGACCTGACTTGGTGAACTTTGTTGACCACAAGCTTTTCCCATACTTGGCAAGCTTCAGAAGTAAAACGGACAATCCGAATACCATTGAATATAAGATTGGTGAAATCTTCTTCGAGATTCGCAACAAGATACGAAGTGGATATAATCTGAGGGAGATTCTTGAAGAGGCGGATAAACTTCCATTCAAAACCAGCCAGGACAAGCATGAGTTGAGTTCCTTGTACGAAGAGAAGATTCGGAACATGGGGAATGCAGGGCGCAACGGTGGAGAATACTACACACCTCGACCTCTTATTCGTGCAATGATTCAAGTTGTTAAACCAAAAATCGGTGAACGCATCTATGATGGTGCTGCAGGTTCCGCAGGCTTCTTGTGTGAGGCATACGATTATCTGCTAGAGAGAATGGATAAAACCACAGATAATCTGAAGACGCTTCAGGAAAAGACTTTTTATGGCAAGGAGAAGAAATCGCTAGCTTACGTGGTTGGTCTGATGAACATGATTCTGCATGGTATTGAAGCTCCCAACTTAATACATACCAACACTCTTGGAGAAAATATCCGAGATATTCAAGAAAAAGACCGTTATCATGTTATTCTAGCAAATCCCCCATTTGGAGGTAAAGAGCGTCCAGAGATACAGCAGAACTTTGATATAAAATCAAGTGAAACTGCCTATTTGTTCATGCAACACTTTATTAAATCCTTGAAAACAGGTGGTCGAGCGGCAATTGTTATCAAGAATACAGTTTTAAGTAATACCGACAACGCATCCATAAGTCTCAGAAAATATCTATTAGAAAGCTGTAATCTGCACACTATTATTGATATGCCAGGAGAAACATTTCAGGGTGCTGGAGTGAAGACAGTGGTGTTATTTTTTGATAAAGGTGAGCCAACAAAAAACATTTGGTACTACCAGTTGAAGCCAGGAAGAACAATGGGGAAAACAACTCCATTGAATGATGCTGATTTGGAAGAATTTGTGCGCCTACAAGGGTCTAAGCCAGAAACTGAAAAAAGTTGGAATATCAATTTTTCGAATTTGGATCAAGATACCTATGATTTGACTGTTAAAAATCCAAACACTCCTGAAGAAGCTCCATTGAGGTCTCCTGCAGAGATTCTTTCTGAGATGGAAACATTAGATGCTGAAACGAATGAAATTCTTCAATCTGTAAAAGAATTATTATGAAAGAAGGATGGTTATATTGCGAAATTCAAAAACACATCAGATTAATTGATTACAGAGGTAGAACTCCCATAAAAACTGAAAGCGGGATTAAACTGATAACGGCAAAAAATGTAAAACTTGGATATTTACAAAATCATCCTGAAGAATTCATAGCTGAAGATAATTATGAAGAATGGATGAGAAGAGGAATACCAAATTATGGAGATGTAATTTTCACCACTGAGGCTCCACTCGCAAATGTTGCTCAATTACTGACTACAGAAAAAGTTGCTTTCGCTCAAAGGACAATTGTTATGCAACCTAATCAGGAAATACTTGACCAAACATTTCTGAAATACACACTTCTTTCTCCGCAAACGAGAAGTGATATTTTTTCGAATGAAACTGGAGCAACAGTTACAGGTATCAAATCAAGTCTTTTAAAAAAAATAAAAATCCCAATCCCCCCAATCCAAGAACAAAAACAAATCGTTGCAATTTTAGATGAAGCATTTGCAGCAATTGACCAAGCAAAGGCCAATATCGAAAAGAACATTGCAAATTCGAAGGAGTTGTTTCAATCCAAGCTAAATGAGATTTTTTCTCAAAAGGGAGATGATTGGGAGGAAAAGAAATTAGGGGAAGTATGCTCTTATGATAAAACTCAAGGAAACTATAAAGACCTGCCATATGTTGGATTGGAGGATATTGAATCTAATACAGGAGTTTTTTTAGCTGAAAAAACTCCAAGAAACGTGAAGAGTTCTACGTTTAAATTTGACGAAACACATGTTCTATATGGAAGGCTGAGACCATACCTAAACAAAGCCCTTGTGCCAGATTTTCAAGGACATTGTTCTACTGAAATTTTTCCAATTAAGCCTTCAAAAGAAATAGATAGAAAGTTTCTTTTTTATTGGTTGACTTCAGAAAAAACTATGAAATTGATTGATGCCACATGGACAGGGGCAAGAATGCCTAGAGCGAATATGAATCAAGTATTAGAATTTAATTTTAGTTATCCCCCCCTAAAAAATCAAATTTCAATTTCTGAGTCTTTGGATATTTTGCGAGAAAATATAAGACTTCTACAATTAAGTTATTCACGAAAATTGGAAGCAATTGATGAATTAAAAGGGTCAATTCTTCAAAAAGCATTTGCTGGAGAACTAACATATAAATCGTAAGTGAATTAATATGGCGAAAACACATTTCATAGGAGGTATTCATGGTGTCGGTAAGGGTACAATTTGCAAAAAAGTTTGTGACCAATTCGACATTATCTATTTGTCGGCGAGTGAACTTCTGAAATGGAATGAGATAAGTGAAATTGACAACAAAAAAGTAGTTGATATTAATAATACGCAGGATAGATTGATAGCTGGATTTCGAAATGCGGCCAAGGGCAATAGTGTATATCTTTTAGATGGGCATTGTAGTCTTTTCAATGCTTTAGGCGAAATTGAAAGAGTGCCTCTTGAAACTTTTGAAAAAATTGCTCCAAATTCAATTACTGTAGTTACAGAGAAACCAGAAATAATCAAAAGTCGTTTAGAGGAAAGAGATAACCAGTTATATGATTTGGAAGTGTTATTGGAAATGCAAAACATCGAAATAGAGTACGCTGAAAAAATTTCTTCCCACTTAAATATACCATTTGTAGTTATCAAAAATGGAGATTTTCAACCTTTAATTGATGTTTTAAAATGAAAGCATTATTAGATACCAACATAATTATCCATCGTGAAACAAGTAAAATATTCAAGGAGAATATCGGCACACTTTTCCATTGGCTGGACAAATTACATTACGTTAAGAATGTTCATCCTTTAACAATTGATGAGCTTAATCGACACACGGATGACGAAGTTGTGCGTACTATGGGAATTAAACTTGATAGCTATCAAGTATTAAAAACTGTTGCTCCGTTGCATGAAACAGTTGAATTGACCAGCACAAAAATTGACTCAACAGACAATGACAAAAATGACACTTTATTGCTGAATGAAGTTTTTTGTTCTCGTGTGGATTTACTTATTACTGAAGACAAAAAAATTCATCAAAAGGCAGAGCTCCTTGGTATCCAAGACAAAGTATTTCGAATTGATTCATTCATCGAAAAGGCAATATCTGAAAATCCTACTCTTGTTGATTATAAAACCCTATCTGTTAAAAAGGAATATTTCGGTAACATTAATTTAAAAGATACATTTTTTGACAGTTTTAGGGATGATTATCAAGGTTTTGATAAGTGGTTCGTGAAAAAGTCAGATGAGACATCTTATGTGTGTTCTTATGAAGGGGCAGTCAATGCCTTTCTATTCATAAAAAAAGAGGATGAAGCCGAAAATTATATAGACATCGCCCCAGCTTTTACTCCTAAGAAAAGATTAAAAATTGGAACGTTTAAAGTAACTGCAAATGGATTTAAACTGGGAGAACGATTTTTGAAAATAATTTTTGATAATGCCCTAAAACAAAAGGTTGATGAAATTTATGTCACAATTTTTAATAAACGAGAAGAACAAGAAAGATTGATTTCTTTGTTGGAGGATTGGGGATTTATTTTTCATGGAACAAAGAGTACTATAAATGGTGATGAACAAGTTTATATTAAACCATTTAAACGTGGAGAAGAAATCAATTTACAATTCCCTAAATTGACTTATCCGTTTATCTCAAAAGAAACAGATGTTTACATAGTTCCTATTTATCAGGCATATCATACAGAACTTTTTCCAGATTCTGTTTTAAACAATGAATCTCCAATGAACTTTATTGAAAATAGACCTCATAGAAATGCTTTAAGTAAAGTCTATATCTGTCGTTCTTTAGTGCGTGATTTAAAAAGTGGAGACCGTATCATTTTTTACAGGACTGGTGATACTGGCAACGCAATTAATACTGGAGTTGCAACGACAGTTGGAATTGTTGAATCAGTAATTACAGATATAAAAGATGAAGCAACCTTCTTATCACTTTGTAGAAAAAGAAGTGTTTTTGATGATGAGGAATTAAAAAAACATTGGAACTATAACAAAAGTAGCAGGCCATTTATTGTGAATTTTTTATATGCCTTTTCTTATCCAAAAAGACCAAATTTGAGATGGTTAAACGAAAATGGTGTTATTCCCGATATTAAGGATATGCCAAGAGGTTTTAGAAAAATATCAGAAAAAGATTTTATAAATATTGCAAAATATTCATTCAAAATATGAAAGTATTATTATCAATAAAACCAGAGTACGCAGATAAAATTTTTTCAGGAGAGAAAAAATTTGAATTCCGAAAACGTGCATTTAGAAACATAGAAGTTCAAACGATTGTAGTGTATTCAACAATGCCCGTAGGTAGGATTATTGGTGAGTTTACTATTAAGCAAATTCATCAAGATTCACCTGAATCAATCTGGCTTAAAACAAAAAAAATGTCTGGAATAAACGAAGATTTTTTTAATGAATACTTTGAGGGTCGAGATTTAGCTGTAGCAATTGAGGTTGATAAAACCATATTGTACAATAAGCCAATTAATCCGAAAGAAGAATACGAAAATTTTACCGCCCCTCAATCTTTTATGTATATATAAAATTTTAATGAATAAAACACAATTAATAGACTTACTCAACAATTTGGTAAAACAGCCAAAGGAAAGTGAATGGGTGGAATTCAAATTAAACTTTCATTCAATTGAGGAAATTGGTGAGCGCATTTCTGCTTTGTCAAATGGTGCTGCTATTCATAATCAAGATTACGGGTATTTAGTTTTTGGAGTTGAAGATGAAACGCATCTTATTAAAGGAACTACTTTTAATCCAAAGCAGCACAAAAAGGGAAATGAAGAACTAGAACATTGGTTGGCTCAGCGTTTAGATCCTCGAATCGACTTTAGAGTCTATGAGTTTGAATACGATGATAATCGGCAAATTGCCGTCTTCGTAATTCCAGCTGCACAAAACAAACCTGTTGACTTTTTTCATAATGCCTATATTCGTATTGGTAGCATTACCCGTAAGCTTTCTGATTTTCCAGAAAAAGAGCGTAAAATCTGGAATAAATCGGGCAAGCCTTATGAACTAGAAATCGCAAAAGATAATCTTGCTACTTCAGATGTAATTCGCTTGTTGAGTACCGAGACTTATTTTGATTTGATGAATCTGCCTTCCCCTTCCAATCAGCAAGGCGTTATCCAAAAATTTTTGGATGAGAATTTAATTGTGAAATCACATCATTTATATGCAATAACAAATCTTGGGGCAATTCTATTCGGTAAAAATTTACAAGAATTTGAGTCTGTTCAGCGCAAGTCAGTTAGAGTGATCGTTTATAAAGGAAAAAACAAAGTTGAAACAGTTCGAGAACAAATTGGATCGAAAGGATATGCATTAGGGTTTTTCGGTTTAGTAGAATGGATCAATAGCCAGTTACCTGCAAATGAAGAGATAGGAAAAGTATTAAGGAAGGATTCTAGAATGTATCCTGAAATAGCTATTCGAGAGTTGGTTGCCAATGCACTTATTCATCAGGATTTATCGGTCAAAGGCTTTCCAATGATAGAAATATTTAGTGATCGAATTGAAATTTCTAATCCTGGTAATCCATTAATTACCCCAGACCGATTCATTGACTCTTACATATCTAGAAACGAAAAGCTGGCTGATTTAATGAGAAGAATGGGATTCTGTGAGGAAAAAGGTAGTGGTTTAGACAAGGTCATTTTTCACAATGAATTATTTCAATTACCTCCGATAAATGTAATTACTGATGAAAATCGCACCCGAGTAACTATGTATAGTTACAAGAGTCTGAATGATTTGGATAAAAAGGAAAAAATTAGAGCATGTTATCAGCATTCTTGCTTGAAATGGGTTTCGAATGAAAAGATGAGTAATCAAAGTCTTCGTGAGCGTTTTCAAATTGAAGATAAAAATGCAGCCATTGCTTCACGAATTATAAAAGATACATTTGAATCAGGAATGATTAAGGAAGATGATCCAGAAAATAAATCACGTAAACACAGAAACTATGTTCCATTTTGGGCTTGACTTTTTATTTGATGATTATTTGATAATTTCCAGGATTAACTCTAAAGACTCATTCACTACAAGGGATTTCTTATTTGATGGTTATTTGATAAAATGATAAAAGAATAGAAAATGGCAACATCATTTCGACATACTGCAGCATTTGGAAAACGCATAGAATATTATGTAGTTGGATTAATGCTTAAAGAAGGATTAGACGTTTATTTACCAATAGTAGATGACGATGCAATTGACGCTGTTGTTAAACGACCAAATGGCAGTTTTGTAGAAGTTCAAATAAAGGCAAGGTCAAAGGAGGTGAAATTCGGTGATGCCGCACTTTTTGCTGCATTAAGACACGAACATCGGAAAAATTACTGGTTTATCTTTTATTCCGAGAGAATGGATAAAATTTGGATTTTATCGAGTAAAGAATTCATCAAAGAATCACATCAAAATAAAACGGGAAATAATGTTGGAGTGCGCTCAATTTGGTTCAATGGCAAGAATTCAAAAAAACAAGAAGAGCATGTTAAGCCACAATTCGAAAAGTATTTAGTCACAGACTTCAAAAGATTAATTCAAGAAGACACTGACTCAAAATAGTATTAAAATGAACGAAGCCCAAACAGAATTTGAATACATCGATCCTGCACTAAGAGCCGCAGGTTGGGGTATTGTTGAGGGAAGTAAAGTCCGTAAACAATTTCCAATTTCAGAAGGTCGCCTTTTGGGACAAGGAAGAAAAGCGCAACCGCTTAAAGCTGATTATGTTCTGGAATACAAAAACAGGCGATTAGCCGTTATTGAAGCCAAAGCACGTGATATCTATTATTCCGAGGGGGTTGCTCAAGCCAAGGACTATGCAAAGCGTTTGCGCATCCGATATACGTTTGCTACCAATGGCTTAAAGATATATCAAATGGATTTGGACCAAGGAAAAGAAGGTGACATCTTGAAGTTCCCTAGCCCAGAAGATTTGTGGGAAATGACATTCCCCACTGCAGCGCCTCAACCCAAAGTAGATACCATTGATTGGAAGAAACGATTTGACGATGTTCCTTTCCAATTGTTCAAGGGAAAATATGGGCCTCGATACTACCAGTATAATGCTATCATGGGAGTCCTCGATGGAATTGCTGAAGGTAAAGATCGACTTCTATTAACAATGGCCACTGGAACAGGGAAAACGGCAACAGCATTCCACATTTGCTGGAAACTATTTCAAGCCCGTTGGAACCTGCAACGTGATGGCCAACGCTCACCTAGAATTTTATTTCTGGCTGACCGTAACCTATTAGCAGATCAGGCATTCAACGCTTTTGGTGATTTTGAAGATGATGCATTAGTACGTATTAACCCGAGAGACATCAAGAAAAAGGGTAAAGTACCAAAGAATGGGAATGTCTTTTTTACCATTTTTCAGACATTCATGACGAGCAGTCAAAACTCAAATTTCGAGGAGATTACTGACCATGTTTCAATGGCTGCTGAACCAAAATCAAATTATGGGGCGGAACAGTTCAACTTTGGTCAATATCCTTCAGACTTTTTTGATTTCATTATTATTGATGAGTGCCATCGTGGTGGAGCAAAAGACGAAAGTACATGGAGAGCGATTTTAGACTATTTCAAGCCTGCAGTCCAGCTTGGATTAACAGCAACTCCTAAACGTGATGTCAATGGAGATACATATGCTTACTTCGGAGAGCCTATCTATACGTACTCACTGAAGGAAGGTATAAATGATGGATTCTTAACCCCATTCAAGGTTGTCGAAATCAAAACAACAGTTGATGAATATGAATTCACATCTGACGATACAATCGTTGAGGGTGATATTGAAGAAGGTCGCATTTATTCAGAAGCTGATTTTAACCGTATCATCGAAATCAAACAACGAGAGGAGTATCGTGTAAAGCTATTCATGGACACCATCAATCAGGATCAAAAGACCTTGGTATTCTGTGCAACTCAAATACATGCAGCGGCAGTTCGAGATTTGATAAACCAATATGCAACTAGCAAAAACACCAAATACTGTGTGCGTGTAACCGCAAATGACGGACCGATTGGAGAGCAATTCTTGAGAGATTTTCAGGATAACGAGAAGAAAATCCCAACTATACTTACAACGAGTCAAAAATTAAGTACAGGTGTAGATGCACCAGAAATCCGAAATATTGTGCTACTTCGACCAGTAAACAGCATGGTTGAATTCAAGCAGATTGTTGGTCGTGGCACTCGATTATTCGATAGTAAAGACTATTTCACCATTTATGATTTTGTTAAGGCTAGTTTAAAATTTAAAGACCCTGAATGGGATGGGGAACCTGTTGAGCCTTTACCACCATCGACAGGACCAGGACCTAAACCCTGTCCACATTGTGGAGAACGTCCATGTGGATGTAAAAAACCAATTACAGAACCTTGTGAAGTATGTGGTAACATCCCATGCGTTTGTGACAATCCTCCTCGCAGAATCGTTAAAGTCCAACTTGCTGATAGTAAGGTAAGGGAACTAGACAGCATGATGAAAACTAGTTTCTGGTCACCAGATGGCAAACCTATATCTGCAGAAGACTTTGTTAAACAACTATTTGGAGATATACCCAAATTCTTCAACTCAGAGGAAGAACTCCGTAAAATTTGGAGCGTACCCGAAACAAGAAAACGGTTGTTAGAAGAATTGAGTGAGAAAGGCTATACTCAATCACAATTGCAGGATCTTCGGAAAATTGTCCATGGTGAAGATTCAGATTTGTTTGACGTACTCGCTTACATTGCTTACCATCGTGATTTAGTTCCAAGGTTAGAAAGAGCCGAACGAGCTCGCATAAAGTTTGACACATACAGCCCGTCACAACAAGAATTCTTAAATTTTGTACTCGAACAGTATGTTCGTGAAGGTGTGGAAGAATTAGATGATGTTAAGCTTCCAAATTTACTTGAATTAAAGTATAGTGCACTTACAGATGCAAAAAAAGCATTAGGTGATATTCCATCTATTAGAAAAGTTTTTATCGGGTTTCAGGAGTATTTATATGAGCAAAGAGTAAGTTAAGTTTTAAGACTTATTTCAAAATCATTCCAACCATGAAATTTCATAAGCCTCTTTTAAGCATGCCTCTTTAGTTTTCTTGTATTTTGTTTCATGAATCCACTCATCAACCCCACCATGCCAAGAGCAAGCGCCTCTACCTGTTGCGAAAGATTTCGTTCCATCTTCGCAATATGCACCAATTCTGTATGACCATGAAGCCTCTTTGTATATTCTATTGGCAATAACTTTAGGATCTGTAAATCCATCTTTAACTCTAAGAAATGTTAAATGTCCGAATATCAACCAGACAATTACTCCAACAATATATGGGAGTCTTGAGAAATATTTAATGTCAAAATCTTTATGCACAATATACTCTCCATTGATTAACAATTGAAGGTCTTTTAGGATGTATATTGTTGGAATAATTAAAATCAATGAACCAAAACTTGCGAAATGAAATGAATAAAAATCTTCCCACATTTTTGAGAAGATATTATTGAAATAGAATTGTCCATAAAAAATTAGACACAAAAGCGCTACAATTTTCGGATAATATTTTTGTGAGCGTAATCCTTCAGCAATAACAGCTATGCCCAAAAATACATTCATCAATGTCGCCGTAATCAGGATTAAAACCCTAAAAAATCCTAGAAACTCAAAAAAAGGAATCCCAATTAGATAAATCAAAATAAACGAAACTAATTGTCTCTTGAGAAAATAATTAGTTAAGCTTTTATTAGCCTCCAAATTAGAATTATCCATCTATAATTTTTGCATTATTAAAGTTAAATTGATTCTAACTAATTAACCTTATAAAATCATCAACATCAGTATAAAATTGCTGAACTTTATCGCACAATAAATAAACCCCAGGTTCTTCAAGATTTACAATACCTTCATCTAAATAAATTCCCTTGAAGATTGCAGAATCCACTTCAAAATATTTATTAATAAGAACTTCCAGTTCTGATTTAAATTCTGAAAGAATGGCAGTAAAATGATTCGATTCTAACGCTGAAAGAAAATAATAGTTTAGGATATTAATTTGTTGATAAGAATCAAGTGCGGAAAAATTTTGAAGCCATGACTTTAGCTCGTGTTTTTCTTGATTAAATAAGTTTAACTCTAATGCATCTTCGATAACAGGCCCTAGATAAACTACATCAACCTCATTCGAATCATTCTCAGAAGTGAGTTTCACTTTTAGTTTTTTCATATTCAAAGATAAATATCGGTTTTTTCTATTATATCACCCCTAACCTCACCCCAAATCTCCCATTGCTATCTGGCCATAGTACGCTAAACCTGTAGATTTTTCCTTCGATTTCAATAACTGGTCTGTTGCCATATGATCCTGCGCCGAGTCTGCTTCTGGCAACGCCAAACGAATATTGTTTACCATCGATTTTACATACAAAGTGGTGTTTGTTGTGGTGTAGGCTAAATTCATGCTTATGCGAGAGGTAGAATTGGTGCCCCTTGAATTCGAATTCACAAGAGGCACTTTGTTCTGAAGGCATTCTTTCGATAAAGACTTCGTCGGGGAAGATGAGTGCCGTCATGGGTTGCTAACTAAAGTTGATCCAAAACTGGTGAGTACGGTGCTCATATTCTTCTGAGGGTCGTAGACCAATTCATACAAGTCTTTTCCTTCAGTATATTCGAAATGATGTGTGAGGGTATTGATGCAGTACAAGAAGTAAAGTTCATAGCCTTCTCGACCTTTCAATGCATGAATCACATACATGAAACGGTCGTCAGATGGGTTCACATAATAGGCTGCAAAATAGAGGTTCTTGCCTTTATTGAAAATCAATTCTTGGTTGGGGAAATGATGGTTTTTAATTACCGCTTGAACGGTTTTCTTTACTTCGCCTTCTTTGTCTAGATGGACAAAGTAATTCCCAGCGCCAATCTGGATAAAATCTTCCATCAAATTGAATTGGTATTGAGCTATAGATTGATGAACAAAGCCACCAACGAGCACGACACTTAAAAGGAGTATTTTCATGATTTCTAAGTTTTAGAGATTAGTCTTTTTTACTTGCGTTTTCTTTTTTCGGACTTACATCGAGTACGCCTGGATCATATATCAAAGAGATGCGGCCATCACCTTCAGTAATATCATAGAAGTAGCGGTAGCGGTTTTCCATGTAGTAGCAAAAGATATGGTAGCCACCTCGGTCTTGATACCTCCCCTTCATACTGTGAATGATGTAGACATATTCGCTGTTTAGAGGGTCTACGATTGCTGTGGATAGAAAAAGATTTGCGCCTTTGTTGAACACAATGTCGTAGCTCAATTTGTTGTCTTGCAGGGTTTCTAAAATAATGCGTCGGGCATCTTTTTCAGTTGCGGCAAAAAGATAGAAATTCCCTTTGCCGAATTCGCTGTATTTCTGCATCACTGTCCACTGCGCTCTGGCAATGGTACTTGATAATATAAGGAGGGAAAGCAATTTGGTTTTCATAGCACTTAGTTTTCTCGTTCGTAAGTAATTGTTAATTCGTCATTGATAATGACACAATCTTGATTTTTTCTGTATTCGTACCAGGCCTCGTATCCTTTTCTTGTTCGAAGTAAGTAAAAGAGATACACGTGTTCTGGATCACTTGGCCTTACGTCGTAGATGACATACATAATTCGGTCTTTCGGAGTAAAGGCTTTTTTCTCAAACTCGTAACCATTAATGGCTAACATGCTTTTAAATCTGAGTAGCGCCGTTTCTTCATTTGGATCAATGTGAAAGAAGGAAGTATCGCATATATTTGTGAATGTCGGGAAAACCCATTGAGCTTTTGCACTTCCACTTGCAAGTAGTAAAATAAAAAGGAGTTTTTTCATGGTCATAGTTTTAAAGGTGAGTAGTTAAGAGAAGCTTCTAACTCTTAATACCCAAACCTTTAAAAGGTAACCCAGAAATTGATATTATTTTGAAAAATAATAGATTATTACCGCTAAAGCAATGATAATCAATATGGTAAACATTGTGATGATTTTGATTTTTTGAGCTTTAGCTTGGCGTTTTGATGCTAAAATTGCCTCGGCTTCACTGTATTTGAAGTCATCATGAACAACTAATTGCCTTTTTCTCTGATACTTAATCGTAGGTTCTAAATCTGCACTGATTAGTCGTTGGATTGAATTTTCTTCCTGTTTAAGACGAAGTTTCATTTGCTTGCGTCTTTCTCTTAGAAAGCTGAGTTCCAAAAGGCGCTCAAATTGGTCCATTTGATTTTGCTCTAATTCCTGACTCATTTCTCTTCCAAATAAAGTTTACGTAATTTCTTTTGGCAACGGGCCTTCTGATTCTTGGCGTTGTCTGCATTGGTATAGCCCATCACTTTTGCAATGAGGTCAAACGACTCTTTCATATAAAAGAAACGATAAAGTAATTCGTAGCATTTTTGGGCAACGCTTTCAAAAAGGTTCAACACCTTATCCAGTTTATCCAACTGTGTCTTCTTACGTTCTATTTCCAACTGATCGGTCAACCAATCATTATAGTTGGTACGTTCACCCTCAATACTCACAATCTCTGGTTCACGTCCAGCCCTCTTAAAAATCTGATTACGGCAAATGGCAATGAGATAAGTACGAATCGAACAAGTCAAGGTAAATGCTGGGTCTTTCGCCTTCTCGTAAAGCACAATGATGGCATCTTGGTACAAATCGGCAAGATAAGCCTCATCCTTGGTGAACTGCTTCAAATGCTGAAAAACAACCACCCGATGCTGCCGGTACAGACTTGCATAAAAGTGATGATTGGTTCGCAGTTCTTGGAGTTCGTTCATTGGGGTAACGAAAAAAGTTTAGGGTAAAATGAGTTTTATTTAAAAGTAGAATGATGATGATTTAAAAACCTTTTAAAAATCATTATCTGAACCTATTTATTTTATCATATTTTCTAAACTTCTTACCAAAGAATCAATCGATCCTTTTTTGTATTCATTTATTGAATTTATCGGATTTTTTTCAATACAAATTGCAACCTGCTCTTTAAGTTGTGCTTCAATTTTCTCATTCCAAGGTTTTCCTTGCGTATTAAATAGATCTTTCATTCTATCTGACCACTTTTTATTGTTTGTTTTAAATTGAGGAACAGAAAAAATCACCCCATACTTTGATTCTATATGATCTTTATATATTTCAAGATTTATACAATCCTCAAACTCAGAATCTGGCATCCCTGGGCAGTTTATAAAGGTTAGATCAGCAATCTCTAATTCCTTTTGTTTAGTAGCTTTTTCCTGTGCATTACGTCCTGCATGATCATTATCTAGCAAAACATGATACAAGCAAAGAGTGTGCTTCAATCGATTAAGACGATAGGACAAATTACTTGCTCCACCGATTTTTTCAATAATAAATGTGTCATTTAAAAGTGCTTTTCTGATTTTTTCACTTAAAACAGGTAATAGAGCCTTCAATGCTCTTACATCTTCCTCTCCTTCAACAACTAAAACATAATTTGCATGTTGCAAATTATCTGATGCTTTAACTCCAAGCAACTCCCTTATTTCTTTAATATTTTTAGCTGGATTAACCTTTCCCGAATTAATTATTATGTTGGATGATAAATTTTTTCGATCAACAAATAAAGGGTTGTGAGTAGACAAGATTACTTGATTTGCATCGGTTAGTGAATAGATCGTTTCCTTTAAAATATGAATTGCACCAGAATGAAGGTGTGATTCAGGTTCTTCGATTGCAATTACTGAAACAACACCATCTTTATTTTTCACATCCTTTAATAATCCCAGAGCAGCTAAACTTTTGACACCATCCCCTTTAAATTCAAGACTAGTTCTGTTTCCATCATCAATCATTATTTCAAATTGTTGTCTAAATGCCATACGTCGGCGACTTTCTTGTGCTTCAATTTCAACATCTTTGACTTGAGGTAAAAGTTCGCATAATGACGATTTTATATTTAAAGACAATTCTTCTAGAATTGGTTTTTGAAGATTTGTTATTGTATCTAATGCAGCCTTGTATTCTGGCATAGTTTCAAGAATTTCCAACTCTTTTGAAAGCAATTCATCAACCACTCTCATAGCTTCTCTTTCTGTTCTTATCGTAGGGATATAATTAAAATTAATCCGTTTTGATATATATTGAGCAATCTCCTGAGATTTACTATTTAATGTAGCAGAACCCCTACCTTTTTTAATAACGTTAACTTTTGCATTTCTTCCCTGCCCGATTTTTAATTCAATGGGTAAAGTCCCATTTAAATTACTTTTTATTTCTTTTTTAAACTCTTCAATCTCTGATTCATTTAATTCAAATTCAAGTCGAAAAATAGACTCGGTATTCTTTGTTCTTAATTGAAGTGAAATTGGAAAATCTCTCTCCCAAATATAACGGTCATGTCCATCAAAACTTGAACTGTAAAGACGTAAAGATTTTGTTGCATTTTCTCCGAAATGTTCTAAGTGTGTCATTGCAATGTTAAGGGCTTTAAGAAGATTTGATTTCCCTTCATTATTTTTACCAATTAGCACTGCCATTTGTTGAATCGGAATTTTATGGGCCTTAGTTATACTTCTAAAATTCGTTACTGAAAAAGTTACTAAATTCATGATGGTTTCTAATTTCCATTAATAATAGTAGTCAGACAAAAGACCCATTTTCGGATATTATCCTGCTGTTTTATATAAAAATAAGTAAAATAATCATCGCTTTGCTTTGCCAAAGATTTGAGATAAATATCAATATAAAAAAAGGGGCTATTTGGTTAATCGAATTACAATTATTACCCAAAACTCTAACATTTAAAATCATGAGCTATTTTCCATCTCAAGAACATAGAATTTCAAGATTCATCACTAATATCCTCCCATTCCCCAACCCCCTCCAAGTCCTCATAAAAGTTAGATTTTTCGACCCTTGGGGTCACAAAAAGAACCCAGCACGAAAGTGCCGGGTTTTTTGTTTTTAGGAGCAAGCAAAATTTATTTTGATTTGCGGATAAAACAAAAAAGACGAGAACTGCGCCAGCAGTTTGGGTTCTATGCTTGGATTGAACCAA
>JACCDU010200010.1_pt1 | contig 16858 bp, 12 predicted proteins | sample 7446081 | NCBI WGS metagenome assembly JACCDU01 (sample SAMN15323447, study PRJNA562643) | freshwater metagenome | isolation source: river surface water | place: USA:Blue River Watershed | collected 2017-08-17
TCTGGTTCAAAAAGTCGAGCGCCGCCACATGCTCGGGCCGAAAGCTCTCGGCCACCCAAATCACCTTGCGCGCGCCCGTGCCTGCGGCGTAGGTGAGGATCTGGCCCAGGTGCGTGTGGTTGGTCTTTTCCAACTGGTTTTCGATGATCACCTGCTCGTCACCACTGGTGCACAAGATGTCCAGCTTGAACTCACCGACCCAGTGCTCGGTGGCCACCAGGGCCAGCTCGGGCAGGCCCAGCGCATCGGCCAGCGTGTTGAGGTTGTCCTCTTCGGCCAGCCAGGGCGTGAAGTCGTTGGCTTCGTGCCTCCAGGCTTCGCGCAGGGGGACGCGTTCGAGTTTGCTGAGAGGTTTTTTCATGGCGTCTGGGTTAAGAGTATGGATACAGCCTTGTCATTAAATCTTTGCGGCCGGCGATACAAAGCCTCAGGTAAATTGATCTACCACGAAGGTGCTTATCCGAGGTACTGAAATACTTGTCTTCGCAGAAATTCCATTGCTTTGATGTGTGCGCAGCAATCGTTAGATCGCCATGATCGTAGTCAGCGTAATCAACAAAATGGCAATCACGTTTGCCTTTGGGATCAAAGGCAAAGAACAGCTCCCAATGCTTAATGATGATTGGACGATTCGAAAGATTTCGTATTTGGATTTGATTGCCCTGCTCAACGCTTGTACTGGAACCAAAAGAAATATCCAAACGGTCACGGTCACGCCACCACTCAAAAACTTTGATGCCTGCCAGACCTGTTGAAAGCAGCCCACCCCAGACCGCCATCAAATCCTTGACATCAAGACTTTCAATCATTGAATGGACTCCAGGGCTTCGCTGACCCTGAGCTGGCCGGAAATCAGTCGAGGCAGCAGGGTGTCCCGTAGCGACTCAAGTGATTTGATCTGAGTCGTGATTGATGAAAGTCTTTGAAAAACCGGATCAACAGATTGAACAAATTTTTCAATTACTTGGTTTGGTGGCAAAACAATCTTCAATTCGGAAATATCACCGTTAGATACAAAAGGTTGGGCAGCGCCCTTTTTGATCAGATCCATGTCTACAGACTTCAACCACAAAAAGAGCCAGCATGAATGATCTGGATTTGATGGCGACACAAGCGAGGCATTGTTGTTTACCCATGCTTTTCCCTGATGCCAGAAATATTGACCGCAATACGCGCCTACACGGCCAACAGTGATCACAAACCCCTCAGCATTTGACAAACTGCTGTAACCCATGACACCAGCACCACCAAATACTGGATGCTCACCGTTTTCCAGAAAGGAGGTTTTGTCGAGCATCTTCCCTCCCTTGAGGGATGCGATCTCAGCAAGCGTACCCACACCCCACCACTTCGGTACAGGCCCCAGCACTGACTCTTCAAAGCTGTCGGGGAACAGGGCGGCGGTGGCTTGGTCCATGCCTTCGGGGGCGCGGCCTTGCATCTTGGCGTGGACGGGGTCAAAGTCCACGAACCAGGACTTGAACAGGGCTTGGGCGATGGCTTCGAGTGTGGAGTTGGTTTCGCGCAGGAGGATGATGCGGTCGTCTAGTATCCGAAGATACGAACCGATGGTTCGCTGTTCCTCCTGCGGTGGGAAGGGAATGATTAATTCTTTGATCTGTTGCCCACTCAAATTCTGCTGTGCAGCCCCCGTCGCCAAGCTTTGTAATTGGGTTCTGTGTGCAAGAAGTTGATAAAACAGGAAGTCCCGATCGAACTCGGGTTTCGTTAACATCGCACAGCAAGCCTGATTACAGGCCATCTCTTTGGAGAGTATCCCCAGCATACCCACTGTGGCGCCATACATAGCAAGAAGGATTGTGTCCTTCGGAAGTAGTTTGGCCGATGAGTTCGCTACGGCATCAGGAGTGATTGTCTCTTCCGTTACGGAGATAAATCCGTCTGCGAGCTCTTTAGTTTTGACCCATCCGATTGCGCCATTGGCGTAAAACTCTGGTTTTTTTCGACTGGGGGTGCCTCCGCTGGTGACTTTTTGGCAAACGTCTCTGATTGCAATACGTCGCCAGCTCTCAGGGGCGATAGAACACGCATCAAGCTCCATACCCCAGCCCCTCCAGCTTCTGTCGAATCAGCGCGTCCAGCTCGGCGCCTTTGGCCATTTGCTCACCCAGTTTTTCGGTGAGCTTTTGCATCTTGTCGGCAAAGGCTTCGTCATCGTCTTCCACTTCTTCGGCACCCACGTAGCGGCCGGGGGTAAGCACATGGCCGTGCTGGGCGATTTCGGCCAGGGGCACGCTGCGGCAAAAGCCGGGGATGTCTTGGTAGGCGGAGTGTGCTTCGACAGGCTCAGCACGAACGGGGCCTGAGTTGCGCCAGGCGGCCACGGTCTGGCCGATGCGCTCGATGGTCTCATCGGTCAGCTCGCACTGCACGCGGCTGATCATGCGGCCGAGCTTGCGGGCGTCGATGAACAGCACTTCACCCTTGCGGCTCTTTTGCTTGGCCAGGAACCACAGGCAAGCCGGGATCTGCGTGTTGAAGAACAGCTGCCCGGGCAAGGCGACCATGACCTCCACCACATCGGCATCGACCATGGCGGCGCGTATTTGGCCTTCGCTGTTTTGGCTGCTGCTCATGCTGCCGTTGGCCAGCACAATGCCGGCGCGGCCCGTGGGCTTGAGGTGGTGCAGGATGTGCTGCAGCCAGGCGTAGTTGGCGTTGCCTGCGGGTGGTGTGCCGTACAACCAGCGGGCGTCGCCGTCCAGGCTGGCGTGCCACCAGTCGCTGATGTTGAAGGGCGGGTTGGCCAGCACATAGTCGGCGCGCAGGTCGGGGTGTTGGTCGCGGGTGAAGGTGTCGGCGGGCTCTTTGCCCAGGTTGTAGTCCATGCCCCGAATGACAAGGTTCATGGCCGCCAGGCGCCAGGTGGTGGGGTTGGCCTCTTGGCCGTAGATGGACATGTCGCCCAGCTTGCCGCCGTGGGCTTCGATGAACTTTTCGCTCTGCACAAACATGCCGCTGGAGCCGCAGCACGGGTCATACACCTGGCCTTTGGTGGGGGCCAGCACTTCCACCAGCGTTTTGACGATGCTGGCCGGCGTGTAGAACTGCCCGCCCCGCTTGCCTTCGGCGCTGGCGAACATGCCGAGAAAGTATTCGTACACCTGCCCCAGGATGTCGCGGGCGTTGGACGGGTTTTCGCCAAAGCCGATGGTGGCCACCAGGTTGACCAGCTCACCCAGCTTGCCGTCGGGCAACTGGGCGCGGGCAAAGCGCTTGTCCAAAATGCCTTTGAGGCGCGGGTTTTCTTGCTCGATGAGGGTGAGCGCATCGTCAATGCGTTTGCCAATGTCGGGCTGCGGCGCGGCGGCTTGCAGCGCGGCCCAACGGGCGCCCTCGGGCACCCAAAACACGTTGGCGGCAGTGAAGTAGTCGCGGTCTTCCAGTTCGGCGGCAATGTCTTCATCGCTCGCATCGCCGTAAAACAGCTCGTCGCCTTCGTTGCGCAGGCGCTGGGTCAGGCTGGTTTTGTGGGCCTCAAAGCTGTCGCTGATGTATTTGATGAAGATGAGGCCGAGCACCAAGTGCTTGTATTCGGCGGCGTCCATGTTGGCGCGCAGCTTGTCGGCGGTGGCCCAGAGGGTCTTTTTGATGTCGTCGAGCATTTTTTAATGAATTAGGGTTCGCCTTCAAGAATACCAATCTTTGGTACGGATTCCGGCTGTTTCAGGCGCAGTTCTTGCACTTCATCATGCATGTCCCGTTCTGACCCGCTTCGCATCGTCGTCATCATTTCCGACCCGGCCCTGGCCGAGGGCGACGAGCAGGCGCAAGCCCAGGCCGAGCGCTCGCGCCTGCTGCGCATCGGCCTGCTCGAGGCGGGCTACAACCTCGTGGCCACGCTGCCGGCCGATGCGTTTTTGAACGAGCGGCTCGCCCAGCTGCAGGCCGACCTGGTGATCGTCGACGCCGAGAGCGACGCGCGCGACGCGCTCGAACACGTGGTCATGGCCACGCGCGACGCGCGGCGCCCGATCGTGATGTTCACGAGCGACGAAGACACTTCGCATGTGAACGAGGCCGTGGCCGCGGGCGTGACGGCCTACATCGTCGACGGGCTCGCGCCCGAGCGCATCCGCCCCATCCTCACGGTGGCGATGGCGCGCTTTCGCCACCAGGAGGCGCTGCTCGCCGAACTCGACAACGCGCGCGGCGAGCTGCACGAGCGCAAGCGCATCGAGCGCGCCAAGGGGCTCTTGATGCAGCGCCAGGGCCTCTCCGAAGCCGAGGCCCATGCCAAGCTGCGCAAGGCTGCGATGAACAAGGGCGTGAAACTCGCCGAGATCGCGCAGCAGATGATCGACATGGCCGAACTGCTGGGCTGAATGCACCAGCATCGCGCACCGCTGCGGTGCATCCGCACGGCAGCGGTGCACAAACCGCGCCACCAACCCAGGAAAACCCTGGCACAGCCCTTGCAATCACCGAGCACGACCTGAAAGGGTCATCGCGGCATCACCCAACGGCGGGTGATGGCTGCACCGGACAAAGGCGTCCCCATGCGTTCACGCACTGCACCGCAGGCGTGGGCCCGTGAGGACGCCTTTTTTGTTTTCGCAACCTGCCTGGAGTGTTCCCATGACCGACTTCCTCAAAAACAGCCTGAGCCGCCGCACCGTGCTGCAAGCCGCCGCCGTGGGCGCGGCCGGCGTGTCCCCCGCCCTGCGCTCGATGGTCTATGCCGCCGGCTCGGACGCGCCCGAGAAAAAGGAAGTCAAGATCGGCTTCATCCCGCTCACCGACTGCGCCAGCGTGGTCATGGCTTCGGTGCTGGGCATCGACCAGAAATACGGCGTCAAGATCATCCCGACCAAGGAGGCGAGCTGGGCCGGCGTGCGCGACAAGCTCGTCAACGGCGAGCTCGACTTCGCCCACGTGCTCTACGGCCTGGTCTACGGGGTGCATCTGGGCATTGGCGGCCCCAAGAAAGACATGGCCGTGCTGATGACGCTCAACCACAACGGCCAGGCCATCACGCTGTCCAAAAAACTCGCCGAAAAAGGCGCGGTCGATGGCGCGAGCCTGGCCAAGCTCATGCAGACCGACAAGCGCGAATACACCTTCGCGCAGACCTTCCCCACGGGCACGCACGCCATGTGGCTGTATTACTGGCTGGCCACGCACGGCATCCACCCGCTGAAAGACGCCAAGGTCATCACCGTGCCGCCACCGCAGATGGTCGCCAACATGCGCGTGGGCAATATGGACGGCTACTGCGTGGGCGAGCCCTGGGGTCACCGCGCCATCGTCGACGGCATCGGCATCACCGCCGTGACCACGCAGGACATCTGGAAGGACCACCCAGAAAAAGTGCTGGGCACCACGGCCGAGTTCGCGCAGAAATACCCCAACACCGCGCGCGCCGTGACGGCCGCGATCATCGAGGCGGGCAAGTGGATCGACGCCAGCCTGTCCAACAAGATGAAGATGGCCGAGACCATTGCCGACAAGAGCTATGTGAACACCGGCGTCGACGCGATCAACCAGCGCATCCTGGGCCGCTACCAAAACGGCCTGGGCAAGACCTGGGACGACCCCAACCACATGAAGTTCTACGGCGATGGCGCCGTAACCTTCCCCTACCTCTCGGACGGCATGTGGTTCCTCACCCAGCACAAGCGCTGGGGCCTGCTCAAGGACCACCCCGACTACCTGGCCGTGGCCAAGCAGATCAACCGCATCGACCTCTACAAGCAGGCCGCGACCGCCGCGGGCGCGCCGATACCCAAGAGCGAGATGCGCAGCCACAAGCTGATCGACGGCGTGGTCTGGGACGGCAAGGACCCGAAGAAATACGCCGACAGCTTCCAGCTCAAGGCCTGAGGAGCACGACATGGTCAGCGCCGTCTTCCACCAGCCCTCGGCTTCGGCCGAGGCCCCGCAGGCCCCGGCCCGCCGCACGGCGGCGGCCGCAGCGGCCCCCACACCCGCAGCGGCCCCGGGAGCCGACCGCCGTTTCGACTTCAACCGCCTGTGGCTGGCCGTGTTGCCGCCCGTGTTCGGCCTGGCCTTGCTGGTCGGCCTCTGGGCGCTGGTCTCGATCACGACCAAGGGCAGCATCCCGACCCCGTACGAGACCGCGCTGCAGGCGATCGGGATTTTCAGCGACCCCTTCTACCGCAAAGGCCCCAACGACCAGGGCGTGGGCTGGAACGTGCTGATGTCGCTCGAGCGCGTGGCCATGGGCTTCGGCCTCGCGGCCCTCGTCGGCATCCCGGCCGGCTTCGTGATCGGGCGTTTCGCCTTCCTTTCGCGCATGTGCAACCCGCTGATCAGCCTGCTGCGCCCGGTGTCGCCGCTGGCCTGGCTGCCGATCGGCCTCCTGGTCTTCAAGGGCGCGAACCCGGCCGCGATCTGGACCATCTTCATCTGCTCGATCTGGCCCATGGTCATCAACACCGCGGTGGGCGTGCAGCGCGTGCCGCAGGACTACATGAACGTGGCCCGCGTGCTCAACCTCTCCGAATGGAAGATCGCCACCACCATCCTCTTTCCTGCGGTGCTGCCCTACATGCTGACCGGCGTGCGCCTGGCCGTGGGCACGGCCTGGCTGGTGATCGTCGCCGCCGAGATGCTCACGGGCGGCGTCGGCATTGGCTTTTGGGTCTGGGACGAGTGGAACAACCTCAACGTCAAGAACATCCTGATCGCGATCTTCGTGATCGGCGGCGTCGGCCTGTTGCTCGAGGTCGCGCTGATCCGCATCGCCACCGCTTTCACCTACGAAGAAGTCAAGAGCTGAGCCAAAACCGTTCGCCTTGAGCCTGTCGAAAGGCCTTCCCCACTGCCTGCGAAGGCTTCGACAAGCTCAGCCCGAACGGCCAACGGAGAACATCATGAACACCGACAAATTCATCCAGATCGAAAGCGTCGAGCAGACCTTCAAGACCGCCAAGGGCCTGTTCCCGGCGCTGCAGGACATCCATCTGAACATCGCCAAGGGCGAGTTCGTGGCCCTGATCGGCCACTCGGGCTGCGGCAAGTCCACCCTGCTCAACCTGATCGCGGGCCTGACCACGCCCACGGCCGGTGTGCTGCTGTGCGCCAACCGCGAGATCGCCGGCCCCGGCCCCGACCGCGCGGTGGTGTTCCAGAACCACTCGCTCTTGCCCTGGCTGACCTGCTTTGACAACGTGCACCTCGGCATCGAGCGCGTGTTCGGCAAATCCGAAAACAAGGCCCAGCTGCGCGCACGCACCGATGCCGCGCTGGCCATGGTGAGCCTGAGCCACGCCGCGCAAAAGCGCCCCGGCGAAATCTCGGGCGGCATGAAGCAGCGCGTGGGCATCGCCCGGGCGCTCGCCATGGAGCCCAAGGTGCTGCTGATGGACGAGCCCTTTGGCGCGCTGGACGCGCTCACGCGCGCCAAGCTGCAGGACGAGCTGCTCGAGATCGTCGCCAAGACCCAGGCCACCGTCGTCATGGTCACGCACGACGTCGACGAGGCCGTGCTGCTGTCCGACAAGATCGTGATGATGACCAACGGCCCCGCCGCCACCATCGGCGAGGTGCTCAGCGTCGACCTGCCGCGCCCGCGCTCGCGCGTCGAGCTGGCCGACAACGCCCAGTACCAGGGCTACCGCAAGGCCGTCATCGATTTCCTCTACACCCGCCAGGGCCACGTCGAGAAAGCCGCCTGAGGAGAACACCATGGACATGCGCGTCACCCCCCCTCAAAAACTCAAGCTCGTCATGGTCGGCAACGGCATGGCCGGTGTGCGGGCGCTCGAAGAGCTGCTCAAGCTCGCGCCCGACCTCTACGAGATCACCGTCTTCGGCGCCGAGCCGCATCCCAACTACAACCGCATCCTGCTGTCGCCCGTGCTGGCTGGTGAGCAAACGCTCGACGAGATCGTGCTCAACGACTGGGCCTGGTACCAGGACCACGGCATCACGCTGCACGCCGGCTTCAAGGTCACGCAGGTCGACCGCGTGCACCGCAGCGTGACGGCGACCAACGCCGAGGGCAAGACCGTGCAGGCCGGCTACGACCGCCTGATCCTCGCCACCGGCTCCGACCCCTTCATGCTGCCGCTGCCCGGCAAGGACCTGCCCGGCGTGCTGGCCTACCGCGACATCGCCGACACCCAGGCCATGATCGACGCGGCCGCGCAGTACAAGCATGCGGTCGTGATCGGCGGGGGCCTGCTGGGCCTGGAGGCCGCCAACGGCCTCATGAAGCGCGGCATGCAGGTCACCGTGGTGCATGTGGGCGAATGGCTCATGGAGCGCCAGCTCGACAAGGTCGCGGGCCAGATGCTGCAGGCCTCGCTCGAGGCGCGTGGCATGCAGTTCCGCATGGGCGCGCAGACTTCGGCGCTGCGCCCTGCCGTTCGCCCTGAGCCTGTCCTTCGACAAGCTCAGGACGATCGGAAAGAGGCCGCCTCACATGCTCTGCCCGAACGGGTAGGGCGCGTCGAGTTCAAGGACGGCAGCCATGTGCCGGCCGACCTCGTGGTCATGGCTGTGGGCATCCGGCCCAACACCCAGCTGGCCGAAAGCATGGGCCTGCATGTGAACCGCGGCATCGTCGTGACCGACACGCTGCAGACCGTGACCGACCCGCGCATCTGGGCCGTGGGCGAATGCGCGGCACACCGCGGCATCGCCTACGGGCTGGTGGCGCCGCTGTTCGAGCAGGGCAAGGTGCTGGCCAACCACCTGGCCGAGTTCGGCATCGCGCGCTACCTGGGCTCGCAGACCTCGACCAAGCTCAAGGTGACGGGCATCGACCTGTTCAGCGCAGGCAACTTCATGGGCGCGTCATCGGAGCGCCCGGAGGACGCGGGCTTTGAAGAAATCGTCATGAGCGATCCGGCCGGCGGTGTCTACAAAAAGCTGGTGCTCAAGGACGACAAGCTGGTCGGCGCCTGCCTGTACGGCGACACGGTCGATGGCAGCTGGTACTTCAAGCTGCTGCGCGAAGGCCGCAGCGTGGCCGACCTGCGCGACAAACTGATGTTTGGCGAATCGAACATCGGCGATGTGGGCCACCAGGGCCAGAGCAAGGCCGCGGCCATGGCCGACAGCGACGAGGTCTGCGGCTGCAACGGCGTGAGCAAGGGGGCAATTTGCAAGGCCATCAAGGACAAGGGCCTGTTCACCCTCGACGAGGTGCGCAAGCAGACCAAGGCCAGCGCGAGCTGCGGCTCCTGCACGGGCCTGGTCGAGCAGATCCTGATGTTCACCGCGGGCGGCGACTACTCGGCCACGCCCAAGCTCAAGCCGATCTGCGGCTGCACCTCGCACGGGCATCAGGCGGTGCGCGACGCGATCCGTGAGCACAAGCTGCTGAGTGTGGGCGCGGTGTTCCGCTTCATGGAGTGGCGCACGCCCAACGGCTGCGCGAGTTGCCGCCCGGCCGTGAACTACTACCTGATCAGCACCTGGCCCAAGGAGGCGCAGGACGACCCGCAAAGCCGCTTCATCAACGAGCGCAGCCACGCCAACATCCAAAAAGACGGCACCTACAGCGTGATCCCGCGCATGTGGGGCGGTGAGACCACGGCCGACGAACTGCGCCGCATCGCCGACGTGGTCGACAAGTACCAGATCCCGACCGTCAAGGTCACGGGCGGTCAGCGCATCGACCTCTTGGGCGTGAAGAAGGAAGACCTGGTCAACGTCTGGAAGGACATCGGCATGCCTTGCGGCCACGCTTACGCCAAGGCCCTGCGCACCGTCAAAACCTGCGTGGGCAGCGAATGGTGCCGCATGGGCACGCAAGACAGCACCCAGATGGGCAAGGACTTGGAAAAAGCCATGTGGCGCATGTACGCGCCGCACAAGGTCAAGTTCGCCGTGAGCGGCTGCCCGCGCAACTGTGCCGAGGCCGGCATCAAGGACGTGGGCATCATCGGCGTGGACAGCGGCTGGGAGATGTACATCGGCGGCAACGGCGGCATCAAAACCGAAGTGGCCGAATTCTTCGTCAAGCTCAAGACCGCCGAAGAGGTGCTCGAGTACACGGGCGCCTTCATGCAGCTGTACCGCGAGGAAGGCTGGTACCTCGAGCGCACCGTGCACTACCTGCACCGCGTGGGCATGGACCACATCAAAAAGAAGGTACTCGAGGACGAGGCCAACCGCAAGGCCCTGTGGACTCGCCTGCAGCACGCGCTCGAGGGCGAGCCCGACCCCTGGTTCGAGTTCGACAAAGCGCGTGTCGACACGCGCCAGTTCGAGCCCGTGCTTCCCCTGTAGGAGGCCGCCCCTGCGGCCGAAGATGCGCGCAGGGGCGCGCCCCCACCACCCCACAAGGAATGTGAAATGACCACCTGGAAAGAAATCTGCCGCGTCGAAGACATCCCCGTGCTCGGCGCGCGCCGCGTCGCGCGCGAGCAGGGCCTGGATGTGGCCGTCTTCCGCAACGACGCCGACGAAGTCTTCGCCCTGCTCGACCGCTGCCCGCACAAAGGCGGCCCGCTCTCGCAAGGCATCGTGTTCGGCCAGCAGGTCGCCTGCCCGCTGCACAACTGGACCATTGGCCTGTGCGACGGCATGGCGCAAGCGCCCGACCACGGCTGCACGCCGCGCTTTGCCGTGAAGGTCGAAGCCGGCGTGGTGCACCTCGACGCCGACGAACTCGCGGGCCACGCGATCGAGCTGACGCGCCCGATCGCAGGGCCGGTGTCGCGCAAGGCCGCCTGCGCCTGACCTCGTGTAGGAGGCCGCCCCTGCGGCCGAAATGCTCGCGAGCAGGGGCTCGCTCCCACATACCCGACAGTGCAAAACGACATGCCAACCCTGATCCACGAAACCCGCTCCACCTGCCCCTACTGCGGTGTGGGCTGCGGCGTGATCATCGAATCGCGCGGTGCGCAGATCACGGGCGTGCGCGGTGACCCCGAGCACCCGGCCAACTTCGGACGCCTGTGCACCAAGGGCCAGTCGCTGCACCTGACGGCCGCGCCGCAGGTCACGCAGCAGACGCGGCTGCTCACGCCGCAGTGGCGGCCCGTGCGCGGGCAGGCACCGCAGACGCTGGGCTGGGATGCGGCCACCAACATGGCCGCAGAACGCCTGGCCGCCGTCGTGCGCGCGCACGGACCCGATGCGCTCGGCTTTTACATCTCGGGCCAGCTGCTGACCGAGGACTACTACGTCTTCAACAAGCTCGCCAAGGGCCTCCTGGGCACCAACAACATCGACAGCAACTCGCGCCTGTGCATGAGCAGCGCGGTCGCGGGCTACAAGATGACGCTGGGCGCCGACGCGCCGCCCGCCTGCTACGAGGACATCGCGCTCGCGCACTGCCTGTTCATTGCGGGCAGCAATGCGGCCTGGGCGCACCCGATTTTGTTTCGCCGCATCGAAGACGCGCGACGCGCCAACCCCGACCTCAAGATGGTCGTGGTCGACCCGCGCCGCACCGACACCGCCGACATGGCCGACCTGCACCTGCAGATCCAGCCCGGCACCGACGTCATGCTGTTCCACGGCCTGCTGCACCTGATGCTGCGCGAGGGCTGGACGCAGCCGGCCTACATCGCCGCCCACACCACGGGCTTCGAGGCGCTGCAGGCGCTTGTGGCCGAGCACACGCCCGAGCATGTGGCGCAGATCTGCGGCATCGCCATGGAGGACCTGCTCACGGCCGCGCGCTGGTTCGCCACCTCGCCGGCCACACTGAGCCTGTACTGCCAGGGCCTGAACCAGTCGCACAACGGCACGGCCAAGAACGCCGCCCTGATCAACCTGCACCTGGCCACGGGCCAGATCGGCAAACCCGGCGCCGGACCGCTCTCACTCACGGGCCAGCCCAACGCCATGGGCGGGCGCGAGGTCGGCGGCATGGCCAACCTGCTCTCGGCCCATCGCGACATGGCCAACCCCGAGCACCGCGCCGAAGTGGCCGCGCTCTGGGGCGTGCCCGAGGTGCCGGCCAAACCGGGCCTGACGGCCGTGGAACTGTTTGAAGCGGCGGCCGACGGCCAGGTCAAGGCGCTCTGGATCGCCTGCACCAACCCTGCCCAGTCGATGCCCGACCAGAAAACGGTGCGCCGCGCCTTTGAGCGCGCCGAATTCGTGATCGTGCAGGAAGCGTTCGAGACGGCAGCCACCTGCGAACTGGCCGACCTGCTGCTGCCCGCCAGCAGCTGGGGCGAAAAAGAAGGTACAGTGACCAACAGCGAGCGCCGCATCACGCGCGTGCGCGCCGCCGTGCCGCCCGCGGGCGAGGCGCGGCCCGACTGGCAGATCGCCGCCGACATCGGCCAGCGCCTCGCCGCGGCCCTGGGCCGCCCGCAGGACGCGCGCCTGCTCGATTACGCCAGCCCAGAGGCCATCTGGCACGAGCACCGCGAGAGCACGCGCGGGCGCGACCTCGACATCACGGGCCTGGGCTACGCCCAGCTCGAAGCCGCGCCGGCCCAGTGGCCGCGCCCCGAAGGTCACAAGCAGAGCCAGGCCCGCCTCTACACCGACGGCCGCTTCGCCACGCCCGATGGCCGCGCGCGCTTTGCCGCGGTGCGCTGGGAGCCCGTGGCCGAGGAGCGCGTCTCGCACTACCCCTTCTCGCTGACCACCGGCCGCCTGCGCGACCAATGGCACGGCATGACGCGCACCGGCAACGCCGGCCGCCTGTTCGCGCACAGCCCTGAGCCCTGCGTACAGCTGCACCCCGAGGACCTGCAGCGCCTGGGCCTGCAGGACGGCCAGCTCTGCGAGGTGCGCAGCAAGCGCGGCCGCCTGGTGCTGCCGGCGCAGGCCAGCGCGCAGATCGCGCCGCTGCAGGCCTTCATCGCCATGCACTGGGGCCCTGAGGTGCTCAGCGGCCGCGACGCCCAGGGCCAGCCGGGCCTGGGCGTGAACGTGCTGACCACGTCCAGCTATTGCCCGAGTTCCAAGCAGCCCGAGCTCAAGCACGCCGCCGTGCAGATCACGCCCGTGCCCGCGCAGGGCTTGTGGTCGCTCGTGGCCATGGCCTGGCTGCCCAGCGACCGCGTCTGGCAGGTGCGCCGCGCGCTGCAGGCCCAGCTCACGGCCTTCGAATTCGCGAGCCTCGTGCCCTTTGCCGATCCCAGGGCCGCACTCGAAGACCCGACGCCGCGCACCGGCCTGCTGCTGCGCGCGCACTCGGCCCAGGCCTGCGCATCGGCCTTGCAGCAGGAAATGCTGAGCCTTATGGCGTTGGACACGCCCGACACCCTGCGCTACCAGGACCGCGAGCGTGCCCAGCTGCGTGCACTGCGCCTGTCCGCGCCCGACGCCCAGGGCCTTCGCGCACTGCAGGGTTTTGCGGTGGCGGGCGACGCGCGCTCAGCGCGCTGGCTACAAGACCTGCTGGAGCAAGGCCAGGCCCTGAACTGGCCCGCACGCCAGTGGCTGCAGGCGAGCCAGACGCCCCCCCAGGGCTCGGCCCCCACGAGCCGCCAAGTCTGCAGCTGCCTGAACGTGCGCGAAGACGCGATCACCGCCTGCCTGCAAACGCAGACCGGCAGCGAAAGCGAACGCCTGACCGGCCTGCAGCAGCAGTTGCAATGCGGCACGCGCTGTGGCTCCTGCGTACCCGAGCTCAAGCGCCTGGTGCGGCAGGTGCTGCAGCCCGCCTGAAGCACGGTATACCCATATAACGCCAAGTCATCAAAGCTGTTCGACAATTGGTCCATGAGCATCAGCCACTACATCAAGGAGATCGGTCGCGGCAAGGACGGCGCGCGGGCGATCGACCGCGCGCAAGCGGCCGACCTGATGGGCCAGGTGCTCGACGGCCAGATCACGGACCTTGAACTCGGCGCCTTCTGCCTGGCCATGCGCATCAAGGGCGAGACGGCCGAGGAGATGGCGGGCTTTCTCGACGCCGCGCACGCGCGACTGAACAAGGTCACGACCGGCGGCGCGCCCACCGTGGTGCTGCCCAGCTACAACGGCGCGCGCAAGCTGCCGGTGCTCACGCCCCTGCTCGCGCTGCTGCTCGCGCGCGAGGGCGCGGCCGTGGTGCTGCATGGCACGGCCACCGAAGACAAGCGCGTGAGCTGCGAGGCCGTCTGGGCCGCGCTGGGCCACACGGCCTGCACGGCCTCTCCCACGGTGCAAGCCGGCCAGGCCGTGTTTGTGCCCACCGCCAAGCTGCACGCGGGCCTGGACCGCCTGCTCGCGGTGCGCCGCGTGGTCGGCGTGCGCAACTCGGGCCACAGCCTGGTCAAGCTCATGAACCCCTGCGACGGCCCAGCCCTGGTGGTGGGCAGCTACACCCACCCCGAATACCTGCACTCGATGTCGGCGACGTTTGCGCTCACGGGCCAGCACGCGCTCTTGCTGCGCGGCACCGAGGGCGAGCCCGTGGCCGACGCGCGCCGCACACCCGCGATGGACGTGTTCAAGGACGGCGCCACGCGCCGCGTGCAGGCTCAGCGCGAAGGCTCACTCGCGCAGCTGCCCGACATGCCCGCGACCGACGCGGCCGCGACGGCCGCCTACATCCAGCAAGTGCTGCGCGGCGAACGCGCGGTGCCCGAGCCGATTGCGCTGCAAGTGCGCCACATCCTCAGCGAGGTGACACCATGACACGCCCTGCCCTCATCTCCCCTGCCGGGGGCCGCTGCACCCTGGTCGGCGCCGGCCCCGGCGACCCCGAACTCTTGACCCTCAAGGCCGCGAAAGCCATTGCCAGCGCCAGCGTGCTCTTCGTCGACGACCTCGTGAACCCGGCCGTGCTCGAACACGCCCAGCCCAGCGCACGCATCGTGCACGTGGGCAAGCGCGGCGGCTGCAAGAGCACGCCGCAGGCCTTCATCCACAAGCTCATGGTGCAGGCCGTGCAGGAGGGTGAGACCGTCGTTCGCCTCAAGGGCGGCGACCCCTTCATCTTCGGGCGTGGCGGCGAAGAGGTGGAGCACCTGCGCGCCGAAGGCATCGAGGTCGAAGTCATCAACGGCATCACCTCGGGCCTCGCGGGCCTGACCAGCCTGGGCGCGCCACTCACCCACCGCGACCATGCGCACGGCGTCGTCTTCGTCACCGGCCACGCCAAGCCCGGCGACGCCGGCCCCGACTGGGCCCTGCTCGCGCAGACCGCGCGCCAGGCCAAGCTCACGCTCGTGGTCTACATGGGCGTGAGCAGCCTGCACAGCATCCAGACCGGCCTGCTGCAGGGCCTGCCGGCCAGCACGCCCGTGGCCATCGTGCAGAACGCGAGCCTGCCGCAGCAGCGCGAGGCACTGGCCACGCTGGGTGAACTCGAAGCCACCATGGCGCGCGAAGGCCTGCAAAGCCCCAGCATCATCGTGGTGGGCGATGTGGTGCAAGGCGCACGCGCCTGGGCTGAGCGGCAGCACGCCGCGCGCCACGCGGCCTGAGCAACGCGGCACACGCCCCCTTACACTCGACCGCATGAGTCAATGGGATGCGGTGATCGTGGGTGCCGGCGCGGCCGGCCTTTTTTGTGCCGGTGTGGCCGGCCAACTGGGGCTGAAGGTGCTGGTGCTCGACCACAGCGCCAAGGTGGCCGAGAAGGTGCGCATCGCCGGTGGCGGACGCTGCAACTTCACCAACCGCAACCTCGATGTGGCCGCGCCGCACAAGCACTTCCTCGGCCAGAACCCGCACTTTTGCCGCTCGGCGCTGTCGCGCTACACGCCGCAGGACTTCATCGCCCTGGTGCAAAAACACGGCATCGCCTTCCATGAAAAGCACAAGGGCCAGCTCTTCTGTGACCACTCGGCCGAAGACATCATCCGCCTGCTGCTGGCCGAATGCGGTGCCGGCGGCGTCACGCGCTGGCAGCCTTGCGGCGTCCAGGCCGTGCGCCACAGCGATGGCGGCTACGAACTCGACACCGAGCGCGGCACGGTGCGCACGCGTGCGCTGGTGGTGGCCACGGGCGGCTTGTCGATCCCCAAGATCGGCGCCACCGGCTGGGGCTATGACATCGCCCAGCAGTTCGGGCTGCGCTTGGTCTCACGCCGTCCGGGTCTGGTGCCACTCACGTTTGACGGTGCGGCCTGGGCCCCCTATGCGCAGCTGGCCGGCCTGGCCCTGCCCGTGGGCATCGAGACCGGCGAGAAAAAGGCCCGCATGCACTTTGACGAAGACCTGCTCTTCACCCACCGCGGCCTCTCGGGCCCGGCGGTGCTGCAGATCTCGAGCTACTGGCAAGACGGCGCGCCGATCCGCCTGAATCTGGCCCCTGAAATCGACCTGCCAGCGCGCTTGCAGGACGCCAAGCAGCGCTCGCGCAAGCTGCTGGCCAACGAGCTGGCCCAGCTCGTGCCCAGCCGCCTGGCCGAGGCCTGGGTCAGCCAAAACCCGCTGTGGCACCGCCCCATGCCCGAGGTGCCCGACAAGGCCCTGGCCCAGCTGGCCGAGGCGCTCAGCCGCTGGAGCCTGGTGCCCACGGGCAGCGAGGGCTACCAAAAGGCCGAAGTCACGCTGGGCGGCGTCGACACGCGTGACCTCTCGTCCCAGACCCTGGAATCGAAGCAGCCCGGCCTGTATTTCATCGGCGAGGTGGTCGATGTGACGGGCTGGCTGGGGGGCTACAACTTCCAGTGGGCGTGGGCCAGTGCACACGCCTGCGCCCAGGCCATGGCGGCTGCGCGCGCGCCGGCCTGAAGCCTGGCCCATCAGGGGTCGAAAACGCTATAATGGCGGTCTTTGCTGGCAAAACCCCTGTCTGCCAAATACTAGTTCTGTGACGGGGAACCGCCGGTGTCAGAGTACCAGGGCCCGATCTTCCCTGCTGCTTGCGACCGGCACAAATTTGGAAATTTGAGTCAATGACCACCATCCGTGTTAAAGAAAACGAGCCGTTTGACGTTGCCCTGCGCCGCTTCAAGCGCACCATCGAGAAACTGGGCCTGCTGACCGACCTGCGCGCCCGCGAGTTCTACGAGAA
>JACCDU010384692.1_pt1 | contig 16852 bp, 17 predicted proteins | sample 7446081 | NCBI WGS metagenome assembly JACCDU01 (sample SAMN15323447, study PRJNA562643) | freshwater metagenome | isolation source: river surface water | place: USA:Blue River Watershed | collected 2017-08-17
AGCCACGTGAGAATGCTGAGATCAATCCGATTGATGCCAAGGTAATGACACCGATCATTGGAGCTGCTACGAAGTTGTTCTTCGCCGCACCTGCAAGGTTCAAACCAATGACCATAACGATTGTTCCTGTAACTACAGGTGGAAGCATCCAGTTGATCCAGCCGATACCTGCTTGGCGAACGATTAGACCTACAACAGCCAAGATCACGCCAGTTACAACAACGCCGCCCAGGGCAGCACCCATTCCGCCGCTTGTCTTAGCTGCAGCGATTGGTGCAAGGAATGCAAAGGATGAACCTAGGTAGCTAGGCACCTTGTTCTGAGTCAGAGCTAGGAAGATAAGTGTTCCGATGCCTGAGAAGAAGAGGGTTGTTGTTGGTGGGAAGCCGGTGATGATTGGTACTAAGAAGGTTGCGCCGAACATTGCGGCGATGTGCTGAAGGCCGACACCGATGGTGCGAGGCCAGGTAAGGCGCTCATCGGTTGAAACAACCGCACCTGAGCTGACTGACTTACCGTTTCCATGGAGTTTCCACGAGAGTAGAGACACTTGAAACATCCTTTCCTGTGCGGCCCAGTACGGGCCTTGTGAATTCAGGGTAAGGCGGGGCTGTGGGTTACCTGTGTGTACGCCACGCCCGAACTTTGAGCGGGATCACAGCCTCACACCCCCCTTTATCGAGTGTCTGGGTTGCCTAGATGGCTATATCCCTTTAGATTACGACCCGATATATCGAATAGATACATCTAGCGGAACATCACAAGGATGTGGAATGGGGGAGATCGATGCGTTCACGTTCAGAGTCCCTCGAATTCGCCCTACTGGGTCTGCTTTCTCAAGCACCCTTGCATGGCTATGAACTCCGCAAGCGAATCGGAACCATCTTTGGTCCCTTTCGCGCCCTTTCCTTTTCAGTGCTGTACCCACAGCTACGCAGAATGATGGAAGCGGGTCTGATTGAAGAGTCTGCTGCGGATGCAACATCGCGCAGATCTCGCATCGTCTATGCAATTACAGATAAAGGCGCTCGCAAATTTGAAGATTTAACTGAATCGGTAACACCTGAAACCTGGGAGGACGAGGGTTTTGAAATTCGTTTCGCCTTCTTCTCACCGACATCAGCAAAGAACAGAGTAAGAATTCTTGAGGGGCGCCATCGTCGCCTTAAGGAGAAAGCCGAAATCCTTCGTGGTGAACTCGAGAAGTCACCTGTTGGTATCGACAAATATCTAGAGGAATGGCGACGTCATTCACTGGAGACAGCTGATCGAGAGATCGCTTGGCTGGAAGACATGATCAAAACCGAGAGGAAATAGAGTGAACATCACAACCGGTAAAGGCGACATCCGTGTTGCAATTGTTGGCGTAGGAAACTGCGCTAACTCATTAGTTCAGGGCGTTGAGTACTACAAAAACGCTGCTGTTGATCAAGAGATCCCAGGTCTTATGCACGCTGTTGTTGGGGGATACCACATCTCTAGCATCAAGTTTGTTGCAGCTTTTGATGTGGATGCAAAGAAGGTTGGACTCGATCTTGCAGATGCAATCTGGGCTAGCGAGAACAACACAATTAAATTTAGTGATGTCCCAAAGACTGGTGTTCCAGTTCTTCGTGGCGTTACAAATGATGGTCTCGGCAAGTACTACCGCGAGACAATCAAGGAGTCAGATGCTCCTGCAGTAGATGTGGTTCAGGTTCTTAAGGATGAGCAGATCGATGTTTTGATTTGCTACCTACCAGTGGGCTCTGAAGTTGCTGCGAAGTACTACGCGCAGTGTGCAATTGATGCAGGATGCGCATTTGTTAATGCACTTCCAGTATTCATCGCTTCTGATCCAGTATGGGAGAAGAAGTTTGCTGATGCCGGTCTGCCTATCGTTGGAGATGACATTAAGAGCCAGGTTGGTGCGACTATCACTCACCGCATCATGGCTAAGTTGTTCCAGGATCGTGGCGTTCACCTAGATCGCACATACCAGCTCAATGTTGGTGGAAATATGGACTTCAAGAACATGCTCGAGCGTGATCGTCTAGAGTCCAAGAAGATTTCAAAGACAAACTCAGTTACCTCTCAACTGCACCACGACCTTGGTGAGAAGAATGTTCACATCGGACCATCGGATTACATTCCTTGGCTAGATGATCGCAAGTGGGCCTACGTTCGCCTCGAAGGCCGCGCATTTGGTGATGTTCCTCTTAACCTCGAATACAAGTTAGAGGTATGGGATTCGCCGAACTCAGCTGGTGTAATTATCGATGCATTACGTTGCGCAAAGATCGGTTTAGATCGCAAGATTGGTGGCGCGTTGCTCTCACCATCTAGCTACTTCATGAAGACACCACCAACTCAGTACACAGATGAGGCAGCTCATACAAAGACTGAGGAGTTCATTTCAGGAAAGCTTGAGCGTTAAAAAGAAAAACCTTGTATGAGAAAGCGCCCCCGGGAATAATCCCAGGGGCGCTTTTTTAACCCCTCACGGAGAGTTGGGGGTTAAATCATCGCCTCTTCAGGAGTACGACGAATGTGTGCGAAGCCGGCAACAGCAAGAACTAAAAACAAAATTCCAGCAAGAAGTGAAGCCAACGCTGCATATCCAGCTACTACTCCAAAAATGCCGAAGGCATATGCCTGGAGAAGCATTCCGCGAAGTGTGTTGCCCATAAATAGGGTTTGTCGTAACTCACCGAGTTTGGCAATTTGTGCAGTATCTGTACTTCCACCTCTCACAAGACCCATGTATGCACCTGATACCTCTGAATATGTTGCAGGTTTGCCCATTACAGCGGTTGCGGAGGCATTCATGTGCTCCAAGATGTAAAGATCTGAGTAATCTCTAGCCATTTCACCAGTGGTTACCTGCATACCCGCCCATTTCATTAATTGATCCTTTGTGTTTACAGGTAATCCTTCCTCACCAGGAAAGGCGATATTTTGATTCATTAATTGGGACTGAACATTGTCATTAGCAAAACTTGCACCGTAATTGAGTAATCCGGCGAAGATAAAAAGTAATACAGCGAAACCCAGTCCAACAAAGGATACCAACTTGTCAAATGTACGTCTCTTCATTTTTTCTCTCCCTTTTCAGTGTGATGTAGAAATCAGCACAAGTAATGTTTACTCTAAAAAGGGCTTTGATAATTCGAAAAGTGTAGGAGTTAGCACTCAGTAAATTGCAGTGAGAGCCTGCACTTAAATTAAACTTATAAAGTGAGCTAATAGATAGAAGTTTTATTCAATGTGACGATTGCACATTGAGGTTCCATCAGGTCCAATCTCGAAGTGTGAACATGGAACATTTAATTTATCAAATGCTGAATCTCCATAATGTGTGCGATATGCAAGAGCTAGCAGGACTCGAAGATTTGTTTCTCCATCAGATTTAATCCCAAAGACCTGTGCGCTTCGGCTTACAGTGTTTTCAATTACCTTCTCACTATGAGAAGTTTGGGTGGCGATCGCTGCATTTGATTTGCCTTCACACACTAGCTCTAGAACTAACTGTTCAAAAGGTGTGAGTTCTCGTGATGAAATCGTTATGTCTCGTGCCATGGTAAAGCCGCCTCTCCGCGTGTTCTTATTCTGCCTCTCTTTTTTTCCTAAGTCACCCCTTAGGATGGGTGCCATGAGTGAAATTGTAAGTAGCCTTGAGAATAGAGTGCTAACCCTCACATTGAACCGCCCTGAAAAGATGAACGCTCTCACGCGATCTATGTACTCAGGGTTGGCTAAGGGACTCAATGATGCAGCAAATGATTTTGCGATCCGTGCCGTCATATTAACTTCGGCGGGTGACCACTTCACCGCAGGCAATGACATCAATGATTTTATGAACAACCCACCTACATCTGATGATTCTGAGGTGGCGCAATTCTTGGCTGCCCTACTGAACTTCCCAAAGCCGTTGATCGCTGCGGTTAAAGGCAACGCAGTTGGGGTCGGAACAACAATGTTGCTCCACTGCGATGTAGTTATTGCGGCTCCTTCTGCTAATTTTTCAATGCCATTTGCATCCCTTGGATTAGTTCCCGAAGCAGGTTCCAGCTACCTGTTTCCACAATTAGTCGGTTATCAGAGAGCGGCAAGAATCTTTATGACCGGCGAAAGTTTTGGTGCTGATGCGGCAATTGAGATGGGATTAGCGACTGCAAAGGATGCAGACCCATTGACACATGCATTAAAAATCGCCGAGCACATCGCCGACCAACCGCCACAGGCGATCATTAATACCAAGGCGTTGCTCAAGGCACGTAACCATGATTCTGTTGCAGCGGTCATGAAGGCGGAGTTTGAGATATTTGCAATGGCACTTCAATCAGATGAAGCTATGGAAGCGTTCATGAAGTTCATGTCTAAGAAGGGTAAGTAAATGTCACTAGCCGGAAAGAGAATCTTCATTACGGGCGGATCTCGCGGAATTGGTTTAGCCATTGCTTTACGCGCAGCTCGAGATGGTGCCTCAATAGCGATTGCAGCAAAGACCTCTGATCCAAATCCAAAGCTGCCGGGCACTATTCACACCGCAGCGGCAGAGATCCAAGCTGCTGGTGGTAAGGCCTTAGCGATCCAGTGCGATCTGCGCGATGAAACTCAGATCGAAGCGGCGGTAGCGCAGGCGGCGGAAACCTTTGGTGGAATCGATATTTTAATCAACAACGCTAGCGCAATTAATTTAACGCGCACAGACCAGACCCCTGCCAAACGTTTTGACTTGATGTTTGATGTCAATGTGCGTGGTACCTTTTTAACCTCACAAGCTGCGCTTCCTCATCTTCGTAAATCAGCGACAGAGGGGCGCAATCCACACATTCTTAATCTTTCACCACCACTTTCCATGAAGCCAATCTGGTTTAAGAACCATGTTGCGTACACCATGGCGAAGTATGGAATGAGCATGTGTGTCCTTGGAATGGCTGAAGAGTTTAAGCGAGATGGAATCGCTGTAAACGCCCTGTGGCCTCGTACGGTAATCGACACAGCGGCGTTGCAAATGATTCCTGGAATTGATGCAACTGCAGGTCGTACCCCCGAAATTCTGGCTGATGCTGCTTACATCATCTTTAATCGTGACGCCAAAGAGTGCACAGGAAACTTCTTTGTCGATGATGTGGTCTTAGCAAGTGAAGGCATCACCGATTTAGAGAAGTATTCAGTAACTCCGGGAACTAAGGATTTCCTTCTAGATTTCTTTCTCGACTAAACTGTGCAAATGCGCAAATTAGTCATACTCTTTTTGGCTTCTAGTCTCTCAGCTTTGGCAATAGCTAGTTCGTGGGCTCATGTCACTGTGGTCTCCTCATTCCCAGAGCAATTTTCCAATGTGAATCCCATTCCGACTCAAGTGTGGGTTGAATTTAGTGGCGAACTACAAACTCTCGATGGCCAGGCTATAAACACCTTGGAGGTGATTGACTCCACCGGCATTGCGGTCAACTATGAAGATCCAATTATTGAAGGAGCAAGAATCACTACCAAGGTTTCAGGACAAAGCGCACCAGGAGTATTTACCGTTAAGTATCGAGTGGTCGGTGATGATGGGCACGTCATCGAAGGGGAGTACACCTTTAACGCATCGCCCGATTACTCAGCCACACAATCACCAATGCCTATAAGTGGGCCGGAAAGTGGCTCGTCAATTCCGGCAGGCGGGGTTTTGCTTGGGGCGTTAGTGCTGGTGTTTATTGGTGGAATTGTTACAAAGGTTGTCAGTCGGAGAGTGCGGTAGATATGCCTAAATTGGATTTGGAGCTCAACGGGGCAAATGTCATCGAAGAATCTGAGCGCTCTGGAAAAGCGCGCTCTTTATTTTGGCCGTGGGCAGGTGCCAATGTTTCATTATTGGCATTGTCGTATGGAGCCTTTTTCCTTGGCTTTGGTGTCTCATTTAGACAAGCAACAATTGCAGCCATCATAGGAACAATTGGCTCCTTCTTACTGGTCGGAATAAGTTCACTAGCTGGCAAGCGTTCCAACGCGCCAACGATGGTTCTTTCTCGAGCATCATTTGGGGTAAAGGGCAGCAGAGTGCCAGGAGCTCTTTCATATTTAATCTTTGTTGGGTGGGAGATTGTCTTGGTTTCCCTCGCAACATTGGCTACTGGAACTATCTTTGCCCGCATTGGTGGGATTGATCGTAACCTGTCATTACTACTGGGATTCACCATGGCTGCGACTCTGACAGTCATCGGGGGAGTTCTCGGCTTTAAAGTCATTATGAGACTTCAGAAATTGCTTACAGTCATTATTGTTGTAATGACCATGTTTTACATCGCATTAACGATTGATAATGTTTCATGGAATTTAGTCACATCAATTCCAGATGGAAGTTTTCAGAGCTTTGTTGGCGCAGTGATCTTTGCAATTACGGGAATCGGACTCGGCTGGGTAAATGCTGCCGCCGACTACTCTAGATATTTGCCCCGTACCGTTTCAAATAAATCGGTAGTTGGGTGGACGGTTTTAGGTGCATCGATCGTTCCAATCATTCTTGTTATCTATGGAGCTGCGCTCTCTGGAAGCAGTAAGACACTGAGTGATGCAATTTCAATGGATCCAATTGGTGCGTTAACTACATTACTTCCAACTTGGTTTTTAATTCCATTTGCCCTGGCTGCAATCCTTGGCCTAGTAGGGGGCGCAATCTTGAATCTCTACTCATCAGGCTTGGCTCTAGTTTCGATGGGAGTTCCGGTAAAGCGCTATCAAGCTGCAATTATTGATGCGATCATTATGTTTGGTGGAGCGATCTATATCGTGTGGGTGGCGGATAACTTCTTCTATCCATTCCAGGGTTTCTTAATTACGTTGGGTGTTCCGGTAGCGGTTTGGTCCTCAATTTTTGTTGCCGATGTTCTCATTCGCAAAAAAGCATATAGTGAGAGAGATTTGTTTGACGCTAAGGGAATCTACGGATCGGTGAATAAAGGATCGATTTCGCTCATGGTGCTTGGATCGGTTATTGGTTGGGGTTTTGTGACCAATACATTTGCGCCATGGCTTGAATGGCAGGGATATTTCTTAGATCTCATCGGGGGTAAAGATGGTCCTTGGGCGTACTCAAACATCGGTGTCATATTTGCTCTACTTTTTGGCTTCTTTGGCCATGTACTGCTTGCTACTCGAAAAGTTCGCGCACAGGAGAGTTTGCTCAGTTAGAGTTAGGGCATGAGACGTCGGATGGCACCGCTGCGGGATTTCCTGAATCGCGAATCAACAAGCGGGGTTCTCATTTTGCTGGCGTCAGCACTTGGCTTAATTACAGCGAATTCGCCGCTAGCTGACAATTACTTTTCTACCTTAGATTTCCGGATATCGCTGGGAGCCGATTGGTACCTGATTGATCTCTCCATATTAAAAGTAATCAACTACCTACTGATGAGCATCTTCTTCTTTGTTGTCGGTTTAGAGATTAAGCGTGAGTTAACAACGGGCCACCTTGCCTCATTCAAAAAAGCGCTACTGCCATTTGTTGCAGCAATTGGAGGAATGGCCGTTCCCGCGTTGATTTACCTTGCTATCGCAGGTGGAGTCGCACCTGGTGGCTGGGGAGTGCCCGTTGCCACCGATATCGCCTTGGCCGTTGGCCTACTCACGATGATCGGACCATCGGTTGCAGCTTCATTACGTTCATTCCTGCTGGCACTTGCTGTCATAGATGACATCGGTGCAATCCTTGTAATCGCACTTGTGTATTCAACTGGAATCAATTTTTCTTGGTTGGCAGCAGCATTTCTATCCATCGCCTTTATCGCCGCACTTAAAAAGGGTGGGGTCGAATCCACACTTGTTTACTCACTCTTTGCCTTTACTCTGTGGTTCTCGCTTTACAAAACTGGTGTTCATCCAACGTTAGCTGGAGTGATTTTAGGGTTAATGACCCCCAATATTGTTCGCAAGCGCACCAACGTTGAAGATGTCGATGATGGTTCAGTTTCAGTCATTGAATGGTTGGAACACAAATTCCATCCGATCAGCACATTTGTGGTCGTGCCAGTTTTTGCATTCGCAAATACCGGGGTAGTCATAACAATGGAATCGATTAAGGGTGCATCGCAGTCGCTCGTTGCATGGGGAATCTTCTTCGGATTGGTTGTTGGAAAGCCTATCGGTGTTCTCTTGGCTTCAATTTCTGCCAAGAATTTAAAACTTGCTGATTTCCCTGAAGGAGCATCAAACTCTTCAATCCTTGCAACAGGAAGTGCTGCTGGTATCGGGTTCACAGTAGCGATTTTCATAGCGAATTTAGCCTTTGATGATGCGCAGACTCAGGACATCGCTGTTCTGGCAGTAATCGTTGCATCGGTGGTGAGTGCGCTCTTGTCTATTACTCTCTTCAAAGTACTCGGAAGAAAGTAAATGACAAAACCCGCCTTTTGAGGGGCGGGCTTTGTCATTAAGAATTACTTAGATGTCGTAATACAGTTCGAACTCAGCTGGATGCGGACGTAGTCGAACGTAGTCGACCTCTTCCTTACGCTTGAATGCGATCCAGGTATCAATAAGATCCTTTGCAAATACTCCACCTCGAGTGAGGAAGTCGTGATCAGCCTCAAGGTTGTTGAGAACTTGATCCAAAGAACCAGGAACTTGAGGAATTGAAGCGGCCTCTTCGCCTTCTAGCTCGTAGAGATCTTTATCAACTGGGGCAGGTGGTTCGATCTTGTTCATGATTCCATCAAGACCAGCCATAAGCATTGCTGCGAAAGCTAGGTATGGGTTTGATGAAGGATCTGGGCAACGGAACTCAATGCGCTTTGCCTTTGGATTGGAACCTGTAATTGGGATACGGATACAAGCCGAGCGGTTACGAGCTGAGTAAACAAGGTTTACGGGGGCCTCGTACCCTGGAACTAAGCGGCGATATGAGTTCACAGTTGGATTAGTGAAAGCAAGTAGTGAAGGTGCATGCTTCAAAAGTCCACCGATGTACCAACGTGCCATGTCTGAGAGATCGCCGTAGGTTCCTGCTTCAAAGAACAGTGGCTTTCCATCTTTCCATAGTGATTGGTGAACGTGCATTCCTGAACCGTTATCCCCAAAGAGAGGCTTTGGCATAAATGTCGCGGTCTTTCCACCTTGCCAAGCGGTATTGCGGATGACGTACTTAAACTTCATTACATCATCACCGGCTGTAAGAATGTCAGTAAAGCGGTAGTTAATCTCCATTTGTCCTGCTGTACCCACTTCGTGGTGTGAACGCTCTACAAGTAGTCCCACCTTGCCAAGCTGCATCACCATTTCATCGCGAAGATCTGCGAACTGATCTGTTGGTGAAACAGGGAAGTAGCCACCCTTCACACGTGTGCGGTAACCACGGTTAGGTGTGCCATCTGCGTCGTACTCGACGCCGGTATTCCATGCGCCTTCATATGACTCAATCTCGTGAACGGCAGAGTTAATGCCAGTCTTGAAACGAACACTGTCGAAGACATAGAACTCCGCTTCTGGTGCAAAGAATGCAGTATCAGCAATTCCAAGTGAGCGCATGTAATCAACAGCACGTGCCACTACACCACGAGGATCGCGACTGTATGGAGTGTTATCAACTGGATTGTGAACAGAGAAGATAATGATGAGGGTTTTTTCTTTGCGGTAAGGATCAATGTAAGCAGACTCTGGAACTGGTAGCAGTTTCATATCTGATTCATTGATTGTCTGGAAACCTCTAATTGAGGAACCATCAAACATAAGGCCATCAGTGAACACAGCTTCATCAAATGATTCAACAGGAACGTTGAAGTGATGCTGGATTCCAGGCAAATCTGTAAAGCGAACATCAACTAATTTGACATCCTCTTTCTTAATGTAGGCAAAAATTTCTGCGGCGTTCTTAAACATGCATCTCCCAATTTCACATGTGATGCGCAGATTCCTCATCATTGAGTTTCTGGCGCTTTTACGTAGTTGAACCCTAGGTGTAGAGCATGAAATTGGCATAACCCGCTTGTTAAATTCATGTTACGTCTGCTGGATTAGGCCATTAGGCTTGGGGGGTGAGCGTGAATTTCATCCGAGTTACCCTCGGCCGTCGCATGTCGGCGTTAATGGTCGATTGGTTGGCCTGTTACTTCATCGTGGCTGCGACAACAGGAGGGATAGGAAAGATGGCTCCCAACCGGTCATGGTTAGTTCTGGCGCTTTTCTTTGCCGAGGTCGCGATTCTTTCAGCGCTTCAAGGTGCATCATTGGGACATCGAATCTTCGGTATCAAGATTATTAGATTTGCCGATGGTGGAGTGGTGACTCCGCTTCAGGCGCTGATCCGATCCTCGCTGCTTATCACCGTCATATTTGCAATCACCTTTGATGAAAATGGCAGAGGACTACATGAGCGATTGAGTGGAACTGTTTTAACTCGAAGTTAGCGAATCTTTGGTGCGCGGGTTGGCATCGGACCCTTTGGGATTGGCATAGACATTCCACCAACAGCCTTGAGACGTGCGCGAACCTCACGCATTTGATGTGCAGTTAATTTTTTAGGAAGACGGCGCATCTGCTTTTGTAACTTGCGGATTGGTACACGTCCATCTTCATTACCAACAAGAATTTCGGTGATTGGCACACCTGGAGCAAATCGCTCCGCCTTCTTGCGCTCATCGGTGAGCATCTGACGAACTGCATTTGTTCCTTCGCCGGTCAGAACAATACCTGCACGTCCCACACTACGGTGAACCATGTCTTGATTTCTTGCGACCGCCACCGCAGGAGTTGTTGTCCATCCCTTACGAATTGCCATAAGAACGCTTGCACCTGCACCAATTTGTCCTTCAATTGATGCGTAAGCAGCTGTTCCTGCCTGACGTGTGAAAAAGAAAAGGGTGATAAGAAGTGCAACTGGTAGAAAGACAAAGGCAAAGTAAATTGGGCTACCAAGAGCTGAACCAATTGCGATTCCGATTCCCCACGAGACGGCGAAGATGCCGATCAGTGCAGCGGTAATCCAAGGCTTTACCTGCTTAGTGACCTTGTAAGCATCGCGAAAGGTTTGAAAGCGAGGCTTCTTAATCTTTTGTTCTTTGGCTTTTCTCTTAAACATGTCATCAGTTTAGTGGGGCGGGAGCGGTTCCACCAAGACGAGCCGGTGCCCAACGCTGGCCGACATGGCTATCAGGGTATTTTTCCTGAACTTCATGAAGCATGGAGATCATTATTTGGCGGAGTTGTCGCTCAGCGCTCTCGATATCGACATCCTTGCCATAATGTATTGGCGCACCAAATGAAACAGATATGGGTGTTTTACCGCGTTTGAAATTTGGTTTTACGCCCTTTGTCGAGACACGTTGTCCACCCCAGACAATTGTGGGAATAATCGGAACTCCGGAATCGACGGCAAGACGCATCGCTCCAGATTTCAACTGTTTAATCTCAAAGCTAGTTGAGATAGTTGCTTCCGGAAAAATGCCAACAATCTCTCCAGCCTTGAGAGCTTTCAAAGCCGCCACATATGAGGGAGCACCATTGCTGCGATCGACATTGATATGGTGCATGCCGCGCATTAGTGGTCCAGCGATCTTATGGTCGAAAATTTCTTTCTTTGCCATAAAGCGAACATATCTTTTAACTGGAAGTACACCAGTGCCGGCAATTGCAAAATCTAAGTAGCTAACATGGTTGATAGCTAGAATTGCGCCACCTTTTCGGGGAATGTTCTCATCGCCTTGGAAATTAAATTCAAATCCAAGGTACCTCCAGAAGCCTTTAACCAGAGCAATTACTGGGGGATAGACCAGATCAGCCACGAGCAGATTTCTTTTCCATTGCTTGCTTGTACAAGCGGCCTGCGCGATAGGAGGAGCGAACTAGCGGACCGCTCATGACTCCGAGGAAACCAACCTGTTCTGCTTCTTGGGCGAGTTCGACAAACTCCTCAGGTTTAACCCAACGTTCAACTGGGTGGTGCTTATTTGTTGGGCGTAAGTACTGTGTAATTGTGATTAAGTCACACCCTGCGTTGTGCAAATCAACTAATGCTTGCGATATTTCTTCACGGGTTTCACCTAGTCCAAGAATTAGGTTGGACTTAGTAATCAAACCAAAATCTTGAGCCATGCCGATGACTTTAAGGGATTTCTCGTAGGTAAAGGCAGGTCTAATCTGCTTGAAAATACGTGGAACGGTTTCTAGGTTGTGGGCAAAAACTTCTGGGCGAGTTTCAAAGATCGGATTTAGAAGCTCTGGCTTGGCGTTGAAATCTGGAGCAAGCATCTCCACACCTGTACCTGGATTTAACTCATGGACAGCACGAATAGTTTCTGCGTATAACCAGGAACCTTCATCTTCAAGATCATCGCGTGTTACTCCGGTAATGGTTGCGTAACGAAGACCCATCGACTTAACCGATTCAGCAACCTTGCGTGGCTCTTCTCGATCGATAGGAAGTGGCTTGCCGGTATCAATATTGCAAAAGTCGCACCGTCGAGTGCAGCGATCGCCACCAATCAAAAATGTTGCTTCTTTATCTTCCCAACATTCAAAGATGTTTGGACACGCTGCCTCTTGGCAAACGGTATGCAACCCCTCGCTCTTAACTAACGAGCGCAGACGAGTGTACTCAGGCCCCATGTTCGCCCGGGTTTTAATCCACTCAGGCTTTCTTTCAATTGGTGTGAGCGCATTGCGGGCTTCAATGCGAAGCAGTTTGCGCCCTTCTGGTGCCATTGTCATGCGCTCACCCTTCTGAGAGATTCAAAGATATGCCGTTCAACTAACGGTGAAACTTCTTCAATTGTGATTGCGCGATTTAATTCAATTTCAAGTGAGGTGACACCGGCATCAGAGATTCCACATGGAATTATGGATTTGAAAGAGGAAAGATCTGGATTTACATTAATTGCAAAGCCATGCATCGATACTCCCTTAGCAACGCGAACACCGATGGCTGCAATCTTGCGATCTCCGCTGGAATCGCGAATCCATACACCTGAGCGCCCGTCAATACGTTCCGTTGCTAAACCTAAATCAGAGCAGACCGCCATCAATCCAGATTCAATCTCTCGAACAAAACCGACAAGTTCAGTGGGATTGATCAGCTTCACAATTGGGTAACCAACCAATTGCCCCGGTCCGTGCCAGGTGATGCGCCCACCGCGATCTACATCAATCACAGGGGTGCCATCGGATGGCTTTTCTGATTCTTCGGTGCGACGTCCTGCTGTAAACACAGATGGATGTTCTAAGAGCAGCAATGTATTGGGGCGCTTGCCATCTACGACATCTTGATGAATAGCCTTTTGGGATTCCCACGCCCTCTGGTAATCAACCAACCCGTGGCGGGATAGAGCTATCGCCGACTCCGAGGTACTTTCCAATAGGGGCACAGCCACAGCCTAAAGGTAGGATCGCCCTCTAACCAATTGAAGGCTAAAGAGCCGAGAGAACCTAAGGGGTTTGTAGATGTCCGCCACGTTAAGCAAGAAGAGCCGCCGTCCACTTGTCTACGCCCTATTGGTGATTTTCCTGTGGTTTGGTGCCAGCGGAGTCTTTGGACCCTTGTTCGGCAAGCTTTCGACAGTTCAGGAAAATGACAACTCAGCCTTCCTGCCAGATAGCGCAGAATCAACCCAGGCCGCCAAAATTATTGAGAAGTTTAATCAAGATCAAAACCAAAGCCTTCCAACACTGGTGCTCTACCTTGGCGAGGTAAATCCAGAAAAGATTGCAGCGCTCAATGAACATCTTGCAAAGATCGGTTCACAGACAATTATTGGAACCGATGTTCCTATCTCAAAGTATCTGACTCAGGGGGAGCAGATTTTTGCCTTCCCATCACAAGATGGAAAAGCCTTACTTGTAAATCTCCCATTTAAGTCAGAGATTGCAACTGATTTACTCCCCAATAACAAACCTGCTTTACCCGAAGTAATTGAAACACTTCGAGAGGACTCTGCAGAGTTTGCTAAAAGTGTGGGACTCACATCTAATGTGACCGGAATCGGTGCCTTGCTGGGTGATTTGTTTGGCGCATTTGAGGGAATCGACTCATCGTTGCTATTGACGACACTGATTGTTGTTGCCCTCATTTTGATCGTCGTTTACCGATCACCGGTTCTCTGGATTCTGCCGCTCTTTTCTGCGGTGATCGCATTGTCAACAGCTGGTGGCCTGGTCTATCTCTTGACTAAAAATGATGTGATCGATCTCAATGGGCAGTCGCAGGGTATTTTGTCGGTGCTAGTTTTAGGTGCGGCTACAGATTATGCGCTTCTACTTATCTCTCGTTACCGCGAAGAGCTCCATCACTTTGAACATCCAGCACAGGCGATGAAGGCAGCGCTCAAGGGTGTCTTTGAACCCATTGTGGCATCTGGTGCAACAGTTATTTCAGCGCTCTTGGTTTTACTACTTAGCGATTTATCTGGAAACCGCGGACTTGGTCCAGTTGGAGCGATCGGCGTTGCTGCTGCCGTTGTAACAATCCTTACCTTGTTGCCAGCGTTATTGGTTGCCTTTGGTCGCTGGATTTTCTGGCCTCGCATTCCGCGCAATGATGATGTCAACACTCAACTTGCGGGAACCTGGGCAAAGATCGGTGCTGCGGTTGAGAAGCGTCCACGCAAATTATGGATCATCACCGCGGTAGGTCTTGCAATACTTGCAGGATTTTCAACGACCTTGAACGCTAAGGGTTTATCTACCGCAGATGCATTTACCCAACGACCAGATTCAGTGGTCGGCCTTGAGTTACTGGGAGAGCATTTCCCAGGTGGATCTGGACAGCCAACTGAGGTGATAGTTCGAGAAGAGTTGGTTGATCCAGTATCTGCGGCTCTTATGAATGTTTCTGGTGTCTCCTCTGTTGAGCCTATGCGCATTACGCCTACAGCTCCCGGACAGCCACCTGCCGCGATCAAGGTTGTGGATGGAAGAGTTATTCTCAATGCGACTCTTTCGCTGAACCCAGATTCAGTAGAGGCTCGAGATGTAATCCCTGTGATTCGTGATGCTGTCCATGCGATCGATCCTGACATCTTGGTCGGAGGAAGTACCGCGGTCGCATTTGACACCGATGTTTCGGCAAATCGAGATAATCGAACAATCATTCCGATTGTTCTCATTTTGATCACAATCATTCTGGGTCTGCTACTTCGCAGCATTTTGTCAGCAGCTTTACTTCTAGGAACAGTTGTACTCTCATTCTTTGCAACATTAGGTGCCTGTCAATTGGTCTTTGAGCACATCTTTGGATTTAAGGGTGCTGACACCTCCTTCCCATTGTTTGCCTTTATCTTCTTAGTTGCACTGGGAATCGATTACAACATCTTCCTCATGACTCGTGTACGAGAGGAGAGTGCAAAGATCGGAACGCGTGCCGGTGTGATTAAGGGCTTAACCGTTACTGGTGGTGTGATCACCTCAGCCGGTATCGTTTTAGCAGCAACCTTCGCAGTTCTGGGAGTCCTTCCATTGGTCTTCTTAGCTGAACTTGGCTTTGCTGTTGCCTTCGGTGTCTTGCTCGATACCTTGATTGTTCGAACAATCTTGGTTCCGGCGCTGGTTCATGACATCGGTGGAAAAGTTTGGTGGCCATCTAAGTTACAGAACTCTTAAGCATGGTTCTGCGCGTAGGAATAGCTGGTTACGGCCTTGCCGGTCGGTACTTTCATGCGCCGTTGCTTAAGGGATGCGGCTTTGAGCTCACCTCTGTTTTAACCTCTAATCAAGTTCGCAGAGCCCAAGCACTAGAGGATTTTCCAGAGACATCAGTTGTGGGAACAATGGCTGAACTTGTTGCCCACAATCTGGATTTAGTGGTGGTAGCGTCGGCAAACCTTGCTCATGCTGAACAAGCAATGACCGCGCTTAGGGCTGGTGTTCCAGTTGTGGTTGATAAACCTATGGGACGAAATCTGGAAGAAACCCAAAAAATCATTGAGCTCTCACGATCTCTTGGTGTTCCTGCTACAACTTTTTTCAATCGCAGATGGGATAGTGATGCGTTAACAATTAAAAAGGTTATTGCGTCGGGTGTACTTGGAGAAATTCACCGGCTGGATTCGCGCTTTGAAAGATTTAGGCCTGAAGTCAATAGCGATTCATGGAGAGAGAACCTGAGCGCTGCAGATGGTGGCGGGCAACTGCTCGATCTACAACCACACTTAATCTCTACCGCCATCGATTGGTTTGGCAACGCAGAGTTAGTAACCGCATCTGTGAGATCAATTCGTGGCGCAGCAGATGATGATTCAGTGCTTGTATTGCGCCATAACTCCGGCGTCATGTCTTACCTGTCAGCAAGTGCCGTTGTAGGGGCTCCCGGACCTCGCATTCGAATTTTAGGCAGCAAGGGCGCACTTGTGATCAATGATTTAGATCCTCAAGAGGCTCTGCTGCGTGCAGGTAAGTTTCCACAAGGGGGTAGCTGGTCTGAGTCAACACTCTCTACCGCCCACATTTACCGAGGCGCTGAGGTTGAAGAGGTTAAAGCGGTGCCTGGCAACTACGCACTGTTCTATAGCGCTGTTGAGTCGGCAATTAGGAAGGACACACCTTGGCCCGTTTCTCATGACGATGCTTTGTTAGTTGCTTCCTTAATTGATCAAGCAAGGACCGTTGGAACTCGTGGCTAATTCCTCAGATATTTTAATTGTTGGTGCAGGGTTAGCTGGACTCAGTGCCGCAATTGATCTGCAGGAAGCTGGCAGAGATGTAATTGTAATTGAAAGGTCAGATCGTCCCGGTGGGCGGGTTACATCAGATGTGATCGATGGCTTCATCTGTGACCGTGGTTTTCAACTCATAAATTCCAAGTACCCAGCGCTGAAAGAGTTAGATGTCATCAAAGATATTGATTTCATTACCGCTCCTCGCGTAATCGAAGTTGCGTTAGGCAATGATCGTAGAACATTAG
>JACCDU010994512.1_pt1 | contig 16844 bp, 14 predicted proteins | sample 7446081 | NCBI WGS metagenome assembly JACCDU01 (sample SAMN15323447, study PRJNA562643) | freshwater metagenome | isolation source: river surface water | place: USA:Blue River Watershed | collected 2017-08-17
CCGTCTGGTGGCCCCCAAGCTGGCGCAGGAGCTGGGTCAGTCCATCGTGATCGACAACAAGCCCGGCGCGGGTGGCAACCTGGGCGCAGGCGAAGCGGCTCGGGCCAATCCGGATGGCTACACCTTGTTGATGGCCTCGCCGCCTTTGACGATCAACCCTGCGCTGTACAGCAAGCTGCCTTACAAGCCTGAGAGCATCGTTCCCCTGGGCTTGCTGGGGCGTGTGCCCAACGTGCTGGTGGTCAATCCGGCTTCGGGCATCCAGTCCGTCGCCGACCTGAGTGCCCGCATCAAGGCCAAACCCGGGCAGCTCAATTACGCCTCCAACGGGCAGGGCACCTCGCTGCACCTGAGCGCCGAGCTCTACAAAAGCCAGGCCGGTTTGTTTGTGACGCACATCCCTTACCGGGGTGCAGCCGCAGGCCTGACCGCCGTCATGGCCGATGAGGTCAGCCTGATGTTTGACAACCTGCCCTCGGCCTTGGGCCTGATCAACGGCGGCAAGCTCAAGGCGCTGGCCGTGACCACACCGCAGCGCAGCAGCGCCTTGCCGGGCGTGCCCACCATGGAGGAAGCCGGACTCAAGGGCTACCAGGTCTTCTCGTGGTTTGGTCTGGCCGCGCCTGCTGGCCTGCCTGCCCCGGTGCAGCAAAAGCTTGAGCAAGCTCTGGAGCGCGTGGCGCAACAGCCCGAGGTGAAGGCGGCCATTCAGAAAGCGGGGGCGGAGCCCACTTGGGTGAATGCCCAGGGCATGGCCAGCTTCATGCAGGCCGATACCGCGCAGTGGAAAACCGTGGCGGCTTACGCCAAGATCACATTGGATTGAAAGCGTGGGCTGTTGCGGACTTGAAGTCGCAACAGCCAACAAGGAGGAATTGAGATGACAACAGTTGGTTTGATTGGTTTGGGGGCCATGGGCTCGGGCATGGCCGCGTCGCTGCGCCGTGCGGGGCATGCGGTGCATGTGTTTGATGTGCGCCGCGAAGTGGCTGCTTCATTCGCCCAAGACGGCGGCACGGCGCACGACAGCCTGGCATCGTTGGGCGCGGCCTGCGATGTGGTCGTGTCGGTGGTGGTGAATGCCGCGCAGACCGAGAGCGTGCTGTTTGGCGATGACACCACCCCCGGCTGTGCAGCCAGCATGAAGCCCGGCAGCGTGTTCGTGATGTGCTCCACCGTGGACCCGAACTGGTCGGTGGCTTTGGAATCTCGCTTGGAAGCCATGGGTCTGCGCTATGTGGACGCCCCCATCTCGGGCGGCGCGGCCAAGGCGGCCTCGGGCCAGATGACCATGATGACCGCAGGCAAGCCCAAGGCTTATGCCGTGGCCGAGCCGTTCTTGAACGCCATGGCCGCCAAGGTCTACAAGCTGGGCGACAGCGCAGGCGCGGGCAGCAAGGTCAAGATCATCAACCAGCTGCTGGCGGGGGTTCACATTGCCGCTGCGGCCGAAGCCATGGCGCTGGGCCTGCGCGAAGGCGTGGACCCGGCCGCTTTGTACGAGGTGATCACGAACAGCGCGGGCAACAGCTGGATGTTTGAAAACCGCATGGCCCATGTGCTCGCCAACGACTACACGCCACTCTCAGCCGTGGACATTTTTGTGAAGGATCTGGGCATCGTGCTCGACGTGGCTCGTGCCAGCAAGTTCCCGCTGCCCCTGTCGAGCACCGCGCACCAGATGTTCATGCAGGCCAGCACGGCGGGCTTTGCCAAGGAAGACGACAGCGCGGTGATCAAGATTTTTCCGGGCATTGAATTGCCGAAGGGCAAGGCATGAGCGCGTTGAAACTCGGTTTGAAATTGGGCTGTATTGCCGACGACTTCACCGGTGCAACGGACCTGGCCAACAACCTGGTGCGCTCGGGCATGCGGGTGGTGCAGACCATTGGCGTGCCCGCTTCGCCGTTGGCTGCGGACGTGGACGCGGTGGTGGTCGCGCTCAAGTCGCGCACCATTCCTGCGGCCGAAGCGATGGCGCAATCGCTGGAGGCTTTGAAGTGGTTGCAGGCGCAAGGGGCGCAGCAGATCTATTTCAAATACTGCTCGACTTTTGACAGCACGCCCGAGGGCAACATTGGCCCGGTGACCGAGGCGCTGATGGACGCGCTGGACACCGACTTCACCATCGCGACCCCGGCCTTTCCGGACAACGGTCGCACCGTGTTCAAGGGCTATTTGTTTGCGGGCAACGTGCTGCTGAGCGAGTCGGGCATGCAGAACCACCCGCTCACGCCCATGACCGACCCGAACCTGGTGCGCGTCATGCAGGCGCAAACAAAGCGCAAGGTGGGCTTGATCGATTACAAAACCGTGGCTCTGGGCGAATCGGCCATCCGCGAACGCATCGCGGCTCTGCGTGCCGAGGACGTGGGCGTGGCGGTGGTGGACGCGACCAGCAACGACGACCTGCACCGCTTGGGCCCGGCCTTGAAAGGCATGCCCTTGGTGACCTCAGGCTCGGGCGTGGCGATTGGCCTGCCCGCCAACTTTGGTCTCAAGCCTTCGCTGCAAGCGAGCCAATTGCCTGCGGCTGGGGGCTTGCAGGCGGTGGTGTCGGGCAGTTGCTCGGTGGCCACCAACGCGCAGGTGGCGCACTTCAAAGCCACGGGGCGGCCCGCGATGGCGATCAACCCCGCCAGCCTGATGAACGGCCAAACCGATGCCGTGGTGCAGCAGGTGCTGGCCTGGGCCGCACCACTGCTCCAAGGCGGCCCGGTGCTGGTCTATTCGACCGCCGAGCCCGACGCTGTCAAAGCCGTGCAGGCCCAGCTGGGCGTGGCCGAAGCAGGCGCTTTGGTCGAGCATGCATTGGCCGCTGTGGCGCGTGGTCTGGTGGACCTGGGCGTGCAGCAACTGGTGGTGGCCGGGGGCGAAACCTCGGGGGCCTGCGTGCAGGCGCTGGGCATCGCGCAGCTGCAGATCGGCCCGCAAATTGACCCGGGTGTACCGTGGTGTCATGCGCCATCGACAACTGGCGGTGTGCACATCACGCTCAAGTCGGGCAACTTTGGCACCGAAGACTTCTTCAGCAAAGCCTTTACAGTGTTGGCATGAACCTCACCGAAACCCAAGCCCGTGAAGAGATCTGCCGTGTCGGCCGCAGCCTGTTCGAGCGCGGCTACGTGCACGCCACGGCCGGCAACATCAGTGTGCGGCTTCATGATGGTTTTTTGATCACCCCCACCGATGCATGCCTGGGATTTTTGGACCCGGCCCGCTTGGCCAAGCTGGACCTTGAGGGCCAGCAAGTCAGCGGCGACAAGGGCAGCAAGACCATCGCGCTGCACCGCCAGATTTATGCCGCCGCCTGCGAGCACGATGCCGGCACGCGCTGCGTGATCCACACCCACAGCACGCACTGCGTGGCGCTCAGCCTGAATGCCCAAGGGCCTGAATTGCTGCCCCCGATCACGCCCTACTTTGTGATGAAAGTCGGCCATGTGCCGCTGGTGCGTTACCACCGCCCCGGCAGCGCCGATGCAGCCCGCGAGGTGGCGCAACTGATCCGCAACCACGCGGCGCAAGGCACACCGATCCGCGCCGTGATGCTGCCGCGCCTGGGACCCAATGTCTGGCACGACAGCCCGGCGGCGGCCATGGCCACGCTCGAAGAACTTGAAGAAACCGCACGGCTGATGCTGCTGCAACCCCACACCCCGCCACTGCTGGCCACCGAGCTGGACGACTTGCGCCAGACCTTTGGAGCACGTTGGTAATACCTGAAAGAAGCCATGCCCCGCTTTGCCGCCAACCTCTCGATGATGTACCCCGACCTGCCGTTTCTGGACCGCTTTGAAGCGGCTGCAAAAGACGGCTTCAAAGCAGTGGAGTATTTGTTCCCTTATGCCTTTGCCAAAGACGAGATCACGGCGCGTCTGAAAGCCAATGGCCTGCAGCAAGTGTTGTTCAACACGCCCCCCGGCGGTGCCGATCTCGCAGGCTTCAACGCAGCCTGGGGACTGGGCGATCGGGGAACGGCCAGCGTGCCCGGACGCGAGTCGGAATTTCGCGCAGGCTTCATGCACGCGCTGGACTGGGCCGATACGCTGGACTGCCCCCGCATCCACGCGATGGTGGGCTTGCGCAACGAAAGCGCCAGCGCCGATGCAGCCGATACCACCCTCATCAGCAACCTGCAATGGGCCGCTCTTGAGGCGGCCAAAGCCGGACGCGATGTGCTGATCGAACCCATCAACACGCGCAGCGTGCCGGGCTTTCACCTCAACCGCCAGGACCACGCGCACCGCGTCGTGCAGGCCGTGGGCGCAGCCAACGTGAAGGTGCAGATGGACTTGTTCCACTGCCAGATCGTGGAAGGCGATTTGAGCAGCAAGATTGCGCAATACCTGCCCACCGGCCGCGTGGGCCACTTCCAGATTGCCGATGTCCCTGCCCGCAACGAACCGGGCACGGGCGAGGTGAACTGGGCACACATTTTCAAGACCATCGACGAGGTGTCTGCCGCCTGCGGCTGGGACGGATGGATCGGCTGCGAATACAACCCGGCTGACGCCAGCGCAGGCGGTACCTCACGCGGGCTGAGCTGGGCCCGAGGGTATCTGTAAATCTGCTGGCCAGCGCAACTGCAGACCTGTGGCCTTCATCAGGGCTTCAAGGTCTTCGGGGCTGTCCACGTCTGCTCGGTAGTGGCTGTTGTTGCTGCGCCAACGGTGCACTTGCTCGGGGTGTTCTTGTTGCCACTGACGTCCCCCCATGCTCGAAGGTCCTGCAAGAATCTGCTGGGCCACGCTGCGGCTGAAGATGACCGGATTGCCCGGCAAGCCATCCACCACAGGACGCACCAACTGCGTGGGCTCAGGCCTTTGACGGTAGACAGCGATCAGGTCTGCAATGTCCTGCGCTGCCAGCAAAGGTTGGTCGGCCAGCAGCACAAGCACAGCGCCCACCTCGGGGGCCATGGCTTGCAAGCCCAGCCGCAGTGAAGACTCCTGGCCCGCATCGGGATCAGGGTTGAGAAGCCATTGCACAGGCATATCGGGGGCAGATTGGCGGATGCGTTGCGCATAGTGCCCGAGCACCACCACCACATCCTGCACGCCCGCACCGGACAAGGCCAGCCATTGGCGGCGCAGCAAAGACACGCCATCGAGTTCGAGCAAACACTTGGGCCTCAGCCCCATGCGCGTGGCCGAACCCGCGGCCAAGATCACCGCTCCCATGGGTTCGGGCAACGCTTTGTTTTCTGCATGCTTGTGGTTCATACCCCTGTGTCCGTTCTGGCCGCCGCGCTCCGCGCCGCGCACTGACGGCATTGTGCCCCTTCTACTTTTCGACCAAAAACCGTTACAGTGATTTCTCTTTCGATCCGGAGTCTTGTGATGAATGCCCCCTTGCACCGTGAAATGCCCGCAGGCCAACTCGACAGCGCACAAGCCTTGCGCGAGGTGAATCAGGCTTGGGACGCCTCCATCCTGCCCGAGTTGAAAAAGTACATCGAAGTGCCGGCCAAGTCACCCGCCTTTGATGCCGACTGGGCCGCGCATGGGCACATCGACACCGTGGTGCGCCAGGCCGCCGACTGGGTGAGGGCGCAAAAGGTCGACGGCTTGAAGCTGGAGGTCATCCAGCTGCCCGGTCGCACGCCGGTGCTGTTTTTTGAAGTGGCTGCCACGCGCTCAGCCGCTGAAGGCTCGGGCCAGACCGTGCTGATGTACGGGCACCTGGACAAGCAACCCGAGTTCACCGGCTGGCGCAACGATCTGGGCCCCTGGACGCCCACTTACGAAGACGGCAAGCTCTATGGCCGTGGCGGTGCAGACGACGGTTATGCGGTGTATGCGAGCATCACGGCGCTGCAAGCGCTCAAAAGCCAAAAGGCAGCGCACCCGCGCATCGTGGGCCTGATCGAGACCTGCGAAGAATCGGGCTCGTATGACCTCTTGCCGTATGTCGACGCGCTGCGCACGCGCTTGGGCGATGTGGGTTTGGTGATTTGCCTGGACAGCGGTGCGGGCAACTACGACCAGCTGTGGCTCACCACCAGTCTGCGCGGCATGGCCAGCGGCACACTCAAAGTGCAGATCCTGACCGAAGGCATCCACTCGGGCGATGCATCGGGCGTGGTGCCATCGAGCTTTCGCATCATGCGGCAGGTGCTCGACCGGCTCGAAGACAGCACCACCGGCCGCTTGTTGCCGCAGAGTTTTCACTGCGAAGTGCCTGCCGAGCGCATGACGCAGGCGCGGGCCACTGCGGCCATTTTGGGCGACGAACTTTACAAGCGCTTCCCCTGGGCGCACTACGACTGTGGCGGCTCCACCAGCTTTGCCTTGCCCACGACCACAGACCCGGTTGAGGCCCTGCTCAACCGCACCTGGACACCCACCTTGAGCGTGACAGGGGCCGACGGCTTTCCGGCCCTCAAGGATGCGGGCAATGTGCTGCGGCCCTACACCGCCTTCAAGCTCAGCCTGCGCTTGCCGCCGCTGATCGATGCCGCCACTGCGGTGCAGGAGCTCAAGACCTTGCTGGAAGACAACGCGCCCTACCAAGCACAAGTGACGTTTGAAAGCGGTGGCGGTGCCACCGGCTGGAACGCGCCCGATACACAGCCCTGGTTTGAACAAGCGCTCAACCACGCCAGCCAGTCACACTTTGGCGCACCGGTGGGCTACATCGGGCAGGGCGGCACCATCCCGCTCATGAACATGCTCAGCGCGGGTTTTCCCAAAGCGCAGATGATGGTCTGCGGCGTGCTGGGCCCCAAGAGCAATGCGCACGGGCCCAACGAGTTCTTGCACGTACCCTATGCCAAGAAACTCACCGCTGCCGTGGCCGAAGTCATCGCGTGCATGCCATGAAACACGTCAAGCGCAGCACCTTGCCAGGCCAAGCCGGACAGCTGGCCGTGTACGACTGGCCCATGCCCCAGCAGCCAATGCGCGGCACAGTGCTGCTGGTCCATGGACTGGGTGAACACATGGGGCGCTATGCCGAGGTGGCCCAGTTGCTGAACGATTGGGGCTTTGCCGTGCGCGGGTATGACCACCAGGGCCATGGCCATTCAGAGGGTGGTCGTGGCACCTTGCACAGCCCGGACGGCTTCCTGCAAGACCTGGCCACCGTCATCGACGACACCCGCGAACACCCGGGCACACAAGAGGTCCCCCTGATTTTGCTGGGGCACAGCATGGGCGGCCTGGTGGTGGCGCGTGCGGTGGCCGAACAACTGCGTTATGTGGACGCGGTCGTCATGTCCTCACCCGCTTTGGGCACCTGGGCCAACCCTTTGCAAAAACTGTTGCTGGCCACATTGCCCAAGTACTGGCCTCATTTGTGTGTGGGCAATGGTCTGAATCCCAAGTGGATTGCACGCGATGCGCAAACGGTGCAGAAATACCTGATCGACCCCTTGGTGCATGACCGCATCTCGGCCCGGCTGGGTGCTTGGATTTACGAAGAGGGCCCCAAGACGGTGGCCGTGGCCGCAGCATGGAAAGTGCCCACGCTGTTGATCTATGCGGGGCAGGACCGTCTGGTGCACCCCGATGCCAGCGCGGCCTTTGCAGCCAAGGCCCCGGCCTCGGTAGTGCATTCACACTGCTTTGCGCCGATGTACCACGAGATTTTCAACGACACCCAGCGCCAGCAGGTGTTCAAGGTGCTCAAGCGCTGGCTGGACGATCGCTTCGCTGCTTGAGGCCCAACCAGGCGAGCGACAAACCTGCCAGCGCCACCGGCACCAGAGAGCCCACGTTCAACCAGGTCCAGCCGCCCGTGGTGACCAAAGCACCCGATGCAAACGATGTGACGGCCATGGTGGCGAACACGAAGAAATTGATGGCCGCTTGTGCACGGTCTTTTTCTTCAGGTCGCCAGGCTCGCATGGCCAAAGTGGTGCTGCCGGTGAACAGGAAGTTCCAGCCCAGCCCCAACAGGAAAAGGGCCACGATGAACTGGTGCAACTCGATGCCCGACAGGGCCACCGCAATGCACACAAAATTGAGCACCACGCCCACCGACATGATGGTCAATGTGCCGAATTTCTTGATCAAGTGGCCGGTGAAGAAACCCGGCGCAAACATGCCGATCACGTGCCACTCGAGCACCAATGCCGCATCGCTGAAACCAAAGCCGCAGACCTGCATGGCCAAGGGTGTGGCGGCCATGAGCAAGTTCATCACGCCGTAGCTCAAAGCTGCCGTGGCCGCCGCCACGATGAAGATCGGCTGGCGCATGATCTCCGACAAAGGCCTGCCCGCGGCGTCACCCGCTTTTTTGGTCGGCAACGCTGGAAAGCGGATGAAGCTGATGAGCACCAAACCCAAGACCGCCACCAGCGCCAGCGCAATGTAGGCCCCCATGAAAGGCGTCTCCAGAATGCCCTTGGTGCGCGAGGCCAGGTTGGGCCCAGCGATGGCACCGATCAAGCCACCAGCCATGACCAGCGAGACCGCTTTCTCGCGAAAGCTCTCGACCGACAACTCAGCGGCAGCAAAACGGTAAAGCTGACCATTGGCGCTGTAGTAACCCGCGATCACCGTGGCGCACACCAACAACCAGAAGTTGTGACTCCAGGCCGCAAAGGCGGCCAGCAAGGCCGAGCACAAGGCCACCAGCAAGCCCAGCTGAAAAGAAATGCGCCGCCCAAAGCGCGACTGGGTTTTAGCCACCAGGCCGGTGGACAAGGCCCCACCCACCACATAGCCCATGACCGGCAAGGTGGCCATCCAGCCCATCGGGGCCATGGACAGACCCACCAAACCGTTGATGGCAATGAAGGTGACGTTGTTCGTGAAGAACAGGCCCTGGCACAGGGTCAGCAGGATGAGATTGACGTTCATACCCCACAGTGTATCGAAGGGCTGACCGCCCCCCGGCCAAAGCGAAACCCTCAAGGGGTCTTGCCCAGCTCCTGCAACAAACGTGCGGTCAAATACAGGCGAGGCACGATGGAGTCGATCTCGATGTACTCATCCTTGGCATGAAAGCCCCAGCCGGCCAAACCCAAACTCTCCAGCACCGCCGCTTTGCCGGAGCCACTGGCAAAACCCGCATCGGTGCCGCCACCGGTCACGGGGTGGAAAAACAAGGGGCGACCATCGAGCTCGGCATAAATGGCACGGGCACGTTGCGCAAGCGCCATGCCGCGCTCACCGGCGACATACGGAGGACGGCCCACATCCAGGCTGACGTGCACATGGGTGTCGGGCACGCGGTGACTTTCCTGTGTCTTGGCTGCCAGCGCCGCCTGGAGTTTCTCGGCCGCATCGGGTTTGAGCAAACGCACATCGGCCGTGGCCATGGCCTGTGCTGGAATCTGGTTGCGCACCGAGCCGGCCTGCGCATAAGTCCAGTTCAGCTGTGCACCCGGGATGTTCTTGGCGATGTCCTGAGTCGCCAACATCTGGTGTGACAACTCGATCAAGGCATTGCGACCTTCATCGGGCGCAGCACCAGCATGTGAAGCACGTCCCTTGACCTCCATCTTGGCGGTGGCGGTCCCCGCCGCAGCCAGCAACACGCCTTCCACCTTGGCCATGGATTTGGCTGCCGTGGGCTCATAGGACAAAACCACATCGTGCTCCGCCGCCAGCGCCTGAATCAAGGTGCCCGAACCACCCGAACCAATTTCTTCGTCCGGGTTGAATAACACAGTGACTGTCGCGTAGTCGTTCCAACCCAATGACTTGAGCACCCCCAAGGAATGCAAGATGACGGCGATTCCGCCTTTGTCGTCCGCAATGCCCGGACCGTACAGCCGATTGCCATCGAGCTTGTAGGGCTGGCTGGCCAGGATGCCATCCGGATACACCGTGTCCATGTGGGCAATCAGCATGGCCTTGAGGCGGCCTTTGCCCTTGAACACACCCTTGACCATGACGCGCTCGCTGTCCGATGCTTTGATGCGCTCTGTTGTAGCGCCCAAGGCATTCAAACGGGCTTGCGCATAGTCGGCCACTTTGGCCAAACCGGGCAAGTTGGCCGAGCCCGATTCGATCAAGACCAATTTTTGCAAGGTCTCGATGACGGCGGGCTGCGCTGCTTGTGCAGCCTTGAACACCGCATCGTCACGCTGTTGTGCCTGCGCCGCGCCCGTCAGCGCGACAAGCGCCACAGCGATGAGTTGGGCCAATGGAGATCGGGTCATGGGGTGCCTCAATGAACAAAACACCCATGCTAAGCACGCCTTTGGCGCTTGCCAACACGAACAAACCCGATGACCTTGTCGCCTCAGCGCAAAGTCAATGCCGCCAGGACCGCCAAGGGCGCGGTTTCGGCTCGCAAAACGCGCGGACCCAAGGTCACGGGCACAAAGCCTGCGGCCAGGGCTTGCGCTTCTTCGGCTGGCGTAAGGCCACCTTCCGGGCCGCTGAGCAAAGTGACCGTGGTCTGCCCTTGAACGGCATCATTCAATGGGCGCGTGCCTTCTGACAGAGACAGCACCAGCCGAACACCCGCTTCAGCTCCAGCGGAGTGCTGCGCTAGCCACTGCGCGACCGTGCTCGCCGCATCGATGCGCGTGACGCGGTTGCGGCCGCACTGCTCGGCCGCGGCCACGGCCACGCCTTGCCAGTGCGCCAGTTTCTTGTCGGCCCGCTCGCCCTTGAGCTTGAGCACGCTGCGCTCGGCGGTGATGGGGGTGATGCTGGCAGCACCCAGTTCAGTGGCTTTTTCGACCAGCCAGTCCATGCGTTCGTTGGCGGTGATGCCGGCCAGCAAATGCACGGCGCAGGACGCTTCACGCTCCACAGCATGGTGCGTGCCCACCTCGACCTCCACATCGCTGCGGCCCATGCGGATGACGGTGGCGTCAAACTCGCCGCCTTCTCCGTTGAACAAGGTGATGACATCGCCCGGCTGCATGCGCAAGACCTGCACATGGCGGGCCGCACCCGCTGGCAAACTCAAGACCAGACCGGTTTGCAGCGGTGCAGGGCAATGAAAGCGCGGCATGCTCACATGCGCCCGTAGGCAAAGCCCACCAAGGGCGTGGTGCCCTCGATCTCGTCGATCACCTTGAGCAGCGGGCCCAGTTCACGGTAACGGTCGCAAGCTTTGCGGATGTAGTGGATGAAGCGCGGCGCATCGGCCAGGTATTTGGGCTTGCCGTCGCGCAGGGTCAGCCGCGCAAAAATACCCGCCACTTTCAGGTGACGTTGCAAGCCCATCCATTCGACGGCGCGGTAAAACGCACCGAAGTCGCTGTGCCAATCTTCGAAGTCCATCAGCCCGGCCTTGCGGGCCTTTTCCCAATAGCGGATGGTGATGTCGAGCACAAAGTCTTCGTCCCAGGTCAGGAAGGCGTCGCGCATCAAACTGGCGATGTCGTAAGTGATGGGGCCATAGACCGCATCTTGGAAATCGAGCACGCCCAGCTGCTCACTTTGGTGCGACATCATCAGGTTGCGGGGCATGAAATCGCGGTGGACGTACACGCTGGGCGCAGCCAGGTTACGCTGCACGATCAAGGCAAAAGCCTTGTCCATGGTTTCTTTATCCTGGCCTTGCAATTGCACCCCTTTGTGCTGCGCCAGATACCAGTCAGGGAACAGGCTCAACTCACGGTTAAGCAAGGCCGCGTCGTACGGTGGCAAGACGCCGGGGCGCGACGCCAGCTGCCACTGGATCAGCGTGTCCACCGCCTGCATGTACAGGCCATGGTTGGCTTGCGGGCGCTCGGCATCGATGGCCGACATCATGGTGGCGCTGCCCAGGTCGTTCAACAGCATGAAACCATGGGCCTCGTGCCAGTCCAGCACTTCAGGTGCGCGCAGACCCGCGTCTTTCATCAAGGCGGCGATCTGCACAAAAGGTTTGGAGTTTTCCTTGTCTGGAGGCGCGTCCATCACGATGCGGCTGTCGCCCGCCACAGTGTCTACGCGCAGATAACGGCGAAAACTGGCATCGGCCGAGGCGATGCGCACCGTTGTCGGCAAAAGCCCTTGGGCTGGCGCAATGCCAGCCATCCAGGTGTTGAACAAGGCTTGACGGGCCGGGTCGGCCCAGCTGACTTCAGAAGTCACGGCGGGGGAGGGAATAGGGTGGCTCATGGATAATCCCATTCTACAAAGCCTGCACCCCACCCTTGAGGCGTGCTGCAGGTCCTTCCCGCCTTGCCTCCATCCCGTTCGTGCACACCGCTTTTGCCCCGTCCCGTTTGCCGCTGATACCTGCCTCGCTGACCTTGCGTGCCGTGGCTTGGGCGACGCTGTGGGCCATCGCCAGCACGGCCCAGGCGCAAGGCACAGGACTGATATTGCGCAGCAGCCCGATGCTGGAAGAAAAAATCTCCGAACGCCAGCGCAGCGAAGGGGCCATTTTTGTCGGTGGCGAGCAAATCACCGCGCGCCCGGACATGGATCTGCTGATCGATGGGCAAGCCACGGTGCGTCGTCCCGGCATGACCATCAAGGCCGACAAGATCCTGTATGACCAAAGCCGCGACATCGTGAACGCCGAAGGACATGTGCGCCTGAACAGCAACGGCAGCATGTTCGAAGGCCCACGCCTGAAACTGCAGGTCGACAGTTTTCAGGGCACGTTTGAAAAGCCTACTTTTGAACTTTACCGCAGCGGTGGCTATGGCGATGCGTCTCAGGTGGAGTTCATCGACGACAAGCGCCAGATCATCCACAACGCCCGTTACACCACCTGCCGCCGCACACCCGGCCCCGAATGGCTGCCCGAATGGTTCGTCAAAGCCTCTCACATGACCATGGATTCGGAAGAATCCACTGTGCAAGCTGAAGATGTGCAACTGCGGTTCAAAGGCGTGCCCTTGATGAGCGCTTCATCCGTCAGCTTTGCCATGACCGATGAACGCAAATCGGGCTTCCTGCCTTCTCTCGTCGGCGTGGACTCGGTCAACGGACTGAGCATGTCCTTGCCGTATTACGTGGACATTGCCCCCAACCGGGACGCCACCATCACCACCCACCTGATGAGCAAGCGCGGTGCCTCGGTCGACAGCGAGTTTCGCTACCTGGAACAGGACTACAAAGGGCAAGCTCGTTTGCTGGTCATGCCGAACGACAGCCTGCGCCAGCAGTCGCGCTGGGGCCTGACCACCCAGCACAACGGCAGTGTGGACACCGGTGTGGAGGCTGTCGGGCGTGTGGGTATTGGCCTGACGCTCAACCGGGTCAGTGACGACAATTTCTGGCGTGACTTCCCGCGCTCAGGCCTGGCGCTGACCCAGCGCTTGCTGCCCTCAACCGGCGTCGTGTCCTGGGGCCGGGGCAACTTCAGCATGACCGCACAGGTGCAGCGCTGGCAAACCCTGCAAATCGACACCGCCGCGATCACGCCGCCCTACGACCGTGCGCCACAAATCACCATGCGCTACGGCCAATGGAATGCAGAGGGCCTGGACTGGTCAGTGGTGGGGGACACCACGCGCTTTGAAGCCGATTACTCGCGCATTCCCAACGTCAGCACGGCGACCTTGGCCAGCTTGCGCAATGGTGAACGCAGTTACATGCAAGCTCAGGTAAGCAGGCCCTGGGTGCGTCCTTGGGGTTTTGTCACACCCAAAGTGCAATTGCACGCGACACGCTACCAACTGGACAGTGCTTTGAGCACGGGCGAAAGCTCATTCAACCGCGTCTTGCCCACCTTCAGCCTGGACTCGGGTCTGGTGTTCGAGCGCGAAACCAGCTGGTTTGGCAAAAACATTTTGCAAACCCTGGAGCCCCGCGCTTTTTATGCGCGCACGCCCTACCGCGACCAAAGCCTGTTCCCGATTTATGACAGCGGCGCCGCCGACTTCAACCTGTCCACCATTTACAGCGAAAACCCTTATGTCGGCCAAGACCGCCTGGTGGACAACAACTCTCTCACGCTCGGAGTGACCACCCGCCTGTTCGACGCGGAATCAGGGGCTGAACGACTGAAGCTGGGCGTGGCCCAGCGCATCCGTTTCGACAGTCAACAAGTGGTCTTGCCTGGGCAGTCAACGGTGTCGGCAGGCCTGAGCGATGTCCTGCTCGGCGCGGGTGTTCGCTGGACCGAACGCTGGACAGTGGACTCCACCGTCCAGGTCAACTCGCAGACCAACGCCGTCAGCCGCACCACGGTGCAAAGCCGTTACAACCCCACGCCTTACCGTGTGTTCAACGTGGCCTACCGACTCAACCAGGGCGTGAGCGAGCAAGTCGACATGGGTTGGCAGTGGCCCATCAACGACTTGTGGGGCGGCGGTGACCGTGAAGCAGAATCTGCCTGGAGCCGCACACGCGGCCAAGGTCTGGGGCCAGACCGCTGGTACAGCGTGGGCCGCATGAACTACAGCCTGACTGAAAAACGCCTCGTGGACACCATCGTCGGCTTCGAATACGATGCCGGCTGCTGGCTGGGCCGCGTCGTTTTGCAGCGGCTGCAAAGCTCCGTGAGCACCGCCAGTACACAATTGATGTTCCAGTTGGAGTTTTCGGGCTTGGCCAGAGTGGGTGCCAGTCCCCTGCAGAGCCTGCGTAACAACATCACCAACTACCAATTCCTGCGTGACCACACCGAACAACCGAGTCGATTCCAGTCTTATGAATGAACTTTTTTCCACCCTCCGTCTGGCCGGACTGAGCTGCGCTCTGGGTCTGGCCGGATGGCTCTGCAGCGGGGGAGCCGCTGCCCAATCGGGCATCCCCCGCCAGGCGGACTTCATCGTGGCTGTGGTCAACTCCGAGCCGATCACCAACCAGGATGTGCAAGCCCGCAAACAAGGCATGTCGCGCGAAGCCCGCAGCGCCGCAGGCAACAACGAAGCTGAACTCAACCGCAAAGTCCTGGAACAGCTGATCAACGAAAAAGCACAGCTTCAGCAGGCCCGTGATTCGGGCATCAAAATCGACGACGAGGCCATCGACCAGGCCGAAATGAACGTGGCGGCCAACAACCAGGTGACGCGCGATACCCTGCGCAAGAACTTGGGCAAAGAGGGGCTCACGCTCAAAACATTCCGCGACCAGTTGCGTGACCAGCTGCTGCTCTCGCGCGTGCGTGAGCGCGAAGTCGAAGGCCGTGTGCGCATTACCGATCTGGAAGTCGAGCAATACCTGCAAGAACAAATCCAGGCACAAGGCGGCCAGGTCCCAACAGAATTGAACTTGGGCATGATCCTGATCGCCGTCCCGGAAAACAGCACAGCGGCAGAAATCAAAGCCCTGCAAGAACGGGCTGACGATGTGGCACGCCGCGCACGCAGCGGTGAAAACTTTGCCCAGTTGGCCAAAACCTATTCACAGGCCATCGACAAAGGTGCCAACGGCGGCGAAATGGGCCTGCGTTCGGCAGATCGCTACCCTGAATTGTTTGTCGAAGCCACACGCAACCTGCGCGTGGGGGGCACCTCAACCGCCGTGCGTTCAGGCGCAGGTTTTCACATCCTCCAAGTGATCGAACGCCGCCAGGGCCAAGCCACCTTGATGGTGACGCAAACACGTGCCCGGCACATCCTGCTGCGCCCCACTGCGCAGATGTCACAAGCCCAGGCCGTGGCGCGCTTGAATGAACTGCGCCAAAGCATCGTGACCGGCAAGGCCGACTTCGCTGCGGTCGCGCGTCAAATCTCTCAGGACGGCAGCGCCGCGCAAGGCGGGGATCTGGGCTGGGCCAACCCCGGCATGTTTGTGCCCGAGTTTGAACAGGTCATGAACCGCCTGCGCCCCGGCCAGGTGGGCGAGCCCCTGGTGTCCCGTTTCGGCGTCCACCTCATCGAAGTGACCGACCGTCGCAACGCCCCTTTGTCCGAACAGGACCAGCGCACATTGGCCCGCAATGCATTGCGCGAGAAAAAACTGGAAGAGGCCTACACCGCCTGGGTCGAGGATGTGCGCAGCCGCGCTTATGTCGAGATGCGCGAGCCGCCCCAATGAAACACATCGCCCGTAAACGTTTTGGCCAGCATTTCCTGACCGATGGCGGCATCATCGATGCGATCGTGGACGCCATTGGCCCGCAGGCGGGTCAGCCCGTGGTCGAAATCGGCCCCGGCCTGGCCGCCTTGACCCAGCCGCTGGTGGAACGACTGGGCCACCTGACCGTGATCGAACTCGACCGTGATCTGGCCGTGCGCTTGCGACTGCACGAGCAGCTGAGTGTGGTCGAGTCCGATGTGCTCAAGGTCAATTTCACCGACTTGTCCCAAACCATGCTGGCCGCGCAAACCGCGGCGGTCAAAAGCGACAAAATCCGTGTCGTGGGCAACCTGCCCTACAACATCTCTACCCCCATTCTGTTTCACCTGCTCGACCATGTGGCGGTGATCGAAGACCAGCACTTCATGCTGCAAAAAGAAGTCATCGACCGCATGGTGGCCCAGCCCGCCACATCGGACTACAGCCGTTTGTCGGTCATGCTGCAGTGGCGCTACGCCATGGAGAACGTGCTGTTTGTACCCCCCGAGAGCTTTGACCCACCACCCCGCGTGGACAGCGCCGTGGTGCGCATGGTCCCTTTGGCCCAGCCTCCCGATGTGAACGTCAAAACCCTCGAGACCCTGGTGCAAGTGGCCTTCAGTCAACGCCGCAAAATCTTGCGCAACACCTTGGGCAAGTGGCTGGACGAAAAAGGCTTTACCGGAACATTTGACCTGCAGCGTCGCGCCGAAGAAGTGCCTGTGGCCGAATTTGTGGCCCTGGCTCAAGCCGTCTGAGCACAGTGCCCTTGCCCAAAGCAAAAAGCCCGCTTTCGCGGGCTTTTTCTTGGTGGCCACCGCAGTGGCCCAACACATGATCAGGCCGCAGCGAGCCAGTAACCTGCGTTGAATGGGCTGCTCATGCGCAGCGCCAAAGGCGACACGTCCACCAATTTGTCGGTGGGCATTTTTTCGCCTTCTTCGATCGATTCGGCCACTTCGGCGTCCTCGGTTTGTGCCTCAATCG
>JACCDU010125036.1_pt1 | contig 16823 bp, 16 predicted proteins | sample 7446081 | NCBI WGS metagenome assembly JACCDU01 (sample SAMN15323447, study PRJNA562643) | freshwater metagenome | isolation source: river surface water | place: USA:Blue River Watershed | collected 2017-08-17
AGTTGGACGCTTTAGTTAAAGAGAGGGTGTGGCAAGAATTTTCAAGAGGGCTGCTTTCTGAAAAACCTTCTAGGATGTTAGATGTTCTTGATGCCGTAGAGGTGTTTGAAAAGTTTTTCCCATCCGCTCTACTTTTGAAAAGCAACCGAAAATTTTTTGACTATATTGACCAATCGAAATCTCTTAATTTTAATTTGCAACAACGTTGTGCCGTTTTGTTTTGTGGGCTAGATACTGAAGCTATTACTGCTTGGAGTACCAAGTGGGGTATTCCTTCTGAGTGCCGAGATTACGCACTTTTAGGACATGAAATTCATCGTGCAATAGAGCTTGGTTTAAGCAAGGCTGAGGATGTATTGCAAATATTAAATCGGGTTGATGTTTGGAGAAAACCTGATCGATTTAATGAGTTGATTGATGTCGGCAAATTAATTGGTGACTCTGTGGAGCTGTTGGTTAAGGGATACCTCGCAGCAAAAAAAGTGAATGTATCTGATATTGCTGCAAGCTATACGCAGCAGGGCTTTGGCGCTGGGGAGTTAATAAAAAGTGCCATTGATGACGCTCGCCGTCATGCTATTAGAGAGGTCTTGGTCTAGATCTGAAACCAGGTAACTCACCTTCTGAGAAGTCCATTTTTTTTGTTAGGCATAAAACTTTAAATAGCTCACCCATCTCAGCCTCAGATAGCAACTTTTGTATTCCGTTGGCTAGTGGCATGAAAGTTTGAGTATCTGTAGGATTCGCTATTTCAAGAAGAAGTTGTCCAATACCTGCATCCATAAGATAAGACGCTTGGCTGGTGTAACCAGAAAAATTAAATCCATGTTCAATTGCAGTTTCAGCAATAGTGGTCCAGTTGACATGAGATGTTAGATCGCACAGCCCTGGGAAATAGAACGGGTCTTGAATCGTGTGATGGCGATAGTGTCCAATCAATGTACCCTGCCCACGTTGTGAGTGGTAATACTCATGTACGGGGAAGCCGTAATCAATCGTTAAGAAAATTCCTTGATCAAGACATTGCCCCAGAGTCTTAATCCATGCTTGACTTTGAGGGTGTATTTCAGTGGTGTAGCCATTTATTAAGTTGGCAGCTTGTAGATGTTTTGGAATTAGCTCGTCAGGAACTTTGGCTCCTGGGCAAAACGTAAATGTAATTGAGTCGTTAGAGTTTTTATTAATGCCAACATCTTTGTATCGCCATTCACCATCAATCAATGTGATTAACTCAACAGGCATCGCATCTAAAACTTCGTTGGCTAGAATAATTCCTGTAAATTGTTTAGGTAGTTGATTGATCCAACAAATATTTTCGGATCGACCCTTTAACTTATTTTTTTGGCGATCGATAAGGTCAGCTGATAAGTCAAGAATGTTGTAACTATCTATGGCGACGCCATCATTTTTTAGGGCGTCTAATATCGATTCGGCAAGCGCCCCAGAGCCAGCGCCAAATTCCAGAATATTTATAGGCAGGCCTTCTGTTTTAAGCCTCTCAATAACGGGCAATAGCGTTTGCGTGATTGTGGCGCCAAAAAGGGGGCTTATTTCAGGGGCTGTGGTGAAGTCGCCATGTTGACCAAGCTTGGTTCTGCCTGCCGCGTAGTACCCTAATCCTGGCGCGTAAAGCGCCATTTCCATATACTTAGAAAAAGAAATTGCCCCATTATTGGCAATAATTTCTTGTTGAATTTTTTGAGCCAAAAGTTGGCTATGCAACGTTTCTGCTGTACTAGGGGTAATATCCATACCTCGCGAGTCTACAACTCTTATAGATAAAGCTGCAAAAAATATGAAAAATCAGAAAATTGCCTTAGTAACTGGTGCCGCAAAACGAGTCGGACGAGCCATAGCTATTGGCTTGGCAAAAGATGGTTGGGACGTGGCAATTCATTATGGAAATTCTAAGGATGCAGCAGAGCAAACAGTTAAGGATATTCTTGCAACTGGACAGCGAGGGGTGGCTTTGCAGGCTGATTTATCTAAAGAGGACCAGGCTAATCAATTAATTGCTAGATGTGTCGATGCTTTAGGTTTGCCAACCTGTTTAGTTAATAACGCCTCATTATTCCAATATGACGTGGCCTCTAGTTTTAGTTACGCCGCTTTGGATCGGCATATGTTGACTAATGTGGCAGCCCCACTAATTTTATCTAGAGACTTATATCGCTTACATGCAAAAAAACGAACAGAAGATGCTGTTGGTCCCAGTGGTGTTGTCATTAATTTATTGGATCAAAAGCTTGCTAATTTGAATCCAGATTTTTTGTCTTACACACTTTCTAAAGCCGCATTACACTCAGCAACCACTTTGTTGGCACAATCATTTGCACCAAACTTGAGAGTGGTGGGCGTTGCCCCTGGAATTACAATGGTTTCTGGTGATCAGTCTGAGGATGGCTTTGTTAAGGCACACAGCATGACACCATTAGGTAAGTCATCAACGCCTGATGATATTGCGGGGGCTGTGATTTATCTAGCTAATTCAAATGCCGTAACTGGCACAACTTTGTACGTGGACGGCGGCCAACATTTATTGTCGACTGATCGAGACGTGATGTTTTTGACGGAGTAAAAAATGCAGGCTTTGCTATCCCATCCAAGGTTAATGGACTGTCGTAGATTATTTTTAAGTAACTACGAGATTTACATCAATATTGGTGTTCATGACTTCGAAAAGCGTGGTGAGCAACGTGTATTAATTAACGTTGACTTGTTTGTACCGTTAATTGAGAACACTCCTACACATGACAGTTTGGAAGAGGTTGTTGATTATGATTTCATGCGTCAGAGTATCGTTGAACGTGTGTCAAAAGGACATATACACTTACAAGAAACCTTGTGCGATGATGTTGCAAAAATTATGTTGAAGCACCCAAGAGTTAGGGCTGTCAGAGTATCTACTGCAAAGCCAGATGTGTATCCAGATTGTGACGCAGTTGGCGTTGAAATATTTTTGATTAAAGAATGAAAGATCCTCGCAAAGTAGCTTACGAAGAAAATAAGTTAGACAAGAAGTTATGTCGTCTGACTGGGCAAGCTATTGTTGATTACAACATGATTGAGGATGGCGATAAGGTCATGGTTTGCCTATCTGGCGGCAAAGATAGTTACGCCATGTTAGACATATTGATGAAATTGAGAGAGCGTGCCCCCATCAATTTTGATTTGGTGGCAGTCAATTTGGATCAAAAGCAACCTGGTTTTCCAGAAGATATTCTCCCTAATTATTTAAAAAAATTAGGTATTCCATTTCATATTGAAGAGCAAGATACATATGGGATTGTGAAAAGAGTTGTCCCGGAAGGTAAAACAACCTGTGGCTTGTGTTCACGATTAAGACGCGGAATCTTGTACAGAGTTGCCGGAGAGTTGGGGGCGACAAAGATTGCTCTAGGACACCACCGGGATGACATTCTTGAAACACTATTGATGAACATGTTTCATGGCGGAAAGCTTAAAGGAATGCCACCTAAGCTGAAGTCAGATGATGGCAAGCATATTGTTATTAGACCTCTAGCTTACGTACCAGAAAAATATTTAGAGCGGTATGCAGAGCAAATGGCTTTTCCAATCATTCCTTGTAATTTATGCGGCAGCCAAGAAAATTTGCAGCGTAATGCTATGAAGGCCATGTTGCGCGAATGGGAAAAGAAATATCCAGGGCGTGTAGAAAGTCTATTTAGCTCGTTACAAAATGTTGTGCCCTCACACCTAATGGACGGACAGCATTTTGATTTCAAGAATTTAACTGATACAAGTGGTTCTAGCGACTTGGAAGAGCAGATCTCTTGGCAGCCAGTACAGATGACTCTTTAATTAGAGAGTTAATATCGCTCACCCAATTTTCTACTCTTTCGGAAGCATATTTTTTCTGGTCGTCATTTGTTATTTCAGCAACAAAAAAGGCTAGTCCAATCGCTGTTTCTTCTCGTTTCTTGGTTGCATCTTGCTGTTCTTTAGATCTTCCGTACTCAAAATGTTTGATGTAATCAGTGATTAAGGCTTCTGCTTCTTTTTGACTGAGTTTCTTTTTTACGATTTCGCTCATCACGAGAATTAGATCTTGTTGGCGACGTAATCTATCTTGATAAATTAAGTTCATATCAATTGGATTGGCAATGATGTGCGCTTTAATTTTTTCTTCTTGATCTTTATTTAGTTTTCCAAAAAACCACTCGGATCTTTGAATGGTTTTTTCTATGCGCACTTTTACTTGTTCAGCCTTTTCCTTAGGAAGCCATTCTTTAACAAATTTCTCATTGTTTTGAGCCATTCGTTTTCGAACATTCTCAATTTGTGATGCTTCAAGGCTCATGAAAAGTCTAGCCATGTCTGGGGTCACTTTGTATGCAATCGCATAGCTATGTTTTTTGATATCCCCATAAAAATAGACAACATCTTTCCTTGAGATATTTTTGTTAAGTTTTTGCTGAATTTCCTCAAGAGTTGCAGATAGCCCCTGAAGTTGAGCAGTTCTATGCCACCAAAAGTGACGATCTAGAGCCTCCCTGATGAGGTTATCTTGCTCTTGCGTTAAGCCAATATGATCATCAATCCACCAGCGTGATAGCGCGTCACCTTGGTTGTAAACAAAGCGAACAGCGCTACAGGCCAGTAGCAGGCTTGCAAATGCCCCAATAGCCAGCCATTTTAGAGTTTGGAGTGGTTTCAATAAACTCATATAATTATTAACAATGAATATCGTCATATTAGCCGCTGGACAAGGAAAGCGCATGCGCTCCTCTTTGCCGAAAGTGCTCCATCCAATTGCGGGCCGACCGATGCTTGCGCACGCTATTGCGAGTGCACAAGCTATGGCGGGCGAGCATCAGACAGTTGTTGTTTTGGGGCATGGTGGAGATTTGGTCAAAGATTACCTTGAAAAGTCAGGTGTTACTGCTAAAACTGCATATCAACTTGAACAAAAAGGTACGGGTCATGCTGTTTTACAAGCTGCCGATCTTTTAGATAATGCCAAAGACACATTAATACTTTATGGTGATGTGCCACTAATCCAAACGAATACTCTTGAAAAGTTATCAAAGTTGGCATCAACAGGTGCTTTGGCTTTACTCACTCAAGAGATGAGTAATCCTACTGGTTATGGGCGCATAGTTAGAAATCAAGATGGTGGCATTCAGTCCATTGTTGAAGAAAAAGATGCTAGCCCTGAAGTAAAGGGCATCACAGAAATAAATACGGGTCTCATGGCTGTTCCAACTACACATTTAAAACGTTGGTTGGGTGCTCTTACTCCGAATAATGCGCAAGGCGAGTATTACCTCACCGATATTATTGAAATGGCAGTCAAAGATGGTGTTCCAGTATGTTCAACAGCGCCAGAATTTGATTGGGAAACTGTGGGTGTTAACAGTCGCGGTCAGTTGGCTGACTTAGAGCGTACATGGCAATTAGAGGTTGCTAACCGATTGCTTGACTTGGGCGTCACATTATTAGATCCCGCAAGAATTGATGTTCGTGGCGAGTTGATTTGTGGTCAAGATGTAAAAATTGACGTTGGGTGTATTTTTGAGGGCAAGGTTACTCTGGCTGATGGTGTATCAGTCGGACCATATTGTGTCATTCGTGATGCTCACATAGAGCAGGGTGCAGTTATTCAGGCATACACACATATTGATCAAGCTAAAGTTGGAGCCAAGAGCATTATTGGACCTTATGCAAGATTGCGACCTGGCACAGAGTTATTAGAAGAAGTGCATATTGGCAATTTTGTTGAAGTTAAAAACAGTCAAATAGCATCACAAAGTAAAGCAAATCATTTGGCTTATATCGGTGATGCGACGATTGGCAAAAAAGTTAATGTCGGCGCAGGAACAATTACTTGCAACTACGATGGGGTTAATAAACATAGAACTGTTATTGAAGACGAAGCTTTTATCGGCTCAGATACTCAATTAGTAGCCCCAGTAACAGTAGGCAAGGGCGCTACTCTAGGTGCTGGAACGACATTAACAAAAGATGCCCCGCCGGATCAGCTAACTGTTACAAGAGCTAAGCAAATCTCACTTAATTGGCAAAGGCCTGTTAAGAAAAATAAATAGAACGATTAATTAATAGGAAGCAGTCATGTGCGGTATTGTTGGCGCGATAGCTAAAAGAAATATTGTTGGAGTTCTGGTAGAGGGCTTGCGTCGCTTGGAGTACCGTGGTTATGACTCTTGTGGCTTTGCGCTAATTTCAAATAATGAATTAGTTAGGGCTAGAACTACAGAGCGTGTCGCTGATTTGGGTGAGCAAGGCGAAAAAATGTCGGGCAATATTGGTATTGCGCATACCCGATGGGCAACGCACGGCAAGCCAGATAAAGTTAATGCCCACCCACATTTCTCTAACAATTTAATTGGCCTTGTTCATAACGGAATTATTGAGAACTATGAAGAGCTTCGTCATGAGCTTCAGTCGGCTGGTTATGTGTTTGTTTCTCAAACTGATACAGAGGTTATCGCACATTTAATTCATCAGGCTTATACAAAGATGAATGTGCGAGATTTGCCAGCTGCTGTTAGAGCAGTAATTCCTCGTTTGCACGGCGCATATGCAATTGGTGTGATTGCACAAGATGCCCCTAATGTTTTGGTGGGTGCTAGAGCTGGTTCGCCTTTGGTTGTGGCGTATGGTACAGAAGAAAACTTTTTGGCGTCCGATGCGTTAGCTGTGGCAGAGCATGCTACATCAATGGCTTATTTGGAAGAAGGCGATATTGCTGTTTTGACAACGGGGGGTATTAGTATTACCAACCTTGCGGGTGCCCTTCAAAATAGACTGCAAAAACCAGTGCCCGCTCAAACTGCTGCGGTAGATTTGGGGCCGTATCAGCATTACATGCAAAAAGAGATATTTGAGCAACCAAGAGCAATTGCTGATACCTTGGGTCATGCGCAAAATGCTGATCCATCTCTGTTTGGTGCCTCCGCTGAAGACTTTGAGAAAATTAGCAGCATACTAATTTTGGCGTGTGGCACTAGTTACTATGCTGCTAGTACTGCCAAATATTGGTTAGAAGAGCTTGCTGGAATCTCTACTCAAGTTGAGATTGCCAGCGAATATCGATACAGAAAAACTGTGCCTAATCCCAATGCTTTGGTGGTAGTTGTTTCTCAGTCTGGTGAGACTGCAGATACATTGGCAGCTTTGCGACATGCGCAGGCATTGGGTCATGCAGAAACATTGGCGATTTGTAATGTTGCAACTAGTGCAATGGTGCGCGAGACAAAATATCGGTTCTTAACGCACGCAGGTACAGAAATTGGTGTTGCATCCACTAAAGCATTTACCACTCAATTGGTAGGTTTGTATTTATTGGCCCTTACTTTGGCAAAAAGTAAAAAACAGCTTTTGAAAGATCAAGAGCGTAAAGCGTTTAGTCGTTTACGTCATTTGCCGTCTGCCATCAATGCGGCATTAGCTTTGGAGCCTCAAATTATTGCTTGGAGTGAGGCATTTGCTAAATGTGAAAACGCTTTATTTTTGGGGCGTGGATTGCACTATCCAATTGCTTTAGAAGGCGCACTTAAGTTAAAAGAAATTTCTTATATTCATGCTGAGGCTTATCCGGCTGGTGAGTTAAAGCACGGTCCATTAGCTTTAGTTACTGAGCAAATGCCTGTAGTGACTGTTGCGCCTAACGACGCGCTATTAGAAAAACTTAAATCTAATATGCAAGAAGTTAAAGCGCGTGGAGGACGTTTATTCGTCTTCGCTGATTCTGATACTCACATTGTTGCTGAAGATGGTATTCATGTAATCCGTATGCCTGAGCACTATGGTGATCTATCACCAATATTGCATGTTGTACCGTTGCAATTGCTTGCCTATCACACCGCTTGTGCCAGAGGCACTGATGTGGATAAACCAAGAAATCTGGCTAAATCGGTAACAGTTGAGTGAAGCCGGTTGTTGTTTTAGATACAAATATTCTTTTGGATGTTTTGGTTTTTGACGACAGTCGGGCTCATCCATTAAGAGCAGCCTTAATTGCAGGAGGCTTAGATGCTGTTGCCACTGAAAAAACTTTGTCAGAATTTCTTGATGTGATCGGACGTGAACAATTTTCGCTCTCACAAGAGAAGCAAAATGAAATCATGTCTCAGTGGCGATCATGGTCTAGATTAATCAATGATGAAGTGCTTGATGTTGCTCCCTGGAAGTGCAAGGATAGGGATGACCAAGTATTTATAAATTTAGCCTATACCCTCAAGCCTGCCATGCTGATTAGCAAAGATAAGCTGGTCTTAAAAATCGCAAAACGTGCACAAAAAGATGGCATTGTGATTACCTCTGATCACAATAGGGTTTTTTCAAGCGATTTTTTGTTAAAAACAGCCTAGGTATAAGGGTAAGTTCTAGTAATTTGACCTGAATGTTTTTGCAACTTCCCTTAATAATTCCTTACAATTAAAGAGTCAATTTAGTAATTTTGCACAGTGACAACAATTAAGGAGATATATATGAACAAGACAATTCGTCATGCGATGCTAACTATGGGTGTCGTAGCAACTGCTCTATCAGGCGGTGTTCAAGCTGCGTTCCCACAAGACAAGCCAGTTACGATGGTTGTTCCATTCGCAGCGGGTGGCCCAACAGATAAAGTGGCTAGAGAATTAGCTTTAGCAATGGGAAAAACTCTCAAGCAACAAGTGATTGTTGATAACTCACCTGGTGCAGGCGGCACGATTGCGGCCAAGAAAGTTCTTAATGCACCCAAAGATGGATACACAGTATTGATTCACCACATTGGTATGTCTACTGCGCCAGCTTTGTATAAAAATTTAGGTTTTGATCCAAATACTGACTATGAACACTTGGGTCAAGTTGCTGACGTACCAATGGTGATGGTGGCAAACAAAGATTTGCCAGCAAAAAACTACACAGAGTTACTCGCGTACATCAAAGCTAATGCGTCAAAAGTGGCTTATGCAAATGCAGGTATTGGTTCAGCAAGTCATTTGTGCGGCTTGTTATTTATGAGCACCATTCAGCAGGACATGACAACTGTTCCATACAAAGGTACAGCGCCAGCATTAACAGATTTGATTGGTGGTCAAGTTCAATTAATGTGTGATCAAACAACTAATTTGGCAGGTCAACTAAAAGCAGGCTCCGTTAAAGCTTATGGTGCGACAACTATGCAACGTATTCCTGCATTTAAAGATATCCCAACATTGCATGAGCAAGGTTTGAAAAACTTCCAAGTAAACGTGTGGCATGGCGTTTATGCACCAAAAGGAACACCAAAAGAGGCTACTGATAAATTATCAGCTGCAATCAAAGCGGGTATTAATGATGCTGGTTATAAAGCTAAGATGGCAGAGTTGGGTGCAAACGTGCCTAACGATAAAAATGCTAGCCCAGAAGGACACAGGGCGCATTTAAAATCTCAAATTGACTTGTGGACGCCTATCATTAAGAAGGCTGGTGTGTACGCTGACTAATCAATCTAGATTGATTAACGTGTTTTGATTTATTTTGGCACCACCGGCTTTAATTAAAGCCAGTGGTAGCCAATCAGTCAATTGATCAATTGACTGATTTAGTTCTTTAGCAATAGCTTTCATCAGGGGTGTTTCTTTGATCCACTCATGCACAAGGTTTAGTTCAATTGATTGCCACTCAAGTAGTCTAAATTTAAGTAAAACTTTAGCGGCATGTCTGGCATTTCTTGCCTTATCCGTAGCCAAATAATCTAAGCGACTTCTTGCTCTAGCTATCGATGTTTTAATATCTGTAAATAACTTCCCGTGCCCTGGAATTACTAATTTAATTTTTAGTTGCTCAATTAAATCAAGAGTTTTTACAACTTCTTCGAATCCATCCTCACCATCAAGCTCAGGAAATATTGCTCCAAAGCCATCCTCCCAGAGTGCATCAGCAGAAATAAGAAGTTGATAATCTTCTTGGTAAAGGACGATTGAGTGCGGGTCATGTCCTGGTGCGGCAAGAATTTCCCACATGTGTGTGCCAAGTAATATTTGCTTGCCTGGTTCTAGAGAGTATTGGCATTTAAAGGCAGGGCAGTCTTGCCCAAGATTCCTAAAGCTTAATAAATTTTCATCCCAGCCATTAACGGTTGAAACTTCACTGGCGGGGACATAAACGTTAGATTGAAAATTCTTAACTAGAATTGCATTTCCACCACAGTGGTCTGAATGAAGGTGTGTGTTAACGATTTTATCTAGCTTACTTAAGCCTTCGGCTTTGAGTAGATTTTTAACTAGAGCTAAGGTTTGTTCTTGGTGGGCAACATAGCCAGTGTCTACGATAGATATATCGTCCTTTGACCAAAAAAAAATATTATTGGCAGAGAGCCAACCTCTTTCAAAAACTTTGATACCTTCAGGTAGCGCAGTATCACTCATGCAAATTGGCGCGTCTAATGTCTAATTGTGCCCAGACAACTTCTTTTTCTGTATCGCCTAGCTCTGACCAGGCTGCAATTTCATCCAAGGTTCTGTGGCAGCCAAGACAATATAAATCAGCATCATCCATTCTGCATAAGTTAATACAAGGTGATGCTGGTCTTGATGGTGTATTAGTACTATTCACTTTGAGGATAGTTCTTTTCCAAAACTGCTTGATATCGATTGGAGAGCTCGGTAGCATTTTTAATGCTAATTCCCAAGTCTCTTACTCGACCATCTTTCAAGTCATAAATCCAACCATGGATAGTTATTTCTTGGCCTTTTGACCAAGCATCTTGAACGCTGGTTGTTTGACAAACATTCATGACTTGTTCGATCACATTTAACTCGCATAATTTATCGAATTGATCAGTCTCCTTAAGAACTTGACCAAGATATTTTCCATGCTTATCTTGAACGTCTTGAACGTGCCTAATCCAATTGTCTGCAATACCAATACGCGCTTTGATTTGTGCTGCACGCACCCCTGAACAGCCATAGTGACCAACCACAATAATATGTTTGACTTTAATTTGATCGACTGCAAACTGGATAACAGATAAGGCATTTAAATCTGTATGAACAACAACGTTAGCAATATTTCTATGAACAAACACTTCGCCTGGTGCTAGACCAGTAATTTGATTGGCAGGAACTCTTGAATCTGAACAGCCAATCCATAGGTATTCTGGAGCCTGTTGGTCGACCAGTCTAGAAAAGTAATTCGGATCAGCTTTGGTGACGGAATCAACCCAATCCTGATTATTTTCAAGTAACTTGGATAGGATGTATGGATTATTTGATGTCGTCATAATTAAATCTTTATCTGTTGGCAAATAGATTATTGCAATATTGGCATCACAGTAAGAATGTTACAGTGACTTTTGGATTTGGCGGAATTTTTCAAGACTTCACCGCTTATGGGGCATCGCTCATTTATTTGATATAACAGTACCAATGAAATCTCTTGAATACCCATTTAATGATGAGTTACCCCCACTTGGGGGAGCTAAAAGAATTGATGCAAACGTCAAGTGGGTGCGTATGCCTCTGCCTTTCGCTCTAGACCACATCAATCTGTGGCTAATTAAAGATGTTTTTGATGGGCAAGCTGGCTGGACGGTGGTTGATTGTGGGGTAGCGAATCAAGCAACCAAAGATGCTTGGGATGCCGTCTTTTTATCTGAATTAGAGGGCTTGCCTATTGTTAGGGTGATCGTTACACATATGCACCCAGATCATATTGGGCTTGCTTCATGGTTGTGTGAAAAATGGTCTGCGCCATTGTGGATGACTATGACAGATTATTTGTTAGCGAAATGGTTATCAAGTGCTGAGGGGGCAAGTGTAGGTTCGGCAGCCGGTGGGGGTGGTGCAGCAGATCATTTTGCTAAGCATGGGCTAAATCAAGAAGAGGATTTGGTAAAGATTAGAGCAAGGGCAAATTATTTCAGCCAAATGGTGCCTAACATTCCGCCAAGGTTCAGAAGAATTATTGATCGTGAAGAAATCACCATAGGCAATGGAGTTTGGCAGGTTATTTCAGGCTATGGTCACGCGCCTGAGCATGCTTCTCTATGGAATGCTCAAGATAATTTATTGATTTCTGGCGATATGGTTTTACCCAGAATCTCCACAAATGTGAGCGTTTTTGACACAGAACCAGATGCTGATCCATTGGGTTTGTATTTATCGTCTTTAGAGCGATTTAAAGATGTGCCCGAAAAAACTTTGGTACTACCATCACATGGTAAGCCATTCCAGGGGCTTCATTGGCGAGTCGAGCAATTAAAGAAACATCACCAAGATAGGCTCGCTGACACTATCGCTGCTTGCCAGCAAGCCCCTCAAACTGCAAGAGATTTAATTCCTATTCTGTTTAAGAGGGAGCTTGATCTTCATCAATTAACTTTTGCAATGGGCGAAGCCATTGCGCATCTTAACTACCTGTGGCGCGTCGGGTGTTTGTCGCGCGAGGTTTCTTCTGACGGGGTTTGGCGGTTTTTTTATCAGAAAAGTTACCTGTAGCCATTTCTTTTGCCATTTCAGTGGCAGCCTGAGTGGCTTGGTTGGCTGCTTTTTGAGCCGCTTTACTGGCTTCTGCCATGGCTTCTGGGGTCATGGCTGCGCTAAAGCTTTTTAACGCTGCCAAGGTTGCTCTTTGTACTTCAAGGCCTTGGATGGTGCTTCTAAGTACGCTCATATTCAGTTGTAGCCAGTTTTCTACGCTTTTTAGGTCCTGAATACGCTTGTCTAGTTCCTCAATATCAAGGGTTGGCATTGCTGCACCCCCACCAATACCGGCGCCAAACCCACTCAAATCGCCAGGAGTAGGCGAGTTACCCCACATTGTTTTAAACATTTCAAGGCTTTGATTGAAATCCGGCATAGCACCAAACATGATGACTCCCTTAATAAAAAAGTTAATGTAATCAGATAAATATGCGTAATACCGATAAAATATAGGTTTAATCCATTTGCCGCAATCATTTGCTGCTAAATCAAGAGTTTTTACCTATGCTTTATACGCGTGGCGCTGTTTTGCCTCAATTATTAAAAGATCGAATTTTGATCTTGGATGGTGCTATGGGTACCATGATTCAGCAACGTAAATTGACGGAGCAAGATTACCGTGGATTGCCTGAATCAAAGCGTTTTGAAAATCATCCCATTGATCTGAAGGGTAATAACGAGTTACTCAACTTAACCCATCCAGAAATTATTCTCGATATACACAGACAATATTTAGCAGCTGGTGCAGATTTAATTGAGACAAATACATTTGGCGCAACCACGGTTGCGCAAGATGATTACAAAATGCCAGAGCTTGCTAGGGAAATGAATATTGCTGCAGCAAAATTGGCAAGACAAGCATGTGATGAGTTTTCAACACCAGAAAAACCACGCTTTGTTGCAGGTGCTGTTGGGCCCACGCCAAAGACTGCTAGCATCTCTCCAGATGTGAATGATCCTGGTGCCAGAAACGTAACCTTTGAACAGTTAAGAGTGGCGTACAAAGAACAAGTGGAAGCCTTGTATGAGGGTGGCGCCGATGTGTTGTTGGTTGAAACAATTTTTGACACGCTAAATGCAAAGGCGGCACTCTTTGCTATTGATGAGTTCTTTGAGGAGTCAGGCGTTAGATTGCCAATCATGATCTCAGGAACAGTGACTGATGCGTCCGGCAGAATCTTGTCTGGACAAACTGTAGAAGCTTTTTGGAATAGCTTGCGTCATGCTAAGCCACTGACGTTTGGCTTGAACTGTGCTTTGGGCGCTACTTTGATGCGCCCATATATTGCTGAGTTAGCAAAGGTCTGTGACGTTGCGGTTTCTTGTTACCCAAATGCTGGTCTGCCTAATCCAATGAGTGATACGGGCTTTGATGAAACGCCAGAAATGACATCAAGACTTTTAGACGAGTTTTCAAAAGATGGTTTGGTTAATTTGGTAGGTGGCTGCTGTGGCACAACTCCTGCTCATATTAAGGCTATTGCGGAGGTCGTATCCAAAAGAACTGCTCGTCGCTGGGATGCTTATAAGGAGTCTGTGTGATGAGTACAGCGAAGATTCCACCGATGCGTTTATCAGGTCTTGAGCCATGCAACATTAGCGCGCACGTAGGATTTGTTAACGTTGGCGAACGTACCAACGTGACAGGCTCAAAAGCGTTTGCAAGAATGATTTTGAATGGTCAATATGACGAGGCTTTGTCAGTTGCGAGGCAGCAGGTTGAGAATGGTGCTCAAGTGATTGACATCAACATGGATGAAGCCATGTTGGACTCAAAAGCTGCGATGGTACGTTTTTTGAATTTGATTGCATCAGAGCCAGATATTTCAAGAGTGCCAGTGATGATTGACTCATCAAAGTGGTCCGTGATCGAGGCTGGTTTGCAATGCGTTCAAGGTAAAGCAATTGTTAACTCTATCTCTATGAAAGAGGGGGAGGAGCCATTTAGACAGCAAGCGAAATTAATACGACGTTATGGTGCGGCAACCGTAGTGATGGCGTTTGATGAAAAAGGTCAAGCTGACACGTATGAGCGCAAGATTGAAATTTGCCAACGTAGCTACAACATTTTGGTTAATGAGCTAGGCTTTCCTGCTGAAGACATTATCTTTGATCCAAATATTTTTGCTATCGCCACTGGTATTGAAGAACACGATAACTATGCCAATGACTTTATTAATGCCACGGCTTGGATTAAGAAAAATTTACCTGGCGCCAAAGTTAGTGGTGGTGTTTCAAATGTCAGCTTTTCTTTCCGCGGCAATGATGTAGTTCGTGAAGCCATACACACAGTATTCCTTTACCACGCTATACGTGCTGGTTTGGATATGGGTATTGTTAATGCAGGTCAGTTGGGTGTTTATGCTGACTTAGATGAGAAGTTAAAAGAGCGCGTTGAAGATGTAGTCTTGAATCGGTTTAAAGAGAAAGATGGTAAGACGCCAACCGAAAGACTTTTAGAGATTGCTGATGAATACAAAGGTGGTGGAGCTAAAGCTGAGGAAACATTAGCTTGGCGAGAGGCTTCGGTAAGAGATCGCTTAACACATGCCTTGGTTCATGGAATTACCTCTCATATTGTTGAAGACACCGAGGAAATGCGCTTGGAAATCGCTGGCGCCGGTGGTCGACCAATTGAGGTGATTGAAGGTCCTTTAATGGATGGCATGAACGTGGTGGGCGATCTTTTTGGTGAAGGAAAGATGTTCTTGCCGCAGGTTGTTAAGAGTGCTCGTGTGATGAAGCAGGCTGTCGCACACTTAGTACCATATATTGAAGAAGAAAAGCGTCAAATTTTGGAGCGTGGTGGCGATGTTCGCTCGCGCGGAAAAATTATCATGGCAACAGTGAAGGGTGATGTTCACGATATCGGTAAAAACATCGTTACGGTCGTATTGCAATGTAACAACTTTGATGTTGTGAACATGGGTGTCATGGTGCCATGTAATGAGATTTTGAACAAAGCTAAAGAAGAGAAGGCTGACATGATCGGCTTATCTGGCTTGATCACACCGTCTCTTGAAGAAATGACTTATGTTGCTCAGGAGATGCAGAGAGACGATTACTTCAGAAGTAAAAAAATGCCTCTAATGATTGGTGGGGCGACTACTTCGCGCGTGCACACTGCAGTAAAAATTGCACCTCATTATGAGGGGCCGGTGGTTTATGTGCCAGATGCATCTAGAGCTGTATCCGTTGCTTCAGGATTGTTATCAGATGATGGCGCCAAGAAATTCATTGATGATCTAAATGCTGAATATGATCGTATCCGCGATCAGCATGCCAATAAAAAGCAGTTGCCAATAATTAGTCTGGATGAGGCTCGCGCTAATAAAGAAAAAATTGATTGGTCAAAAGCAAGTGTTGTTAAGCCTAAATTTATTGGGCGTCGCGTTTTCAAGAATTATGACTTGGCCGAAATTGCAACTTGCATTGACTGGACGCCATTTTTTCAGACGTGGGATTTGGCGGGGAAGTTTCCTCAAATCTTGGATGATGAGATTGTTGGTGAGTCTGCTAAAAAGGTTTATGCCGACGCGCAGAGTATGCTTCAAAAAATTATTCAGGGGCGTTGGTTACAAGCCCATGCAGTTGTAGGCTTATATCCTGCTAATAGCGTTGGTGATGATATCGAAATTTATTCTGATGAGTCACGTCAGAAGGTTTTGCTGACATGGAAGAATTACAGGCAGCAAGCAGATCGCCCTGTGGTTGATGGAGTTAAAAAACCTAACCGCTGTTTGTCTGATTTTGTTGCGCCAAAAGATTCTGGTGTTGCTGACTATGTGGGGATGTTTGCAGTAACTGCCGGTCATGCAATCGAGAAAAAATTAAAAGAATTTGAGTCTAAGCATGATGATTACAGTGCAATCATGCTTAAAGCACTGGCTGATAGATTGGCAGAGGCTTTTGCTGAAAAAATGCATCAACGGGTACGAACTGAGCTTTGGGGTTACGTTGCTTCGGAATCTTTGACAAATGACGAGTTGATTCAAGAAAAATACCAAGGTATTAGACCTGCTCCAGGCTATCCAGCTTGTCCAGACCATTTGGTTAAAAAAGAAATGTTTGAGTGCTTGAGTGCGGGCGAGATTGATATGACACTAACAGAGTCAATGGCTATGACACCAGCATCAAGCGTCAGCGGTTTTTATTTGGCTAGTCCGCATGCGCAATATTTTGATGTGGGTCGTATTGGTGAAGATCAGCAAAGTGACTTTGCTAAACGCCCCAAATAACCATTTCTTGATTAGCTAAACCAGCCTTGAGTAATTGTATGAACGGAAATGCTCTTTGTCCTAGGCGGTCATGTTTAACCTTGGGGGGTGAACCCTCTTTGTTATCTGATTTTTCTTCAAGCATTTCTTTTCTGAGTTTTTCATCTTC
>JACCDU011264642.1_pt1 | contig 16823 bp, 12 predicted proteins | sample 7446081 | NCBI WGS metagenome assembly JACCDU01 (sample SAMN15323447, study PRJNA562643) | freshwater metagenome | isolation source: river surface water | place: USA:Blue River Watershed | collected 2017-08-17
CCTTAACGGCCTCGGCGATGGCATCGAGCGCGTCGGTGGTGGAGGCTAGGTTCGGGGCGAAGCCGCCCTCGTCGCCGACGGCGGTCTGGAGGCCCTTGGACTTGAGCACCTTCTTGAGGGAGTGAAACACCTCGGCGCCGGCGCGGAGAGCCTCGGAGAACGAGTTGAAGTTCTTCGGGACGATCATGAACTCCTGGAAGTCGATGGGGGCGTCCGAGTGCGCGCCGCCGTTCATGATGTTCATGAGGGGCACGGGCAGGACCTTGGCGTTGGGTCCGCCGAGGTATTTGTAGAGGGGAACGTTGAGCGCGGCGGCGGAGGCCTTGGCGACGGCCATCGAGACGCCGAGGATGGCGTTGGCGCCGAGCTTGCTCTTGTTCTTCGTGCCATCGAGGCCGATCATCGCGGTGTCGATGCCGACCTGGTCCTGGGCGTCGTGGCCGACGAGCAGGGAGGCGATCGCCTCGTTCACGTTCTCGACGGCCTTGAGCACGCCCTTGCCGTTGTAGCGCTGCTTGGGGTCGAGTCCCTTGGGGAAATTCTTGGCGGCCACGTCCGCGTCGCGGAGCTCGTGGGCTTCGTAGGTGCCGGTGGAGGCGCCGGACGGGACCGCCGCGCGGCCGCGGACGCCGGACGCCAGGATGACATCGACTTCGATGGTGGGGTTGCCGCGGGAGTCGAGGATCTCGCGGGCTTTGATATCGACGATTTGGGTGCTGCTCATGATGGAAAATGAAGTGCCATAGGGGTAGGGACAACGGGTAGGGATGAGCGAGAAAAAAGGTGCGGCCGGCGCCCCGGCGTCGGCCCGAAACGCCCCGACGAAGAACCCCGGACTGGAGAGCCAGGCCGGGGTTCGGAAGTGGTGGGGTTAGATGGACTTGAACCATCGACCTCCTGAATGTCAATCAGGCGCTCTAACCAACTGAGCTATAACCCCAAGAAAGAGGAAGGTGAACAAAGGGAGCGAACCGCCCTCTGGCAAGCCTTCAATGCACGTCGCCGAGATAGGTCGCCGAACCGTCCCGCAAAGCCTTGGCGATGACCTCGCCCAAGCCCTTGGGAGAAAGGGGGTAATCCGCCAGCCGGGCCAAGGGCAGCCACTCGAAGCCGACCTGCCGACGGTCGCGCTCCCGGCCTTTCCCGATGGGGGAGAGGTCGGCGCAGACACAATGGAAGACCGCCTCGACCTGATGGAAATGGCCGTGGATCCGGTGCATGGCGTGATTCTTGCCGACGTACTCCCGCAGATAAAGCAGGCCCTGCGGTTCGACCCGCAGGCCAAGCTCTTCGAAGACCTCCCGTCGGACCGCGTCGCGCAAAGTCTCGCCATGATTCTGGCCACCCCCGGGGAGCACCATGAATTCGCCCTCCTCCGTCCGGATCCGCACCGCCAGGATCTCGTCGCCGCGTAAGATGACGGCCCGGGCGGCCGTGCGGACCCCGGATGACGACCGGGCAGGGTGACGGCGAGGAGTGGGCACGTACCCACCCTACCCGCCTCCGCCCGACAGTGAAGCCGTAAAGCGGCGGACGTCGCAGGAACGCTCAGCCCATCAAGGAAGCGTCGATCGACTGGTTGCCGTGCACGGCCTTGACGTCGTCGAGCGCCTCCAGGGCGTCGATCAGCTCCAGGACCTGCTTGGCGACGGCGGCGTCGCCGACGGGCACCGGGACGCTCGAGACATAGGCCAGCTCGGCGGACTCGGGCTTGAGGGACTTCTCCTGCAAGGCCTTGGAGATGGCGTCGAACGCCGCGACGGGCGAAAGGACCTCGAAGTGGTCGCCGTTGTTCACGACGTCTTCGGCGCCCGCTTCGAGGACGATCTCCATGAGCGCGTCTTCGCCGATCTGCGAGGCGCCGATGAGGAACTGGCCTTTCTTCTGGAAGCTGTGCGAGACGGCGCCCGTCTGGGCCATGTTGCCGCCGTTGTCGTTGAAAGCCTGGCGGACTTCCGCCGCCGCGCGGTTCTTGTTGTCCGTGGTCACCTCCACGATCAGGCCGACGCCGCCCGGGGCGTAGCCTTCGTAGACGATCTCCTCGTAGACCACGCCGGGGATCTCGCCGGTGCCCTTCTGGACGGCGCGCTTGATGTTGTCCGAGGGCATGTTCGCCGAACGGGCCTTCTCCATCAAGGTGCGCAGGCGCGCGTTGGATTCGGGGTTACCGCCGCCGGCCCGCGCCGCGAGGGTGATTTCCTTGGCGAGCACGGAGAAGATCTTCCCGCGCTTGGCGTCGATGACGGCCTTATGCCGCTTGGTCGTGTGCCATTTGCTATGACCAGACATGGGGATGGGGGTTGAAAAATCAGCCTTTGACCTTCTTCGGAGAGGGGACGATCACCTCGACCTCAGGTTCGTCCTTGGTAAGCAGGGTCTGCAGGATGGTCAACAGGTTCTGCACCGTCATGTAAAGGGTCAGCGCGGCGGGCATGGCGTAGCAGATGACCGGGAAGAGCAGCGTCATGATCAGGAAGACGGTCTTCTGCGAGCTGTCCGCCGAGGGCTGCGGGGTCATGCGCATCGACTGCCACATCGTGAGGCCCATCAGGATGGGCAGCAGGTTGACGGGGAAGCCGCCGACCACGAAGATCGTGTCCGGCGCGGAGAGGTCGGCGATCCAGAGGAAGGAATGCAGGCGCAGCTCGACGGTGGTCTGGAAGGCGGTGTAGAGGCCGAAGAAGATCGGCATCTGGATGAGGATCGGCAGGCAGCCGGCGAACGGGTTGATCTTGTTCTCGGTGTAGAGCTTCATCAGCTCCTTCTGCAGCTTCTCCGGATTGTCCTTATGCTTTTCGCGGAGGTCCTGCATGGGCTTGGCGAACTTCTGCATCTTCTTCGCCGCCTTCATCTGGATTGAGGTCAGCGGCCAGGTGACGAGTTTGATCAGGCAGGTCAGCAGCACGATGGCCCAGCCCCACGACCAGTCGCCGCTCCAGGCGAGGAGCCAGTGCACGCCGCCGAGGATGGCGAGCAGCAGCTTGCACACGGCGCCGAAAGAGATGAAGCCGAGGAGCTTCGAGAACTGAAGCACGGCGACCTGGCCGTCCGGCAGGGCGGCGACGCGCGCATACTCCTTCGGACCGACGAAGAACTCACCGGCGAAGGTGCGGGAGAGGTCGGCGGCCGGGACGGGCTCCCACGAAGCGAAAGCCTGGAGGCCGCGCTTGCCGTCGGCCTGCGGGACCGGCAGGACCAGGACTTCGGTGCGGGCGCCGCGCGCCGCCGCATCGGCGGGGTGGACGATGGAAGCGAAGAATTGGTTGCCCGAAGCGACCCACAGCAAGGGCTTGGCGACCGAAGCGACGGCATGCTCGGCCTGAGCCTTGTGCGCCCCGAGCCCGAAGAAACCGCTGGAGTCGGTGAACACGTCGAGGCCGACGCGCGTGAGATCCTCGCCGTCATAAGCCAGCACGGAAAGGAACTGGTTGGCGGTGTCGCCTTCGGTGGGATGCCAGCTGCCGGTCGAGACCCAGACCGTGGCGGCGGGCTTGCCGGCGGGGGGAATCAGCTTGGTGACGAAGTTAAGCGCGTAAGGCTCCGGACTGACGCCGTCCTTGGCGGCCCCGAAGGCGAACGAGCGCTCGATACGGGTGCCGTCGGCGAGCCCCCCTACGAGGACGAGCGAACCGGGCGTGGCGCCCGGCTGGGCGACGAATTCGGAGAGCACCGCTTCGAGCTTGCCCGTGAGGGGGTTCTTGACCGCCAGGGTCAGGGCGGCCTCGTCGTTGCCGGCATTGAAGGTGACGACGCCCTTCTTGGCGACGTCGGCGAACTCCTTCTTGAGCTCCACACGGGCGACGGCGCCGCCGCGGCTCGTGAGCGTCACCTTGAGATGGTCGTTCTCCAGCACGAACAGGCGGGCGTCGCTCGGAGCGACGGGCTTGGCCGACTGGGCCGAAGCCGCCAACGTCGTCGGAGCCTTCGCCGACAGCACGGGCGGGGCCGAAGCCGCCGGAGCCGTGACGGGAGCCGGAGCGGGGACGGCCGGGGCCGGAGCGGGCTTGGTGAGGAAGAAGACGGCGAAAGCCCCGACGATGCAGGCCATACCGAGGAAGAAGTTCTTGCGATCCATGGAAAGAGTGGGGTTGGGCGTAGGGAACAGACCGCCTCGGTGCAAGGCACAAGGCGACAGAGCCGCCTAAACGGCGGATTTTAAGGATAAAACACCACCCTGCCCCGACCCGCTCAGGAGCCCGGCTTGGTCGCAGGAATCCGGGCGAGCTCGGGCGGGACCGCATCCGCCGCGAAGGTCGGGAAATTGAGCTCGAGCAAGGCGACGAAAGGTACGGAGAACTTGGTCTGTCCGGCCGAACGATCGACCAACGAAGCGACCGCCACCGGCGTGGCGCCGGCGGCGCGCAGAAGGTCGAGGCATTCCTGGGCGCGTCCGCCGCGGGTGACCACGTCTTCAGCGACGAGCACCCGCTCGCCCGGACGGAAGGTGAAGTTGCGGCGCAAGACCAGCTTGTCGTTCTCCTTCTCGGCGAAGACGAAGCGGACGCCCAGCTGACGGGCGAGTTCCTGGCCGACCACGAGGCCGCCCATGGCCGGGGCCAGCACGGTGTCGCAAGGACAGGCGGCGAGCTTCGGGCGCAGCAGCTCGATCAGGCGGGTGACCTTGTCCATGTGCTGGCACACCTGGGCGCATTGGAAGAAATGGCCGCTGTGCAGGCCGGAGCGCAACACGAAGTGGCCGGTCAACAAGGCCTTCGAGTCGCGGAAAATCTGGAGGACTTCGTCTTGGGTCGAACTCATGCTGGCCATGGCATAAGGCGAAAACGGCGCGGCGGGCGAGGCGATACCGCCGGACCGATCGCAAAAGGTTCGCCCTGCCCGGGGGCGGCCTTAAGACGAAGAACACCCCCATGAAACCCGACACCGCAACCCAGGCCGCGGAGCAAGCCAAGGCGTGGATCATCGGCGTGGCGCTCCTGGCCATGGTCGGGCCGTTCGTCGTCTGGGACCTGGTCGAAGCCGCGAAGACTCCGGCCGGCGGAACGGGTGAACCGCCGGGCATGGCCTGGATCCCGGGCGGCGAATTCACGATGGGCGACGGACAGGCCGACGCAGGCCACCCGGAGGAAGCGCCCGGGCATCGCGTCATCGTCAAAGGATTCTGGATGGACGTGACCGAGGTCACCAATGCGCAGTTCGCGGCGTTCGTGAATGCCACCGGTTACGTGACGGAAGCAGAGAAAGACCTCGACCCGCGGGCGTTCCCGGGCGCTCCGGCGGAGTACCTCAAGGGCGGCGCCCTGCTGTTCAAGAAGACCTCCGGCGTGGATCCGCGGCGATGCGACGGCCGTGACCTGCCGTGGTGGAAGTTCACCGCCGGCGCCAGTTGGCGGCGGCCGGAAGGCCCCGGCTCGTCGGTCGACGCTCGCCCGTCCCATCCCGTCGTCTGCCTGACCTATGCCGACATGCAGGCCTTCGCCCGGTGGGCCGGCAAGCGACTGCCGACGGAGGCCGAATGGGAATTCGCCGCCCGGGGCGGTCTCAAGGACAAACCTTACGCATGGGGCGAGCAGGAAAGACCGGAGGGGAGGATCATGTGCAATCATTGGCAGGGGAAATTCCCCGCCGTGGACACCGGGGCGGACGGCTTCACCGGCGTGGCGCCCGTCAGGTCCTACCCTCCGAACGGCTACGGACTCTACGACGTCGCCGGCAACGTCTGGGAAATGTGCGACGACTGGTATGGGCCCGAATACTACAAGACATCCCCCGAGGAAGGACCGGTCGGACCGGCCATCGGCCACGACCCCGGGCGGACCGGCTTCGGCCAGCACGTCATCCGAGGCGGCTCGTGGCTCTGCGACGAAGGCTACTGCTTCCGTTACCGCACGACCTCACGTCAAGGCCTCGATACGCTGACCTCGACGAACCACGTCGGCTTCCGCTGCGCGGCGGACCGGCCGGCTCCCGCGAAGAAGTAAGGACTACTTCTTCTCCTGATAGTCCAGGTCCTTGCCGAAAGTCTCTTCCATGCCCCAGAGGGCATAGAAGGCCGCCCCGAAGCAGACGGCGCCGAGCACCGCCCCCGCCATCGGAGCCGACAGGAAGGGCAGCTCCTTGGTGCCGGTCAGCTGGGTGAAACCAAACGTGAGCAACACCAGCGAACCGCGGGCGAAGTTAGGAACAGTGGTGGCGACCGTCGCGCGGAGGTTCGTGCCGAACTGCTCGGCGGCGATGGTGACGAAAAGCGCCCAGTAGCCCATCCCCAGGCCCATCAGGAAGATGAGCCGGTAATACGCGTCGGAGCTCCAGCCGCCGGCGCAGAAGAGGTAGATGACGACGCAGAGCAGGCTGAAAGCCAGGAAGCCCGCGACGACCTTGCGGCGCGAACGCAGCAGCTGGCTGCCGACGCCGCTGCCGAGGTCCCCGAAGGTGAGGCCGAGGTAGAACGCCGCGACGGCCCAGTTCGTCTTCACGGGCTCGCCCGTGACGCCGGCGGCCGGCGCGAAGACGGTGGCGGCGCGTTGCACCAGGATCCCGATCATGAACCACGTCGGCAGGCCGATGAGCACGCAACGGGCGTAACGGACGAAGCGGTCGCGCGACGTGAAGAGGGCGAGGAAATCCCCGCGGCCGACGGAATCTTCCGCTCCATGGTCCTTGGCGGCATGGAACATGCCCGATTCGTGCACGCCCACGCGCAGCAGCAGCAGCAGCAGGCCGAGCCCGCCGCCGATGAAGTAGCTCATGCGCCAGCCGTCCACGCCCACCAAGGCGCCGATGGAGTCGACATGATCGGCCATGTAGCCGGCGACGACCGCGCCGAAGACGCCGACCGTTGCGACCACGGCAGTGCCGTAACCACGCCGCTCCTTGGAGAGCGACTCGGAGACGAGCGCGATGCAGCCCCCGAGTTCGCCGGCGAGGCCCAGGCCGGCGATGAAACGCCAGGCGGCATAGGCCCCGAAACTGTCGACGAAGCCGTTGGCGATGTTGGCCACGGAATAAAGGAGGATCGACCCGAACAACGTCGTCAGCCGGCCCATGCGGTCGCCGAGGATGCCGAACAAGATCCCGCCGATCAGCATGCCCGCCATCTGCCAGGAGAGGAGGTCCTGATACCACGGCGCACCGGTGATGAGATGGCCGAGGCCGAGCCCGTTCAGGCTCTTCTCCCGCACGGTCATGAAGAGCGTGAGGTCGTAGATGTCGACGAAGTAGCCGAGCGCCCCGACGATGACGGCCGGGTGGAGCAGGTCCTTCCAGAGAGGGCGGGGTTGGTCCAACGAAGCGGGGTGGCTCATGGGGCGGGTCAGGACTTCAGACCGTGCAGATTGGCCATGGAAATGCCAGACAACATTGCCCCGGTCACCCCCAGGAAACCCTGGTCCGTGCCGATGAGGAACAAGTTGGACAGGTCGGTGCGCCCGTCGCGCCGCTTCTCCGTGGCGCCGTAGATGGCGCCGTTGAGGTGCCCGGTGAACTTCCGGACCGTCCGGGGGGTGAAGACGTCGGTCGAAGTCAGGGCGGCGTCATGGACCGGGTCCGCCACGACGGGGAGATGGGCGCGGGCCACGCGGTTGAGACGTCCGCACCATTCCTGCTTGCGGGCCTGATACTCCGGCTCGGGCAAGGCGCACCAGGCGTCATGGTTCGCCAGGGCGGTGACGCGCAGCCAGCCTTCGGCGAGCGCGCGGCCCTCGCCGTACTGATAATTGTTCGGGATGCAGATGACGCCGGACGAGGGGTCGACCAGCCCCTCGGGCGACCGGTAGCGGAAACGCTCGGCGTCGCAGAAGAACACGATCGTGTCCTGCCAGCCGAAGCCGGCGAAGGCCCCCGGCTCATACGTCGCGATCGTCTCGGCGTATCCGAGGCGGCCGATCGCGTCGGCGCCCGCGACGGGGGCGGCGTCCGAACGCAGGCGCAGGGTCTCGACCGCGCCGGCGGAGGAGTACACCGCCTCGGCCGTCACCTCGGAACCGTCGTCGAGCACGAGTGCGGCGACGCGGCCGGCACGCACTTCGAGCCGCTTCACGCCGCACTTCATGCGCCGCTCCACGCCGTGCTCGCGGCACCGGTCGGTCAGCAGGCGGATGACCTGGCGGACGCCGATGAACGGCCGGGCGAAGCCCTCGCGGAAAAGCGAGCGCCACATCACGGCGAACTGGGAGACCTCGATGTCGTCCTCCAGGGCGCTGCCGTAGAAACAGGTCGGGAGCAGCAGCATGTCGCGCAGCAACGGGTCGCCGAGCCGCTCGTCGAGGAGCGCGCGGGCCGAGCCGCCGTGGGCTTCGAGCGCGGCTTCGTCGAGGCCCGCGATCCAGGCGTCGAGCGCCACGAAGCGGTCGATGGACCGCGGGAACTCGCGGGCGACGTCGGCCAGCAAGGCCTCGAAGTCGTTGTTCAGGCGGAGGTTCTTGCCCGCCATGGTCACGCGGGAGCCCCGCTGCGGACAGAGGTCGAGCTCCTCGCGGCGGATACGCAGCTGGCGCATCAGCTTGACGAGCGGCGCCCCCTTGGTCCCCTCCGGGACCCAGTTGGTGAGCGCATGCAGGCCGACGTCGTATTTGCGGACGCCGCGCGCGTAGAAGGAATTCAAGCCTCCCGGGGCGTTGTGGCGCTCCAAGACCAGGACCTTGCGGCCGAACATGCCGAGTCGCACCGCCGCGGCGAGACCCGACATGCCGGCGCCGATGATGACGGCATCATAATGGGCGACGGGAGTGGGCACGGGGCTAATGTCGCCGCCGATCGGGCGAGGTCAAGCGACGCCGCTCAAGGCCCGGTGATCCGGAGCAGTTCCTCGGCAGCCTGCAGCACCTGACGGGAAGTCACCCGGCCCAGCGCCCGGTCCATCCGGGCCAGGTAGTCGGGGCGAGGTTCGCCTTCGAACATCGTCGTGTCGACCCGGACCACGCGATGGACCGCGCCCCAGGGGCGCGCCCGCGCGTAATCCGACGGGCCGAAGACCCCCACGACCGGCGCGCCGACCGCGGCCGCGAGCTGCAGCACCGAGGAATCCGACCCGAGGAACACCCTGGCCTCCTTGATCAGGCGGGCCAGCTGCGCGAAACGGAGCCGTCCGCCGGTGGACATCGCGACGGGACCGATGAGCCCGCAGAGGGCCTCCGCCATGATGCGTTCCGATCCGCCCGGACCGGCCGAGACGACGACGCGGTCTACCGCGCCCGAAGCGACGAGCTCCCGCGCGACGGCCGCCCATTTGTCGATCTCGAAGATGCGTTCGGGGCGGGACGACCCAGGATGCAGCACGGCATACCGCCCCGCCTCCACCATCAGGCCGTGCTCCTGCATGCGGGAAGGCGCGAACCACATGGCCGGCGTCTCGGCGTGGAATCCGAAGACGCGCGCGAGCACTTCGTGGTCGCGCGCGGCCTCGTGCGGATCGACCACGGCGCCGAAGACCTCGCGATGCAGCCAGGGGCGCAGGAGGAAGGAGGCGCGGCCGCCGCAGGCGCGGACGCCGGCGCCGCTGAGCGCGACCAGACGGTTCGCCGACGGGTGCCCCCCGAGGGCGACGGCGAAGTCGAAGCGGGCCCGCCTCAGCCGGGACGACAACGCGAACGACGAACCTTCCTTCGGATCGAAACCGATCGTCTCGACGACCGCCGGGCACCCCTCCAAGGCCGGCTCGGCGCCGGGCGAGGTCACGAACGTGACCTGCGCGCCGGGCAGCCGCTCGCGCAACGTACGTAATCCCGCCGTGGCGGCCAACGCCCCGCGCAGTCCGCTGAATTTGACGACCAGCACCCTCATCTCAGACGAGGTTCTTGGCCTGATTGTCCCACAGCCGCCGGAAAAGGTCCGACGAGGCGTAGACGGCCTCACGCGGCCCGTCCGCGACGACGCGTCCGCCGTCGAACACCAGCACGCGGTCCACGTCGCGGATGGTGCTGAAACGGTGGGCGACGATCAACGTGGTCCGGCCTTTCATCAGCTGGGCCAACGAAAGCTGGATGCTGCGCTCGGTGTCGGTGTCGAGCGCGGAGGTCGCCTCGTCGAGGATGAGCACCGGCGCGTCCTTGAGGAACGCGCGGGCGATGGAGACGCGCTGGCGCTGGCCGCCGGAAAGCCGGCCGCCGCGCTCACCTACCTTGGTGAGGAAACCTTCGGGCTGGGCCTCGATGAACTCGAGCGCGCCGGCGAGCCGGGCGGCTTCGCGCACTTCGGCGTCGGTGGCCGAAGGCCGGCCGAGGCGGATGTTCTCGAGGATCGATTCGTTGAACAGCACCGGCTCCTGCGAGACCAGGGCGATGTTGGCCCGCAGGTCAGCCTGCCGCACCGACCGGAGGTCGAAGCCGTCGATCCGGATGGCACCCTGCTGCGGATCGAAGAAGCGGGGGATCAGGTTGACGAAGGTGCTCTTGCCGGCGCCGCTGGGGCCCACGAGCGCCACCGACTGGCCCGCCGGGATGGTCAAAGTCACCTCGACGAGCACCGGCTCGGTCCCGTAGGCGAAAGTGACGCCGTCCAGGGCGAGTTCGCCGCGGACGCGGCCCAACGGACGGGCGTCGGGCGCGTCCGCGACCTCGACCCGCGCCCGCAGGATCTCATCGAGCCGCTCCAGCGCGGGACGCGCCATGCTCAGGCGGCTGCTCACGTTGCCGAGGCGCTTGATGGGCCCGTAGGCGAAATAGAAGGCGACGATCAGCGAGAGCAGCTCGCTGAGCGAGAACCCGTTGACCGCGCCGACGCCGATGGCCGCGGCGATGCCGAAGGCGGCCGTCATCTCGACCAACGGCGACAGCGCCTTCTCGTAGCGCACGAGCTTGCCCTGCAGGCGCAACCCCTCCTGGCTGGCCAGCCCGAAGCGGGCGGACTCGCGCTCCTGCAGTCCGTAGGCGCGGATCTCGCGAGCGGACTGGAGGTTCTCCACGGCGATGCTGTTCAGGTCGGAGGCCGACGTGAGGCCCTGCCGGGTGCGGTCCTGGATGCGACGCGCGACGCCCCGGACGATCAGCACCGCGACCGGCACGACCAGCAGCGAGGCCAGGAACCAATAGCCGTTGGCATGCGAGAAACACACCCAGACCACGTAAAGGAAAGCGAACAAAAGCGTCAGCGGCTGGACGATGAGGTCGTTGGAGACGTCGACGAGCACCAGGCGGACGGCGTTGGCGTCGTTGATCAGCCGGGCGAGCAGGTCGCCGACGGGGATCTTCCCGAAGAAGCCGAGGTGGAGCTGCTGGAGCCGCGCGAAGACGTCGCGCCGGACGGCCTCGATGACCCGGAGGCCGGCGAGATTGAGGAGGTAGGTCGAAAAGAACTCGCCCAACCCCCGGACGAGCATCACGGCCGGGAGGAAAGCGATCGCGAAGGCGAGCTCGTGCCCCTTGGGCAGGACGAGCAAAGGCCCGCCCCCCAGCCAGGACGGCCAGGTCAGCAACGGGGCGGACCGCGCGGCCTCGTCGCCGAAGACGGCCGGCAGGACCTTGCCCATCAGGAACGGCAGGCCGAAGGCGTTGGCGGCGGCGAAGACGACGGCCGCGAACAAGGACAGCGCGAGGAGGGTGCGGCTCCCCTTCAGGTAAGGAAGGTAAGGCTTGTATGGACCGCGGAACACGCCGTCAGCGTGGCGTGACGGACCGCGGGAGGAAACACCAAACTAGGCTAATTCTTCTTGGGAAAAGCGACGGAGCAGGCCACCGCCATGGCCAACGTGAAGCCGATGAAGGCAAGGGACACGGAAGTCGGCAGGTGCACATGACCTTCGTTCACCAGGGCGGCGGGCACCCAGGAGGCCACCGCCCCCTCCGGCTGGCCGAGGCCGGCCGCCCACGGCAGGATCATCTTGATGCCGATGAACACGAGGATGAACGCGAGCGCGGGCTTGAGGAAGCGGAAGTAACGCATGAAGCCGGCCAGCGCGAAATACATCGAGCGCAGGCCCATGATCGCGAAGATGTTGGAAGTGAAGGCGACGAAACGCTTCTCCTCGATGGGGAGATGCGGAGGCAGGATGCCGAGCACGGCCGGAATGGAATCGATCGCGAAGATGAGGTCGGTGCCTTCGATGACCAGCAGCACGAGGAAGAGCGGCGTGAAGCGCCGGACGCCCTCCTCGCGGACCCAGAACTTGTTGCCATGCAGACGGGGTGTCAGCGGGAAGACCTTGCGGGCGAGCCGGACGAACAGGTTCTCATCGACGCCCTTGCCCTCATGCTCATCCCGGGCGAAGGCCAGCTTGACGCCGGTGAACAGCAGGAAGGCCCCGAAGACCGGCAGCAGGATCGCGAAACGCTCGACCGCCGCGACGCCGACGACGATGAACCCGGCCCGCATGGCGACGGCGCCGATGATGCCCCAGAACAGCACGCGATGCTGCAGGTGATCCGGGATCTTGAAGTGGGCGAAGACCAGGATGAAGATGAAGATGTTGTCGACGGACAGGGCCAGCTCGAGCACGTAGCCGGCGGCGAACAACTGGGCGTCCTCCGGGCCGCGCCAGGCGGAGAGCAGGAACCCGAAGGCGACCGCGAGCGAGATCCAGACGACGCACCAACCGACGGCCTCCTTGAAGGAAGGCGCATGATCGGTCTTGTTGAACACCCCGAGGTCCAGGGCCAGCATCAGGCCGACGAAGCCCAGGAAGGCGCCCCACGCCCAGTAAGGAATCACCAAGGGGGCGTCGGCGAGGCCGGAGGCGAGCAGGTCCATGACAGATACCTTGGCCCTCGCCACGGAGAGTCAAGCCAGCCCGCGGATGCGGGCTTGCCCCCGTGGGGCCGACGGGCCAGATTCACGGCGCGTTCCCGTAGTTCAACGGAGAGAACATTGGTTTCCTAAACCGAGGATGTGGGTTCGATTCCCGCCGGGGACAGCGCCGCAGGACGCTATCGCTTGAGGCGGTAACCTTGGACCCGGGTGTCAGGGGACCGACGGTAGATCGAGTCGACGTCCTTCAGCTGCATCAGGGACCAGGCTGCGAGGATGCTGTCGCCGTTCTTGGTCAGGACGATGTCGTCGGCGACGTAGACGCAGGTATGCAGCCCCTCCCCTTCCTCGAGGAAGCAGAGGACGTCGCCGAACCGGTAGGGCGCGTCGACGACCTCGTAGTTCTTCTGGAGATGCTGCGACGCCTGGCTGCTGTCCAGGAAGACGTCGTTGGGCGTCAGGTTGAAGAAATTCAAGGAGGACCAGTGGCAGTCCGGCAGGCGGCCTTTCCGGCCGAGCTCGGCGTCCGGGAAAGTATAGGCGCGCTGGCGGAAGATCGAAGGCAGGAAATGCGTGATGTCGACGGTCTGGCGCGCCCGGCGCTGGGTGATCGCGCGGACGAAGGCCAGCCGGGGAGCCTCGACCTGGCCGGCGGACCAATAATCGACGAACGCCTGCCGGTCGCACGAGAGCGGCAACCGGAGCTCGACGACCAGACTGCGCACCCGCGTGATGGCGCGGAAGACGGCGTCGCGCTCCTCATCCGAACGGGCGAGCGCAAGCAACGCCTGCACGTCGCTGAAGACGAGGGCGGCGCCCCGCTTCCAGAGCAGCTTGCGGAACAAAGCCTGCTGGGCCGGGGTGAGCGAGACGCCTTGCAGCCAGTCCTCGGCGTCGCCGCCGAGGATGAAGACCGGGTCGCGCTGATACTCGTTGGCGGGGTGCTTCGCGAGTTCCGGATAGAGGAGACCGCGGGACTCCTGGCTGAGCGCCTCGAGGTCGGCGACCTCCGGCAGGATGACGACGCTGTTGCCGCTCACCGTCATCCGCAGGGGACCGAGGAGCCGCTCGACGACCTCGGCGGGCACCTTCGCCTTGACCAAGATTTCGCGGACGCCGCCGGGCGTCGTCTGCTCGAAGGTCCAGCGGGTGATCGACCCGGGCTTGGTCACGAGCGCCAGCAGGCTTTCGGGGGGTTCGAGATAGACGGTGCGCACCTCCAGCTCACCCCAAGGGCCGGGCTTGGCGGTCCACATGGGCTCGGCGGAGGACAACCCGATGGTTCCCAAGCAGAAGAATCCGAACAAAGCGATGAGACTACGGGACCGCATGAAGCATTGATTTAACATCTGTTAAACCGGGAAGTTCCAAGGATATAATTTCGCGAGCCGGGCGATGGGTATGCCGGCGGATTCGCATTGTAGTGACCCGCCCTCGTCCGCAGGGATAGGCAGGAGCCCTCACCGTGACCCGACCCAAAGCCAAGAAGAGCGCGCCCGCCCGCCGCGCCGCCAAACCCGCCGGCCGCCGCGCCGCCAAACCCGCGAAGCGTCAGGCCGACGCCGCCTCCACCTCGACGCCCGAAGCCGCCAAAGCCCAGCCGAACCAGCGCATCGGGGTGCTGATCGACGCGGACAACGTCTCCCATCAGCACCTCCCCACCCTCCGTCGGTTCATCGGTGAAACGGCCATCGCGGCCGCCAAGGCTTACGGCGACTTCCAAGGACGCCTGAGCGGCTGGCGCGCCGCGGCCCAGGAATGGGTCGAACTGGAACTGGTCGACCAGCGCAGCTACACGCCCGGCAAGAACGCCGCCGACATGCGGCTGACCATCGATGCGGTGAAGCTGATGGCCGGCCCCACCCCGCCCACCACCCTGATCTTCGTCACGAACGACAGCGACTTCACGCCCGTGGTCGAAGACGCCAAACGTCTCGGCGTCCGCATCATCGTGATGGGCGAACGCACCCACAAGGCCCTCCGTTCCACGGCCCACCATTACCTGAACCTGTCCGAACTCCGCGCCCGCATGGACGCGGAGCAGGAAGCAAAGTCAGACCCGCGGAAGGCGCTCGCGCTGCTGGCCCAAGCCCTCCGCGCGCTGACGCCCAAGGCCAACAAGGAGGTCGGACCGCTGCTGGACCAGTTCGAGAAGATGCTGCCCGAACTCCGCTTCGCCGACGCGCCCCGCCCCGGCCGGCCGCCCCGGGAGAACCGTCCGGAACGCACCCCGCGCGAACCGCGCCCGGCCCGCGAGCCGCGCGTGAAGCCGGATCATTCCGGCCAGGATTACCGCGACCGGCCCGACCTCACGCCCGCCCAGCAGGCCCAAGGCAAGGCAGAGTCGGACCAGCGGCGCGCCCAGCTGCTCGCGCGGGCCGACATCATCGAGGCGCTCGTCGACGTCGCCACGGGCCTCGCGCCGGCCGGCGAATGGCTCAAGGTGGAGGTGATCAAGAAATTCCTGCTGCAGGAGCACCCCGGCCTCGAGGCCAACGCCCCGCGCTATGCGAAGTTCTATCGCATGCTCGAGGACACCGGCCGGTTCGACGTCCAGCTACAAGGCTCGACGGTGATGGCGCGGCTCAAGGAGTGACCGCCGCCGGCCCGCTCAGGCGAGCGCGTGGGCGTAGCCGTCGACGATCGCCCGCAGGGAGGCTTCGACGAGGTTCTCGCTGACGCCGACCGTCCCCCAGGAGGCCTTGCCGTCGGAGGAGCGGATGACGACGCGGGTCTTCGCGGCGGTGCCGTCGGCGCCGCCGAGGATCCGGACCTTGTAGTCGACGAGGCTGACCTTCGACAGCTTCGGGAAGGACTTCACGAGGGCGGCCCGGAGGGCCTGGTCGAGCGCATGCACGGGTCCGTCGCCTTCGGCGACCGTGAGGGATTCCTTGCCCTCGATGGTGAGGCGGACGACCGCCTCGCAATAAGCCGAGCCCTTGGCGCCGCGGGCGGTCACGTGGTAGGAGGCGACCTCGAACGGCGCGGCCTTGCTCCTGCCGAGATGCCGGCGAAGCAGGAGCGCGAGCGACGCCTCGGCGTCCTCGAAGCTCCAGCCGCCATGCTCGAGCTTCTTCAGTTCGTCGAGGGCGGCGGCGGTGGCGGGCGAGTCGCGGTCGAGGTCGATGCCGAGCGCCTTGGCCTTGAGGACGATGTTGCTGCGTCCGGACTGGTCGCTGACGAGGACGGTGCGCTCGTTGCCGACGACGGTCGGGTCGACATGCTCGTAGGCCGCGGAGAACTTGCGGACGGCGTCGACGTGGGTGCCGCCCTTGTGCGCGAAGGCCGCGGTGCCGACCCACGGGCGCCGCGGATCCGGCGCGAGGTTGGCGACGCCGTCGACGAAGCGGGAAAGGCCGGCGAGGCCCTTCAGCGAGGTCGAGGAGACGCACTTCCAGCCGAACTTGAGCTGGGCGCAGGGGATCACGGCGGTGAGGTCGCAGTTGCCGGTGCGTTCGCCGATGCCGTTGACGGTGCCCTGGACGTGCGAGGCGCCGGCCTCGAGGGAGGCGAGGGCGTTGGCGAGGCCCAGGCCCGCGTCGTCATGGGTGTGGATGCCCACGGCGGTCTTCTTGAGGGCGGCGAGGGCGGCACGCGTGGCCGCGGCCACCTCGGACGGCAGGGAGCCGCCGTTGGTGTCGCAGAGGACCACGCGGTCCGCGCCGCCTTCGACGGCGGCGAGCATGGAGGCGATGGCGTAGGCCGGGTCTTCCTTCCAGCCGTCGATCGCGTGCTCGCAGTCATAGACGACCTCGCGGCGGTGGGACTTCAGGAAGGCGACGGTGTCGCGGATCATCTCGAGGTTCTCCTCGGGCGAGCAGCGCAGCACTTCGCGGACGTGAAGGGCGGAGGTCTTGCCGTAGATCGTGACCACCGGGGTCTCGACCTCGAGCAGGCCGCGCACCTGCGCGTCGTCGGCGGCGCGGATGCCCTTGCGGCGGGTCGACCCGAAGGCCGCCAATTTGGCGTGCTTGAACTTCAGCTTCCGGGCCCGCGCGAAGAACTCGACGTCGCGGGGATTGGACCCCGGCCAGCCGCCCTCGATGTAGGCCATGCCGAAACGCTCGAGCTCGGCGGCGATGCGCAGCTTGTCATCGACGGAGAAATGAATGCCCTGCCCCTGCGAGCCGTCGCGGAGGGTGGTGTCATAGATTTCGATGGAGCGTGCCATGGTGGTGTGGGTGGGA
>JACCDU010407366.1_pt1 | contig 16788 bp, 30 predicted proteins | sample 7446081 | NCBI WGS metagenome assembly JACCDU01 (sample SAMN15323447, study PRJNA562643) | freshwater metagenome | isolation source: river surface water | place: USA:Blue River Watershed | collected 2017-08-17
CCCAACTCTTCAATTACCTCGTCAGGCAGGGTGATGTACTGATCACCGTTTTCGTCCTCCTGGACCTCGAGGATGTAGCTCATTTAGCGGAAAGCATCGTCTCGATTAGTTTATCAAGCTTATTATTGATTTCGCGAAAGTTATCGCGCATGTCTTGGATTTCTCTTAAGAAATCAACCTTTAGTACATATTCCATCGGAAGGCGTTTTAAGTCTTCTTCCAAAACATCAATCCTTCGCTTTTGTGATCCTATGTAACTATAGGCTTGCTGGACCTGATCGTTGTATCGACTCAAGATTTTAGATGCGGCCCAGCCACCGCCTGTAATAGCCGATATAACGGCTGTCAAGCCGATGGCTAAGTATTCAGGTCCCACCGCAAATAATGCTTTTTTCTAATTCTAGAGTTTAGTAATCAAGCTGAAGCTGACCCTTGCGCATCAATCCGGTCAATAGATACACAAGCGCGTCAACACAATCATCGTGACTACTAACACCAAAGTTAGTCAACTCTTCAAACATAGCTGTAAAGTTACGGAAACGATTGAAGATAATCTTGCGATCCTCAAACATGCCCATACAACCACGAAAACGTGCCAGCTTATCAGCACGGAATCCCTTGACGGCATGCCAGTTCAAGTTGTACAAACTTTCGTTGGTGAGACACACACGTTTAAAGTCAGCCTCCAGGGATGCCTGGTACGCAACCGCTTCACTCCAGATGTCACACGTGGAATAAGTCGGGAAGTAATGACCGCCTTCATCCTTGCCAAGGATCGACCAATCGTTGAGCAACTCCTTGAGGGCATCTAGTTTTTCTAAGTTGCCCATGACGCGTAGACGCCTGTAATCAATGATGTGGATCTGGTCGCCAATGCGACCGCCAAGTACCATGACGGTGTAATCATTTTTTTCTTTTGTTCCAACTGAAAGGTCAACTCCAATACCAAGCGCATCAAACTCAGTTGCAATTTCCGCCTTAACAATCAACTCTGGTGCCAACGACAACTCGTTTTGTCTAATAACCTGATTCATGTACTGAAACGAAAAAGCAATAGGTGCTTGTCGTTTCTTTTCTTTCAAGTAATCCAACGACCACATCGATGGCCAGTACGACATTTCGTCCCCTGTCTTGGGATCGTTAATGATGGCGGAAAGAACAATCTGAAGCCAATTGTTTTGCGGATTGAAAGTCGTGGCATGAATGTCATCATGTCTGAAGCGCGTGCCAAGGCAAATCGCCCGGCCACCTTCAAACATCGTTGGTGCAATCACAGCATTCCAATTGTCCTGCATCTGTTTCCGTATGTCAGGATTAGAGATGTCTGCGGCAGATTTGATGGCGTCGTCGATGATCACAAGATGTGACCGCTTGGAGGTCACCGAACCTTTAAGGCCTGCAGCACAGAGTGTAAATTGTTCCTCACCAGTGGTATCAATGCCTGCAAACTTGTGGTCAATGGACCAGTACTCATTACTGGTGACGTTTTTTAGAAGGCGTACGGTTGGAAAGACTTCTTGGTATCGCTTACTTTCAATGATGCGTTTGATGGTTGCTGATTTGGAACGCGCAATATCAACCGTGTACGACAAGTACAGGATCTGTAGCGGCAACTTGGCTGCTGTATGAACGCCAATAGCCCAGGCGGTAAACAGACCTAAGACTGTTGATTTAGCAGAACCACGGGGTGCCAAAAGATCAACGTTGGGTCCGGCGATTTTTCGCAGGCAGCTACTGTCTTCGTTGGTAACAAAGTGACGATGCCATTCTTTATGGTGATCAGCCGGAGGTTTATCTGCTACGTACTCACAAAAAAATCCAAAATCTTCTCTTGCTTTCTCCAGGGATTCAAGGTTTCGTGGAACTCGAATTTGTTGCCTGCGAGCAGCAGCTTGTGCGTTACGACGGTATGCAAGATGTTGGTACGCAGGCACAATAAGTATTGTTCAGTGTATTACTGAATACTACCTCATTCTTTGTCCTGGTTGTTTTCCTTTTGCTTTTTGTAATTGCGGGCTTTGTCCAGGGCTGCTTTCCGTTTCTCCTTGTCGGACATCTCGCTGCCGTCCTCCTTCTTGGCCTCCTTCTTTTTGAAGTGCTCCAGGAGTTCCGGCGGCATTTTGCTCTTGGCCATCTGGCGATACTTTATTCAATAATGACTGAAATTGCGTAGGATCAGTCTGCTGTTGTCCAACGGGAATTTGTGCTCTTCCCATTCGAGTGCGTTGAAGTTGCCTAACAAAATTAGGCATATTCTCTGCAACACCAGCAGCGTTTACGTTAGAGCCCATGGCAATTTGCTTTTATTTTAACTCAGAGACTTATTCGTCTAATTGCATTTTAGCCCACACGCTCATAGATGCTTCTTCTAAAGGTACTTCAATCGGATCATCTTTAAAGATAGTTAGCAATTCACGGATAGCGCGATCAGCGCCCGCCATGAGCAATCCTTTTCTATCACGGTTTGCCGTGAAAACATCTACTTGTGCGATAGTGCCACGCAATTCTTTTTGCATGCCGGCAATGCGGGCAACACCTGCATCACGTTTAACGATACCATCATCAACATCAGCACGTAGCTTACGGATATCTTCTTGCATCTCCTCAATCTCATAGAGGAGTTTTTTACGGTGATCAGGCTTTTGGTAATTAGATTTAACCCATGCTTCGCACGAAGTTATGCTGCCTTGGTACCCAAGGAAGCGGGCATATAAATAGCACTCAATAATTGAAAAACTATCGGCAGCAAAAGCTGTAAAAGATTCTTGATCGGCAGCATTTAAGTTATCGACCCATTGGTCAAATAACTCAATATTGATACGCTCGTTGGGCCTGCTTGTAGTCCCTTTCTTCGTCGGATTGAGCAAAGCGCTGGGCTTGTTCTGCTGTCTCACGTTGTTCGGTTGCACCTTTGCCGATTGTTTCACGTTCTTGAGCCCCCTGCTCTTTCATCTTTTCTTTAGTGGACCCAACGGAGACATCTTGGAAGATTTTGACAGCGGCAGCAGCTTTCTTCGCTTTGTCTTCATCAAACAAAAACGAATAGGGATCATCGGAAAGATTATCTCCGACATTTAAGAAACTACTGCTCATTGTTCTACGTCCTTACCTGTGGCTTGATCGGTGCTTTCAAAAGCATCTTTCTCTTTGGAGGCTTTATTTTTAGCATACTGATAGGCAACTTCCGCCGCCTTTTCGTACAAGCGAAGATCTTGCGCCTCGCCCGACTCATTTTTTGCGGCGGTTGATTGCATCAGAAGTTGCTCATCATGGAAGCCAGGCCCTGGCTCATGACATCACGACGGCCTTCAACACTCTTCTGCCGTTGCTGGCGCATCTTGGAGCCTTCCAGGCGACCAAGAAGATCCTGGAACTCATCAATGTCAAAAGATTTAGCGCCGTATTGGCCTTCGACTGCTTGTTTTTTCAGGTCGGCCGCCTGCTCAGCAGTGATGTTACCAGCACGCAAAGCATCATTAATACCTGCAAGCTGTTGGTCGTAAGTTAAAGCCATTTTTAAAGTAACTTTCTAAACGTATTCTAGTGCAATTAATTAAAAACTAAAAGCACCAATCAAAGCATTGCGATAAGCAGAGCCAGCACCGATGTTAGCAATTTCTTTTTGTCCTCGTTGTTTTGCTGCTTCTTGCTTGACACCAAACTCACCAGTGATCGTAGCAATATCCCGACCGCCTTGTTGACGGATACCCTCTACGTCTTTCAACCCAGCGTTAATAATATTTTGTAGATCCAGGTTGGATTGGCCTCGGATTTTTTCTACGTCTGTGCGTGCGAGATAATCTTTATCCGCAAGGTACTTTCTTGATTCGGAATCAAGTTCAGCGGAACGAACTGTTGCGCCTGCTTGAATAGAAGCTACAGAAGAAAGGCCCGTGCTACGAAGCTTTTCTAGTTCCGTGTTGATATTTCCCTGTAGCGTAATTAATCCTGAATTATAGAGATAGTCCCCGTACTGCTCCCTAGACATACCAGAAGAGCTGTCGTCAATTTGTCCTCCAGGGGTTACATTGAATGGGCCCGGTTGATTGGCATTGACTGACTGAGTTGATTCTGTAGTTGCAGGTTTTGCATAACTTTTTGCACCGGACCCTACATTGATGTCATATTTATCCTCCACCCTTTTAAGGATGGTAGAAGGAGTAAACTCTGTTTTTCGTTCAATTTTTTTGAGTTCATTTAAATTTAGCTTCTTGCCAACATCAAATGTTTGGCCTGCAAGTTTGATAGTGTTTGCCATTTTATTTTTATCCGAATGTTGCGTTAAGCATTTTACCGAAGGCTTCAGCGCCTCCAGTGTTTAATTTAGATGTCTCAGGTTTAAACCGATATTGACGTGCTTGATACTCGTCACTTGTGGTCAAGAATTTACCAAAAGTAGCAGCAACGTCTGCTGGATTAGAAACACCTAAACCCTGGAAGCTAGAAACATAGTTTTGAACCTCAGGATCGCTGAGCGTACGCCCAAGCATTTGCTGAGCAGTTTGCTGGAAGAAAGGTGTGTAACGCTGATATCCTTCCGCAGAAGGAACACCTGCTTGTGTTCTAGCTAGTTTTGAAGCTTTCTGAATTGTACCTTCAATCTGCCCAGCGCCACGTGCAGCGGCTTCATATGCGGTAGAAGCCTGCTGAGGTGTTAAGCGACCCTCTGCAATGTCATATTGAAAGCGCTGAAGAAGATCAGGAAGCTCTTCCGTTTTATATTGCTTAGTTCCTTTTTCAATATCTTTAATTGCTTTAACGCCATACTTGGCGGGATTAAAACCACCGCCAAGGCCGCCGTACTCGTCACCTTTGAGGTATTTAAGCAGTTCTTCTTGTTGCGTCAAAAACTTATCAAACTGATCGGTTTGACTACTAGAAGTCGGTGGTATCCACTTGTCTGCCATGTCTATCGTGCTTTGGTTTGATTCTAAATCAAACAAACCTAGTCATCGGTGCAAACTTATTAAGTTCTGCTTGACGTGAAGCAAGATTTTGAGCCATTGCTTGGCGAGCTGCTGCTTGCGCTCCAGGGCCTTGAGACATTGCTCGACTAAATTGTGCGTCTTCAAATTCTTTGAAACGCGCTAAAGGGCCTCCTTTAAGTAAATCTTGTTCTTGTGATAAAGATTCGAAACCAAATCCAATTAATGGATTTTCTCTGGAAACTTGCAGAACAGTTTTAGACTGCTCCGCTGCTGCTTCTGCCGCTTGCTCCGCTGCGCTTTTGGCACCTTTTCCTTGCGCAACACCGCCACCAAGAGCGCCAACACCAGATAAAGCACCTCCAACTAGTGCACCCGTTACAGGATCCATGCCTCCTCCTAAAGCTGCTCCGGAAAAACCATTTGAAGAAATAGGTTCGCTTAAGTTACTAAAACTTGTGTTTGGTATCGAACTAAGTGACGTACCAAAACTAAACGGACTTGCCATTATTCTACATCCTTAAGACCGAAGCCATTGACGACCCGCAAAGGGATTGTTGGCGACTGTTTGCGCAATTAACTCAGGTGTTCGTGAACGAATGGCCAGTTCATAAGCTTTAATTGGAGCAATGGATTGATTAATGTTTTGGAAAATAGTGCTTACTTGATTTCCCACCATGCCGGCTACTTTAAACGGCAACTGCATCTCATAAGCTTCCTTGGCTTCCCGTTTACGCATGTCCTGAATACGATTGAAAAGACTTTCCTCTCGCTCGTAGGCTTGTTGGTTGGCAAATTGTTGAATCTGCCCTAAAGCGCCGAACATGCGAACATTAGGATCTTCGGAACCAATAAGATTTCCGTAAACATTTGAAGTACCAAACCCTCCTGTATAGCCAGGTGTCATGGTTTGATTAAGCGTGTTCTGGAAAGGGTTAACTCCTGCACCTGTAGCTCCAGGGGGTTGTGTGCCAGCGATTGGGTTTGCCATGATCAACCAATAGAAACAGCGGGAGCGGCAAGAGCAGTTACATAAGGGTTAGAAGCGATGGCTTGACGCATCAAAGCACCGCGTTCACGTTGAGCATCCAACATCAAGTTACCAGCGGTACCTAGAACCATCTGTTGCATGTAGGCATTGTTTTGAGTATTGATCAATGCCTGACTGCGTGCGAGATCAGCGTTTTGCTCAGCTTGTACTAAGGGGAAATCGCGTTGGCGATTTAAGTAATCTTGATCGCTGATTTGTTTATTCAGGTCAATAAGAGCACTGGTGCGAGTACCAAGAGCATTGCGATATTGTGTTTCACCCAGCTCGCCGAGCTGTTGCATGTACTTAAGTTGTTGCGCGGAAGCGTTTAGGGGAAGATCACCAAAAGGTGTAGGAATGCTTACTGCTTGCGGAGTCTTCTCAAGGGCAGCCTTTGTACCGCCAACAATGCCACCACCGATCATAGAGCCAAGGGTGGTACCAACAGCAGCGCCAATAGGACCACCAAATGCGCCAAGACCACCGCCAATCAGGCCGCCAACTGTGCTGCCTGCTGCGCCAGCGATGTCGCCTTGGAGAAGTGCTGGGACGCCTGCCAAGACAGCGCCGCCGCCAACAATACCACGCTTGGGAACCTTGCCTAAGGCAGTTATGGCCTGTTGTCCTAGATCAGCAGCGGCAGCACCAACTTGTCCAAGTTTTTCTTTACCTGCTTGAACTCCTTGCCTATAGCGATCTTTGAAGCTAACAGCCGCATCTGGGCCAGTTGCGGCTCCAGTGTTAACCTCGACGGCTTCTCCGGTTACCGGATCGCCCATGTAAGTTTTACCATTAACAGTGAAATACCTAGCCATTTATTTGACTGTTTTCTATAGTTTAGATTCTACCAGTACTCAATGCATCGTACTCAGCAGTGGTTGGTAATGTAGAACGGCCTGCAGAAGCAATGGCTTCATTTATCATATTTCCTGCAGTTACACCTGTTAGTGAGCCGGCAAATGCACCAATGGCACCACGGACAGCGCGTTGTTTTGGTGTGCCTTTACTTGCGGTAGCTGCTGCAATATTGGCGCCTGCAGCACCAGCGGCAAATCCACCAACCATAGGAATAGAAACAGGGAACCCAAGAACACGGGCTTCGGGATAACCTTGCAAGTTCTCACTTGTTCCTTTAACGATACCAAGACCAAGAAGACCTTTATCTTGGTACAAGAAATTCATGTAGTTTCCATAACGTTGTGGCGTCAACGAAGGAATATCTTGCTTGGCCGTTTCGTATTTTAAAGGATCACCCGTGCGCTGCAAGAAGAAGCGTTCAAATAATTCTTGTGCAGGTTGAGCTGTTTGCCTGCGATCTTCCGCGCCAACAGGTGCATAACGTTGCGCAAATCCTTTTGGTCTGCCGTATTCTTCTGGATTAGTAATATCATATGTACCAGCGGCGGCAACAGCCGGTAAAGCAACTCCCAGCGCGGCAATTGCTCTTCCCGTAGGTGTATCAATCTGTTGAACACCAAGTTCAGTAACACGTTGTGCGATAGCTAAAGGATGGTTCCAACGCCACCAATAAGTACGCGTTCCATCATTGGCAACATCAATCAACATACGAGATGTATAAGCACCCAAAAATTGACCTGGAGTTTCACGCGCGGATACCCCTTTAGACGCAATGGCAGATTTAAAGCGCGGATCTAAAACACTTTCGCCGTAACCAAGACCCTGCCGCGCCATACGAACTTGGGCGACATCCGCTTTTTTAAAACCCCGTTTAACCTCTTTGGCTTGTTGTCCTAAAAATTCGAGTGGATTCATTACAGCAACTCCATTCCTGTTTGTTGCAATAATGCTTGAACACGCGCAGGCATGGGCATGTTGAGATCAGTGGTACGTAAATCTGGACGTACGTATTGATTTAAAAACTCAAGCCCAGACATTTGAAATTGAGTGCCAGGGGAAACTGCCTGGGGGACTTGTAGATTATTAACTGCTTGTCGCTGCATCATTTCATGCATGATCGTTTGATCTTGCGACATGACTGTTGGCTCAGGAAGAAGATTAAGGCCAATACCAGCAGATAAAATATTGCCTCCAATATTGGCGGCATTTTCTAATCTTGAGTACTGAGGAGCTGGTACAAGTTGACCAGATGCGTCTTTGACAAAGTTTGTTGCTTCTGCTGCGGAAGGTGTCTTAGGAGGCCTTAGGGCACGAGCACCTTTTACAAGACCGTAGTTAACACCAAAATCTAAACCGGCACTAGCTAAGGCAAACAAAGGGTTGCCTGTCATCAAGCCAAAACCACCAGCGAGGAGGCTACCCGGAGCAATACTTGCAGCAACACTGGTAACCCCAGGTGTTACTGCTTTACTTACTGCTAAGCGGATGCCTTTCACTTTCTTATTTCTTTTTCACTAGTTTAACCGACCTTATCGTTTTCTTTTCCAGTGGAGGATAAAGGTGCGCCAGTACTTCCTCCTTTTTTAGACATCAGTTCAGCAAGGGAAACATTACCTTTTTCTTCTGAGTCAACACGCTTTTCTGCGGATGCCATGATAAAACCGTGTGGATCTGTATTCATCGCACTTGGCATTGGGTTTTTAGCTTTTTTATCAGGAGGAATTGTGGGACTTAAGCGATAAGAGTCAATCCACAAAGGATTGTATCCAGGTTGCTCTTCTGGACGTTGGGGAGTTAAAGCTCTACCGTTTTGAAAATCATATTGCTGCACACGGTTGAAGTTGGGTAAGCCTGCAAAAACTTCATATTCTTCTGCAGTATCACCAACAAAATTAAGTCCAGGGTTTAGAGACAACTTACGCGTCATCATCTTGCGTAGCAAGTCACCCTGAGTGAATCGTGATGGGTTCCAGGGGTATTGGCCCGTAGAAGCGGGACTTAAGAACAGCTCGTCAAAATTGAGTACTTTCTTTTGTACAAAAGCATCATCTCTGATATAGCGATCTAAAGAACCAAGTCTATTGTCTTTAGCCATTATCCTTTAGACTCTTTTTTCTTCTTATGTAATCCTACCAAAGTTTGACGAAGCCGTGCTTGTTTTACAGTTTTTTCATCGTACTCATCGGGATTAGAAAGCACATTTTCTTGGAGTTGCGCAGATGTAATTCCTTTGCGCTTGGCTTTGGCAGTGAAAGCGCCTTCTTTCATCTCCATGCCTTGAATCCACTTTTTGTCTTTCTTTTTCTTTTCAGCCATGATCAAAACAAGCGTGGTTGTATAACAGCTTCAGAGGTTAGGGGAGTGGCCCGTCCTCTTTGTAGTTTACTCATGTAAGCCTCAAGTTGCTCGGCGGCTTCATCCGCCGGAGATTTGACTTGACGAGACTTATAACCACTTACGCCTTTAAGAGCTAGTTGTTGTGGTGGTACGGCTCCAGGTCTTGGTCCAGGGGGTCGTCTTGTAAATTTGGGTTCTGCAGGCGGTTGCATCTGAGCCATCTGCATACGCAATTGAGTAATCTCATCTGGTAATACGCCACCACGGGGATTTCTCGCTGCTTGTTGTCTAGCAGCTTTACGGATTGCTTCTGACATTAAAACAGATCGACGTGCCGCTTCAGTTGGAATCTGGAAAAGAGGTTCTTGAGTTGACTGGATACCACCAAGAGATACCTGTTCACCTGCAATTTTTCTGCGCTCTAATTCTTTTGTAGCATTGTGTTGATCGGCTGGTGAACCCACCAATGTCATTTGATTGAGGGTTTCTTCGTCAAGGCGAGAATATGGATTAGCAAGACCTGCTTTAGGTATTTGAATTTCTGTTGGTTTTAATTCAGGATCTGCCTTGGGCTCCGAAGAAAGACGTATACCATAAATATCAATGTCGCGACCTGTTTGCGTACGATCACCCATCCATTGAGTAGCGGCTGCGCCAGTCTCCGGATCGTAATCACGAATTCGGCCTCCTCCTTGAATTCGACGAATCTCTTCATCTAAGCGCTCGCCTGCTGTGAATTCGGCAACATTTCGACCGCCTCCTCCTTTAGGAAGATCAACCATTTTGCGTTCGGAACGCAATTCCATGGTTTCCGGAATAAACTCACCAGTTTCTACATCAAGTTCACCAAAGACACGATTAGCTTCGCCGGACCAATTTTCAATTGTTGTTGGATATTTTTTCTCGATGCCTGCAATGCTTTCTGTAATTTGCTCTTGTGCACCTTTAAGACGCGCATTAATTAAATTTAATTCGTCTTGTCGATGGCTCCCAAGCTCGGGTCTTTGCCAAAGAGTACGAAGATTTTGAAGTTCATTTTCGAGAGTAGATACTACATCTCTCTGGCCTGAATTTTTAGCAACTTCAAGTTGCGGAAGAATTTCGTTTGCGCGTTCCTCAACAAGAAGGCGACGTTCTTTTAAGATTTGATTTCGTTTTGGTTCAAGTTGTACACGTAGGTTGCCAAGCCAATCAAGAGCTTCTCCTTTTTTTGTTTGATAATAATCTTCCGCGGTTAAGGCAGTATTTTCTGTAATGACTGGTTTACGAATATCCGCAATATTGACACGACCCATACCAGGAACATCAACCTCAATGTTAGAGGTAAGACCACGTGCAACAATTTCTTCATCTGGATAGTAAGAAGTTACAAAAGGTGCAGACGATTCAAAACCAGCTTGTTTAGCGGCTGGCATGTTTTCGAAGGTTTCAAATGTTACAGGAGAAAGTCCAAAGCGTTTAACTTTTTCTAAAAGCTGTGGAGAACCAGTTTGCGCATATAGCTCCAAGGCTTGACGCCGAGCCGTGTATAAAGGACTATATTCATACGCCCCTTTACCAAGGCGATTTGCTAATTCTGCTTCGATACGAGAAGGAGTGATAGGGAGATCTTGCTCTCCAAGCTGGGACGCAATTTCTAGACGTTCGCGTTCCAGGAAGCGTTGGGCAGAAGAGCCTCCTGCTCGCGTAACATCTAAGTCACGTTGGGCAGGTTTTGTAAAAGCACGTTCAACAGCCTGATCAAAACCACCATCTGCAGCTTCGGTAGCTTGAACGGCAACATCAAGTTTTTGCGTTTGCTGAAGTGTTGTTAAATCTACAGTTGATTTAGGAATTGCCGTTGGGGCGCCCCAGGGATCAGCGATTTTTGAAGGGGCAGGAGATGTTGACCGCAAAGGAGTCTCTTTGACCCTGGTAAGATCTGTGAGATTCGCGCCTAAAGAGGCTTGTGGTGTTTTTTGTGTCTTGCGACCACGTAAGGCCCTGGCACCAAGGAACCCACCACCTAAAATACCTGCGCCCGCAAGTACGGCTCCTACAGCACCAAGAAGATTGCCCCCTTGGTCAGGGGCCTTGAGCTGATTACGGCGGAATTCCAGGACTTCTGGGGCCATTTGCGCCCTTTCTTCCGGGTCTTCTGGTACCGGCACCCCGGTTGCACGGCTATACGCGTAAAAATCAGTGGGTGCTAGCGCCATGGGGAGAATTATGTGTTTATTAGCTTTGTTATCTGTATTTTAAGGGTAGAAATTTGGAAAAATATGTACGTTAGACTATTATCAACAAAAGTTTTAGGCCCCATTTGGGGTTTTAGAAAATTTTTTAGCCATGGATGAACGTGATAGAGCGCAAAGAGTTGTTGGACTCAAAGCAATTGAAGCAAAAGCGAAAGAAATGGCAGATCAAGGAGCTGATGCTCTGGAAGTACGTACTTTTATTAAGGGTGCCAGGGGGGAATTAGCCCGTCAAAAGCCTGATTGGCAGCAATACGCTAAGGCGGCAGCCGCTGCAGAAGGCGCACAAAGTAAAATGTACGGTTTTTGATATAAAACAAGAATAATTACCAGTAAGCCGGGGATAAAACCCCGGCATTTTTGTTTGTAAATTAGGGTAAAGCCTTAAATAGCACGACACTTTTTAAGTTTTGGTACGTTGTGATACAAAAGAAGGCCCTCTATAGGGTCAAAAAAGGATAAAAAATTTCCTGAGCCTTCTCCAACACCCTGCACGTAGCGAAAGGTGTATAGAAAAAAAGAAAGGTGGATGGGGTACCAAGTATCTTGTCGATCGGAAGTCCCTGACTACGTTGAAGGGAGTGAAGATAGAGAAGAGAGGAGGGAACGGGGGCTGCGCATCCGTAGAACGCAGAGTACCATTGCTTTCAATCTAATGCGTACAATTGAGCAGTCTGAAGTTTACTTTGGTCGTTGCGACCAGGTAGCAGAGTATCTGATGAAGGGCAAGAAGGTGAGCATTCACCTAGAAGTGCTTGGTCATTATGAGACGAACGTTAAGCAGTGGCTTGTGGATCTACACAATGCTATTGCGGTTGAGTGCTATGACCCGGCAGATTGCCTGGAGGATAGCTGCTCGCCTGAGTATAAGCTGTCTGTTCTCGTTAAGGATGGCAAGGCAATTGCCAGCGCTAAGCGAGTGAACTGACTACGATTGAAGGTTACCTCTTCCCCTGGTGAGAGCCAGGGGTTTATGTAGCCCTCAATACCTGCTTCGTTGATACGAATTCGTATCGCGCGTGCGGGTTTTAGGCTTTCCGCGGCACCGATTCGCCAAGAATCGTTCTCGCGCAAGGGATCTCAGCGATTGCTCGTCAAGCTGGACGTTAAACGTAGCCTTGTCCTACCTAATTCAACACCATGACCTACACTGTAATCATCAAGCATCATGACGAATTCTCTCAGTCTTACCTCCAGGGCTGTGAGCAATCGTTTGATACTGAGCAGCAAGCTCAGGATTACATTCAAACATTTGAAGATTGGGAACAAGATCTCCTAGAGATTGATTTCAATCCTTTCTGAGTAACAGGCGTGATGCCGGGGGATCAAATCCCCCACTCAGCATTGCCACAATTCCGTGGCATCTACCTACACCACACTACCGTGATCAAAGGACAGAACGTATTTGCACTCATCATCATCCAGGCATTTGCCATGGGTATCATCGCTGGTCCTGTCGCTGCATACTTCATTGATAAGGCGACAACTAAGCAATGCCTGATACATGATTGGCCTAGGGAGGCCGATCAAATCCACCGTGATTGGTGCATTACTAACGGCTACAAGATCTAAGACTTCTGCTCTAAGGGCCTACGGGCCTTTACTGCAGGACTCAACATCCTGTATCCACAGTCAACTCAACTGAACATCATGCTCTGCTATTACCCTTACGAAGGTGCAACCGAGCGCATCACCTGGCATGGAGGAGAATCAACCATGCTTCACTACCAAGTGCAGGTGGATGACTACAAGGGAGATCCAGACTGGATCGAGCGTTACTCCCAGACACTAGGTGGAGGTATCCCTTGCGGTACCAAAGAGCTGCTTGCTGCGATGTCTGATTACTATCAGTACATCAGCACCATGCATCTCGATACACTGGCTGGGACTATCTTCTGACTCCTGCACTTAACCCTTCCGTTGTGGTATGTATGTACTACGACGGTGGGTTTTCTGCAGGCAATCAAGCCTGCTATCTAACTCAACTCAGCTCATGACCAAGCTCAACATCCGCAAGAACATTGCTGCTGCATTGTTTAACACAGCGGCAGCTATCGACAATGCCAAGCTTCCTACCAAGGAAGATATCGGTACTAAGGTGAATGAGTATCGGCTGCGTGCAGCGGCACTCATCATGCCTAACGATATGGCATTTGTCATCACTCCTAAGCAAGGCAACTGATCATGCAACGTAACTACTTCTCTGACGCCTGTGTTGCTCTCGTTCTTGGCACTGGTCTGGGCTTACTCGCTTCTGTTGGAGTACAGAAGGTTCTCAACAAGCACTACCAGACAACGTGCCACGATCGACCAGGACACAATCTGATTTACGTCCAAGGATTCCTTGGCGATACGTACTACTGCATCAACAGTAAGTACATGAACTGATCTCTGCACTTAACCTTTCCGTCTTGATACGAATTCGTATCGGACGGTAGGTTTTCTGCAGGGTTTTCCCTGCACTACACCACACGACACCACCAGGACTCAACCATGACTCCTAAAGCTGTTGAACATCTCCTGACCCAAGACGCTCGTCTGCTTGCCAGGAGAGATGCCCCTTGCATCGACCAAGAACTTGAGGCGCAGCGTCAAGCTGCTCTCGAGTTATTCTTCGAGTGGCAAGACGGTATGCGTCAATTCCAGGACCTTGTTCCCTTCGTTGCCATCGTGCAGCGTAAGGTAGATCTCAACCGGGATTTGCTTCAGTGGGAACGGAGGCAACTGGAACAAGACTGACGACTACACTGAGGGGCTTCGGCCCTTCTCTGTAGTCTTCACTAAGAAGGCTACGTCTTTTACTTCAACTCAACCAATGACTTTAACGATTACACCACGTGAAATCTTTGATGCATTGCAACCTATCAATGCCGATTCAGATGCTTGTTACCTGGAGTTTACAGGTGACATCATCTATCTGCATTGGACCACAGACAAGGAGAATGCTCAGATGTATGTCGACAACATCTTTGAGTGTTTAGACATCAAACTCTATGGTCATTGGGTAGACATCTGCGGTCAACACGAACGTGGTACACCAGTTGTATTACCTGATGCAGCATTGTTTGATTGTCGTTACATCCTTGCTACTAACTGATATGAAGACTATTTACTCCATGGGAAGAGGCAAGTACATCCACCTCGATTCTTACGGTGAGTCTCATGAGAATCGCCGTTGGTCAGTGTGCATTGCCCTCTTCTCCATCATCATCGCCACCATCAGTGCTACGGCACTTCTTGGCGATGATATCACACAAGTCAATCCTCAACCTACCAAGGAGCAAATCAATGCGACTCGATGAACACACGCAAGTGCTTGAAGCACGGATCGATGGCTTGCTCAACAAGATCATCGAGAAGTACACCAAGCAATACGGCTATAACGACTTGGCATTTGACGTTGTCAAAGGCACCAAGTACTACAAGATTGTTCAACGATCTATCAAACGAACGAACCTAGGTGGTGATGGTGGCTTTGTCCACGCATTCATCCACCGTCAATCAGGTGCTGTCTACAAGCCTGCGTCGTGGAAAGCACCGGCTAAACATGTGAGATACAATCTGCTTGACGAAGCATCGTATGAGACCTGCCTACACAATGCCGATTGGCATGGTTCGTATCTTTACATGAAATGACTCAACTCTCTCAGTACCAGAAACGAATGGACAAGATTCGTAAAGCATTTGGTAACAAGTGCGTTCATTGCGGAGCAACAGATCAACTGCACTTTGATCACATCGACCCTGCAACGAAAGTTGCTGCGGTCGGTGAACTGGCTACTCGTAACGGCTTTAAACGCTGTTATGAAGAAGCTCTGAAATGTCAACTGATTTGTAAATCATGTCATATTCGTAAATCCAAGGACAATAACGATTACACAACTAGTGCTAAGTACCATGTCATCACATGGAAGGACGGCAAAACAGAAATCGTTTACTCATTGGACACCTGGGCTAGAGAGAACGGCTATCATGATGGCCATCTACGTGCTGTACGTAGAGGTGACCGTAAGTCACACAAAGGCATCATCAAAGTAGAGACTATCTCTACATGAAGTAACCACAATCACCTGGGCAGTTGCGATTGATTCTCAATATCAATTGCAACATAAGTCCCAGTCCTATCTCAAACACCACAGCAACGAACCAATGCGTACTCGGATTTCAATCGTCAAAGAAGATAGGATCTGGAACCTGAGGTGCCAGGGCTATCGTTATGATTCAATTGCACAAATCGTTAATTGCAATCCGGTATCCATTACACAAGTCATTAGACGTGTACGTAATCGACCTCCGTACGAGCAAGATCCTGTGCGTCGCGGAAGATTTAATTCTTTTTTGAGCGATGCACAGATAGAAGATATTCGTACGCGCAAAGCGCACGGAGAACACGTCTCCAAACTTGCAGAAGAATACCACATCACCATCGCAGCTATCTATCACATCATTTCATACCGCACCTACAAGAATCCTTGTGGTGACGGTGGTTATCAATTCAATTTCAACAATCGCTTAATGGCCTGATCACTGGGCATCCACACTATGTGTGGTGTAAGTCCCATGTTCAACTGTTCACTTACTTCAACTCAACATGGGCGCACTGATGGATCAGACTGAAGACAACAAGCGATATCACCTCATCATCAACGTTGATGAGAAGTATGCCATCGTCAACGCACTAGCCTTCTATCATGCACATCACACCTTGGGTGCATTGATGGATGAGGATGAGCGTGAACAATACATGCTCGCATTCCAAGAAGATGGTCCAACTCTTGTTGATTACTTAGCAACAAAGGTGGCCAATACCTTCTGATCCCTGGGCATCTAAGTAATTACGTAGTGTAAGTCCCAGGCTTACTGCAAACCTTAATCAATTCACACCATGGATTACGAACAACTGCAACAAGAAGAGTCGTTGTATCCCTGGATCAATGACAGTGTTGATTTCTTAGACGCAATGGCTGATCGGTTCGAAGAACTACAAGAGGCCATGCGTGAATCAGAGGAATTTGAATGGGACGGCATTGAAGAAATTTCAAGCGCCGAACGAAATGCTTGTGACCATTACAACGAGAGGTACGTAATCAATGACTAAGTACACATTGCGTCAAGCATGGGATGACGGTGACATCATCGTCATCCTGATCGCAATCATTTCAATCATCATCACGGAGTTTGCATCATGTCTTACATCTCAGAACTCAAGAAGTTCTACCCCAAGTCCTACAAAGCACGTTTCGCAATCAATGCCTACAACGTGCACAAGTACTTCGAGCACAAAGACCCAACGGTCGTCACGGTCCACGAAACCTACCTCAGGTACGGTGGACCCGAAGAAGGAGGTTGGTACTACACCCAAGGAGAACCTCTTGTCAGCCACTGCATCTTCTCCAAGAGGCAA
>JACCDU010456456.1_pt1 | contig 16784 bp, 33 predicted proteins | sample 7446081 | NCBI WGS metagenome assembly JACCDU01 (sample SAMN15323447, study PRJNA562643) | freshwater metagenome | isolation source: river surface water | place: USA:Blue River Watershed | collected 2017-08-17
AAGGCAACCTGACAAGGAAAGCCCTTCCCACATTTCACGTTGAGGTGGATGTCTCATTTCAATACTCCGATATTTTCGTAAATATGCTGACTGGCTTCTTTAGCTACTTTCAAGCGCTTAACATGGAATGGTTGATGGTTAAGAATCTGTACCTTGTATACCTTATCAACCTCGTTGATCTGAATAACATACTTAGAGAGATTTTCATCCCAGAGCTTATGATACACTTCGCATGTGACCTCATCTCTGATTCTAATCCATTCGAGCATCGTCTGTTACCTTCTTGAGAGCATATAATTTCATCTTATAGAACTTCTCAATAGAATCAAGCTCCCATTTGATTTCATTAGTATGGGGAGCGTTATCTCGAAACTGCTGTATGAGCTTGATGGCGTATTGTATATCTTCCATTACCACTCCGGACCGTGCGTTTTATCGGTACGCTCATATACCTGAAACCAATCTACACCGTAAGCTGGGCATACATGGATTTGCTTTGGAAGATTGTTTTGATCTTTCTCGCCACCTTCACCACAGATAAAGTAGATGTTGCCAAGCTTTTCAGCTAGGTCGATATGACGGAAGGTATTGTAGAACTTACGAAGAGCCCTTAGCTCACCTTCATGCGCTTCAATCTCTAAATTCATTGCCATACTTCTTTCTAAACTTAAGATGACCACTCATTGCACTACCACAGACAAACTTATCACCTATATCAAAGTATACTTCGTTAAGGTAGAAAGGCTTCGTGACTCGATCGCCGTTAACCCAACCTGTTTCCATTTTAATGAAGCCGCGTGCATCTAGGTGCTTACGCAGAGCTGCGAACGCTGGATGATCAACGGACTTAGCAATGGTACCCGAAGGTCCATGCCCGGTAGAAGTAATCCAAGTAAACGCTTCGTTTAACGAAACGAGGTATTCTTCTTTAATTGTAAACAGAGGAGGGAACAGCTCCTCATCAAAGTGAAGCTGTTTCGGCTCTTTACGAATCTGTTCAACGATGTCCATAAGAACATCAGCTGATATCACATTATTCCATGCCATTAAACTTCTCTACGATAAGGGAACAGCACTTCCCGCCAAATCCGAATGAGTTGACGAGTACCTTCTTAACATCTGTATAGACGTTTTCTAGATTAATATCAAGGTCTGTTTCCTTGCATCCAGCATTATGTGGAATGCATCCGTTCTGAATAGAGAGAATGGAATAGATTGTTTCGAGGACACCTGCAGCTGCGAACGTATGACCGATCTTACCCTTATTCGAATAGATAGGTGCATTTGTGAATTCGCGAACAACGTCATACTCTACTTGATCACCGATCGGAGTAGATGTACCATGTGCATTGACTGCATCAACGCCTTCGAGATTAAGTTTGCTGAGGCAAATACGCGCCCCTGTACCAGAGGGCGCAGTAGCATTAAAGGCATCAGACCCACTGGCCGCACCTGTCAATCGAGCATAGACCTTTGACCCCATCTCCTTGGCCTTGGCTGGTGACTGAAGGATGATACATCCTGCGCCTTCACCCATAACAAAGCCTGTACGATTCTTATCAAAAGGAATCGACTTGACGCCGATAGCTTTTATCATCGTAAAGAAGCGAAGATCATTGGCATTGATACCAGCATCAGCTCCCCCGACAATGATATAATCATATTCCTCTATCATACGCATAGCCAGCTCAATACCAACTAGCCCTGTAGCGCAAGCTGAGTTTAGGCTGGTATTAATACCAGTATAACCATGTTGTAGAGAAATCTGACTACACAGGTGATCTGTACCGCCTTTTAAAACTTGCTTCGGCTTTAACTTACGCCCATCAGCATTAACCCGCGCCTTTGTCGAATTGCCGCCGGTTAGAGTCGAAAAAATAACTCCCACATTTGCTGAATGTGGGAGGTTTGCCATTTCGAGAGCTTGCTGTGCAGCGTAGAGCCCGTAGTGTACTGTACGTGGAGTAGCTTCCTCATCAATCTCTATATCTGGATAAAAGCCTGTTGTAGCCTTGAGACCGTGGTCAGCATGAAGAAACTTATCGATCGGTCTATGGAAGTCTTTTTCGTTAAGCATGTTTGCCCAGCAATCGACTGGATTATCACCCAGCGCATCGATCATACCAAAACCAACAACACATGCTTCACTTAACGACATTAGCTTCTACCACAAAGTTTCCATCAATAACAGTTACACTAGCAGAGGGATGCAATGAGCTTCGTACATAGTCTCGTCCTCCGTCAATCATACGATCACCCTTTGTGACATAGTCATGACGAAAACGAGATACAATTACCTCACCGTCTTCGCAGATAATACCAGTGATAGGCTCTTCAAATGCAGAAGTTGCATCTGTGATCCACACGGCGCTATCTTGAACAAACATACCGAAGTAATGCTTATGTCCCTTTTCGGTATCTGGTTCGGGCTGATAGAATACATCTACCGGACGCTCGTTCCAGCCACCGTTAAGGCGCTTTGTGCACCAGTAACCCATATACTTAGCGTTGTACTTATCCTCGATCACCTTAATCTGACCACGACTAAAATGATAACCCTGTTCTGGAATAGTAACAAACATCATTGCACCTCTTGCAGTTTCATATCTTCTTATAGGAACTTTTGATTAAGACGGCAACTGTTATTATGCAGCGATCGAGACGATCTGAGCATGTACGTTAGTACGCTGTTGGAAGTCAATATACTCACCCTGTTGACGTACACGTCTACGAATAAGCTCAGCACGATTGGTTGCCTGCTTCTCTAGCATCATATTAAGCAGATCATCTACAGAATGCTCTGGTACGATGATCTCTTGAGTACGAGCTAGGTTAGGTGCGAAGACCATATTCTGAGACATCATCTGCCTCATATCCATAAGCTGAGGCTCAGCGTCGATAGGTCGAAACTTATCAAACGGTGCCACAGTTGCGGTATGTGATACAAAGTCCGTTGCAAGGTGAGCGCCGATTGTAGGCATAAACTCACCGGACATGCGGTGCATAGAATTGTATATCTGTGATCGAGCATCATACCCACTGACTCGTGCTGAGATACCACGAATGCGATACTCGGGATGCTGGAAAGCAATCTGCATCGAGTCATAGTATGGATCCTGAATGGCAGACAGCTGCCAACCATTCTGCTGCAGCCGATACGTATCAGTCTCCCAGCCCGCGAAATGTAACTTCCACGGTTGGGAGGCTAGATACTTGTCTGGGTAGCCGCGATCAAAATCGCCCCAGCCCGCCATTACGCTTCCAGTGCGATGTCGGTAAGGAGTTCCTTGTATTCCATCTTCAGGGTCTGGACGACCTTTTCAGCCTTAGCGATTTGCGCCAGCTTAGCCTTCAGAAGACCCTTAGCAGCTTCTGCACGCTCAGCAGCGAGTTCAGCCTGGACTTCAGATTCGAGTGCATTAACATCAAACATTGCCATTTTCAAAATCCTTTTCACTTTTTTCAACATTACTTCCACTCCATAGAGCGCAATCATAATCTATACCAGACTTGAAGTGTTTATGTTCAGATCTGAATAGGTTTAGATTAATCAAACGCCCCACTGCCTTTGGGTCATGTGGATTAAGATTTCTATTCTCAAGCCACATGACGCCAAATCCTTGAACAGGAACAACTGCTGTACAATGCCAGAATTCGCCCTGATTCTCATCCCATATTGCATCTGCTTTAATACGTGTTTTACACGTAAGACAGTTCTTCATTAGAACAGTTCCCGAAGCGCCTTGAATTCACTCTTAAGCTGCTGCATCTTCTCATCTGCACCATCCTTACGTACGTACTTCAGGAAATGCTGAAACTGCTTCTCTATATCAGGCTCATCAAAGTCGACAACATAGACATCGACTATGTGTATGTTGTCGTCATGATAAGCCTTCTGAGTGTAGTAGATGCCCTTCTTAGGGTTAATGAAATAACTCTGTTGCATTAACCTGGTCCACTTCCATTACCCCATGCACGTGCAGTAGGTGCATATCCAGTCTCCATCCAACGCTTATCGATACGAGCTTGAACTTCATCGAAGTGCAGAGGCTCATAATTCGTATGCTCAACCGAGACACACAGGTAGCGTGGATCGATCTGATCGATTACTTCCTGCTGACCTACTGGTGCAAACGGCTTCGTCACAATCTTGCGTGTAATCTCATTCGCATGCAGGTGACCATGCACATTGACCTTAAAACGCTCAGTCACACAGTCAGGATGTAGAGGGATATGAGACAGGATGAACTTGTCCACGAACACACGAACGCCATGGATCTGCTCAAAGCCAACATTATAATAATCGTCGTCACCGAAGATATCATGGTTACCACGGATCAGGATCTTACGACCGTTCAGTCGGCTTACCAGATGCAGATACTTCTTATTGATAACAACATCACCTAGATGATAGACCGTATCTTGAGGCTTGACCTTAGCGTTCCAGCGCTCGATCATAGTCTCGTCCATCTCCTCCGTAGAGGTAAACGGGCGTAGCGGACTACCATCAGCTAGCTTGAACTTTTCCCATGAGTTCGTATGTCCGAAATGAGTATCGGAGATAACGAAACGATTTACAAACTTACCCATCGAGGTCTACTTTCTTCACACGCTTATACACAGCGCCCTTACCCTTCTTGGCAGGGACGATCTTAGGGACGTTAACCCGACAGCAGCGAGCGATCGGATTACGAGTCTTAAGGGTCTTTCTCTGTTTCATATCTTCTTATAAGCTCTTATGAGAATAAGTGCAACTGTTAATTGCGATGAAACCACTTATGGTACAGACCGACTTCACGGCCGTAAGCCTCGATCTCCCAAGGAGCATCCCAGTAGCCGTCTTCCTTGGACTTCGGCGACCAGAGCTCACCCTGCCAGCGAGTAACGATCCGAAGACCCTTACCGCCGCGAGCCAGAGCCAGCTCCTTGCCGAGCTCATTCTTAGCATACTGCTTGACATGAACCATCTCATGACCGAGAACCTTGATCATGTCTTCGATCGGTGCGCGCTTCAGGCGGATGGTGAAGTAGCGAGGATTCTTATGATCGTCTTCCGAGATGCATTCGCCATCGACATCGAGCGTCTTAACGACTTCGATATCGAGAGTGATGCCCTGTACGGTACGAGCATGAAGCAGCTGAGCAGCGAAGAAACGAGCAGCTTCTTCGAGCTTGTCAGCGTTGCGAGGACCGGTACCATCAATCGAAATAATCATTCTCTATCTCCTCAGCTTATACCTTAATATAGGCTATTTCGGAGATTAATGCAACCCTTTTGTTTTCCTTAAAACTCAATCACTTAGAGGTTGCGCGATAAATTCCATCCCAGTTTTCTGGTGCTTTGCCCATCTCATTCATGCGCTCAAGCATGGCTTCATAGTAGCCTTTGAGCTCACCCTTCCAGAGAGGTCCCATCTCGTATGCCATAGCCATCGCTCTGCCCCATTCGCCCTTGCGATACGCATCGAGGAAGCGGTTATGGGCATGCTCTGCAGCGGTATCTTTCTTCTCAACCACTGTGAAGATGCGCGCTGGCTCGGTTTTACCCTTAACAGCAATGAGATCGAGCTCGATTACTTGGTATTGGCTACGAACGTATTCCGCAGTTCTTGGTCCAATAATAATCTTAACACCGTAAGGTTTAGACTGACCTTCAAGACGAGACGCGAGATTAACTCCATCACCAAGACAGGTATAATCAAAACGTTGATCAGAACCCATATTGCCCACGACAACGGTGTCAGTATTGATACCAAGGCCCATACCAAAAGGAGGTACGCCTTCTCCAGTAATCTCATTATTAAATTCCTCTAGTGCTTTGAGCATCTGGAAAGCAGTCTTAACAGCATCCAATGCGTGCTTAGGATTATCAACAGGAGCATTCCAGAATGCCATCTGCGCGTCACCAATATACTTGTCCAGGGTACCCTTATTCTCTAGAATCGCCTTGGTCATTGCTGTCATATAGCGATTCATGATAGAGGTAAGACCCTGTACATCCTTACCATAGTGCTCGGAGATCGTTGTGAACCCGCGTACGTCAGTAAACATGATCGAAAGCTCTTGCTCAGTACCACCCAGCTTAAGAAGCTCAGGCTGGCGTTGAAGCTGCGCTACCAGATCAGGAGACAGATATGTACCAAACTGCTTCTTGATCTGCTGTTTCTGTAAGAACTCCGAGATGTACTTAACAGTATAGATGTGAATGTAGATTAATGCAACTGCAAAGATGTTGAAAGTTACGTCAAATAGCATACCCTGTGTATTAAATAGGTATACAGGGAGATAGAGATATCCACCCAGCAGTACTGCTACATAGATTATATTATACTTAAATCTGGAGACAACGATCAATGCCAGAGCGAGAACAAGAAAAGCTGCCAGATCAGCCAACTGAGACCAGTTCGGAATCGCAACAGTATCCCCATTCAGCATCGTCTCAAGAAGACTGGCCTGAACCTGATGCGGGGTTTGAGCACCACTCGGCGTCGCTACAGGGTTTACGATACCTGCAGCAGTTACGCCAACTACCACGATTTTACCACTCAGGTCAGGTAAAGGACCCGCTCCAATTTCGAATGACTCAAATCGATAGTTCGGATTAACAAACACACGGCCGTATTCATCGGTCTTAATAGTATCATATTGAGGAATACGTAATGCTTCCACACCAGTCTGATTTATCTTCGCTTGATACGAAGGATCTCCAGCGGCTACACGCAGAATCTCTAGAGCAAATGCGGGGTAGTATTCGCCGGCTGATTGAGCTAGAAGAGGAACTCGGCGTACGACCCCATCAGCCTCAGGTAGCGTGGATGTTACGCCAACACCAGCAGCAGTTTCTTGCAGAGCTGGAATATTACTTAGAACGCATGGGTATTGAGGAAGAAATTCGGTCGGCTGTCCGTCGCCGATTACAGCAACGCCGGTCCGACGAATGGTCTCGGACTTTCTTGAGCAGTCGAGGGAAACTGTCTGGGATAGAACTACCGGAAATTGACTAAGAGTTTCTGCAAACTTCTTATCGCCTCCGAAGCGATCTTTTTCCGGAAACATAACAGTGCTTCCGACGATACCAGCTCCAGCGCCATATAGGTCTTGAACTATCTCAGCATGTACCTGACGATTAAACGGCCATTGGCCATATTTCTCGATAGCCTTTTCACCAATATTCGCTACGACAATCTGCTCAGACTGAACAGGCGTATCTAGCATCAGATAGTCGTAAAACTTTAGACGCGCTGATTCAACGAGAAAAGGATCTGTAAGCTTTACGCTTAACAGAATTGCAAATGTGATAAGGGCTAGCCATGGCGATAATAGTACGCCTCTAATTTTTTTGCTCGACAATGATCCTGCTCCCGCCATCGTTATTAATTATTATGACATTACCTTTGCCAGAATCATTTATGTTAATTAGAGTATTTTGAAGCTTAGGTGTTATAATATCCGTTATGTTATTAACGCCACGCGTAACTCGAATCTGGTCCTCGGTCAATATTGTATATATCTGTGTTTGAGAATCAAAACCAAAAGTAGTGCCAGTTAACCTTACACCTTCTTTCTCATCAGCCATTACTCTTAAGCCATCGTTAGCAAGAAAATCTTCAAAGCGATCAGCATCAAAAGTAATCTCTTTAAGGAAGTCTGTACCTAAAGCATCTTCGTTTAATACGTTGGTTTGCAGATAATCGATATCAAGCTCTGATAGATCTAATAAATTCGCTCTTGAATCTCTTTGGCTGACTTCTTCTTGCTTCTCTTCTGGTGGGGATACAATCATCATATTGTCGATCATATCTAAGGTAAGATTCAGAATGACGGGCTTCGTAGGTACTGAATCATATGTGTCAACCATCGTAGCTTGAAACGCGCGGTTAAGTATAACAACACCAGCAGCGTTCGAGACTGTTATCTCACCTACGGAACCATCTTCTTCGGGTAGAAGGATAATAAGGGATTTACCAAAATCGTCTACGGTTGACGTAAAGTCTGTGCCGCGAACTGCGATAGTAGCAGACGGCGTTCTGAGATTGATATTACTCTTGGGCATGCCTTTGCCTGTTGCAAAGCGAACTGTGCCGCTGGCAAACTTAAGAGCCATTTTAGATTTTTTAGGATTGGCATCATATACGAACGAGTCGATGACGAGCTTTGACTGCTCTGTAACCGATACAGTAGACTGATCTACGAACACAATTTTGACACGGCCAGCACCCGTTCTGACCGTGTCCATAGACTGAATAGGTAAACGTGGTGCGGTGGCTATAGGTTTAGCCTTTCGCACCACGTCGGATTTACCTCTTAACTCCGATATACTGCCAATATTAGCAGCCGCCGGCGTTGCACTGATTAATAGTAATAGTGCTGCCAGAAGATGTCGAGTTAAGCTTGATCGAATCAACATTCAGTGTGCTCTTCTGATTGACTGTTACGTTATTCTGACTTCCTGTCAGTACCATATCAATATTCTTACCCGAAGCACCATTCTGTGTAGTTGTAATCACGTTCGAGTCACCTGCCACTGTGAATAGGTTCTCAACATCGTTGGTTTCAACGTTCTGTGTGATTGTGTTGAGGTCACCTGTTAGAGTGAATGTCTGTGTTAGGTTTGTAGCAGACGAAACCTTACCCTGGTTGAAGTTAAATTCGTTAGACGAACCTGCAATGTCAAATGTGGTTGTTGAACCACCAGTATCAGCGGCATTACCGACATCAAAGTTAAGATCGTTCGAGTCACCTACAACGCTTACGGTTGTCGATGATCCGTCCGACTGCTTAATGTCGCCGTTGATCTTGTTTGTATTACCTTGCATGGTAATGTCTACTACTTGCGCATCGCCCTGTAGCACTACAGGTGTATCTGTTGTTCTATTACCGATCTCGTTGCCTTGACCTTCTTGCTTGATAGTAATAGTCGACGAGTCACCAACCTGCTGAATGTAAATCGAGTTGGTTGTTGACTGGCCGAAAGATAATGTAGGTGTCATCAAAGCCATAACCAAGATTGATCTCTTGATTAGTTTCATAAGTAGCTCCAATATCCTCTCTCTAAGCCTTGTTTAATTAGTTCTACGACCGCAGCTTCAATGGCTATTTTAACCGCCATAGTAGCTGCTTCGTTCTCTGTCATACCAGCTTCACCCTCAACGAGTTCTGTACCTACATCAATAAACTTAAACAAAGACAAACTCGTACCAACGGATAGAATTGTCTTTGAAACCTGCACATTCAGAATAACTTCACCGGTGTCTGTTGAGACTGCTCTCAGCGATACAGTTACCTGATCTTTTCTATACTGTGTATCTGCGCCGATGCCTAGGTACCTAGCTCCGGCTCCGCCTGTAACAATATTCGTATCATATCCTACGATACCACCTTGTAGTATGATACCAGCAAACAACATAGGACTCAGTTTGTTTGCACCATCCCCTAGATACTCTTCACGTGTCTGTCTGACAATCTGGCGTTCTTTGGCTAGATCGTCAACCCTATTTCTTTCTACAACCGTAAACCATGTACCGTTGCCAGCGTTTTTCAATGCACCGATAAGCAGCGGTGTTGCGCCTTGCGTAACTGCAGTCGAAAGACTGGACATGCCCGCGCTGTCTTTACGCTGACCGGTTAGATCAGGAAAATCATATACGGCAACAACGGGCTTTCTGAGCGGTGGTGGTAGCTCTTTAAGCTCGGTAAATCTAACTTCATCTACTACTGGCTTATCACCAGCGTTCGATGGCATCGGTGTATTCCAGGTTGCGCATGCGCTTAGTAGCAATGGTAATGCGAGAATAGCTAGCTTTTTCATTAGAAGCTAAACCCGCTTAGAGGTATTTCAATCTCAGTAACATTGCCTGATTCATCAGTGATTCTCAGTTTAACCGTATCAAAGCTCTTTACATACTCGATGGTATTCTTATCCAGCTTGAATGTACCTGCAGTGCTTTCATTCGAGAATAGATTATCGGTCAGCTGCGATGCTAGCTGCGAATAGATTCGTGACTGAAGGTTATTCATAAAGCGGTTCAGAATAGAGTTTTTCTCTTCTGTGGCTTTCGCTTTTAGATCTGCTTCGATCTTATCTTGAATAGCTTTCTTACGGTTGAATTCTTGATTCTCGATTGTGAGCCACTGTGCACCGGCTCCATTGCCGCTGAATGAAGGATTTTTAAACTGAAACGTTATGTCATTTGCTAGAGCTGGCTGGCTTACTAGTAGTAGACTCAGGAGGAGAAACTTTCTCATCTGATTTTTCCTTTTTGAATTTTAAATCTTTATCAGAAGAAAGACTAAATTCAAAGGTGAAGATCTTAATGATTTCAATTTTTAGATTTATAGTCATCGTGATCTTCCTTAATCTGTAATACTACATTCACCTTCTGCTGCAATCTAATCATATCGTTATCGAGCATACGAATACGATCAATTAGTGCAATAAGAATGACGTTGGTTTCAGCAATCAACGGCATTAATCTATCTGTAACGAACTTGTAAATAAAGAATACAAAGTAGCCCATACCTACCGAAGCAACTATAGGAAATCCATATTGCTTTACAAGCTCAGCAACTGCGTTTAAATCCATTTAGTCTCGTCTCGCGTCGTTCTTACCATCAGCTCGAGCGATACGGTCGAGATCCGGTTTCAGTCCAAGTGCAGAACTTACAACCGCATCCATACGAATGATATCATGGTTCATAGTCTTGACTCGATTATCGAGCCCAAGTATGATACCTTGCATACCCTTTATGGCTTTCACAACACTCTCTAGAATATAATTGATAACGAAGTAAACAAACACACCACCAAGCAAAGCAGCAGCGATTGGGAAACCCACATCAGCAATTAATTTAAAAATAGCGTCGTAGTTCATGCGTCTATTTATGCATTCAAGCTTCTCATATATTACGGAACCTTAACAAAATATTAAGACTTATGGTGAAAATCTATTAATCTGTACATGGTACCATGTAATTTGAACAAAAAAAAGGTGGCCGGTCAGACCACCTAGGGAATTTCTAGAGATTTTTCACTCAACCCAATTTACGAAAGTCCATTCGAGACCGGCCACTTAGTACAGGAGAAGAACAATGTCTCATTGTTCATATCTCTGTATATGATATTTTCAGCTTAAATGCAACTGTTAAATACCAAATACAGCGATCTTGTCGAGATAAAACTCGCGAAACTCTTCGTAGAGATAACCTTGTTCTGAAGCGATAATCAGATCATCGCCATTGCAGATGACGCGATCACCATGGCAGTTCTCCATGATGTATTCCATATACTCTTCGTTAAGATCAACCTTATCGAAGTAGGCGTCAAATTCATCGTTAGTCATTTTAGAGATCCTTTCCATTAAGCAGCTTGACGATACTTGGCGACACGATCAGTGATATACTGTTCGTAACCAGCCTTCGAAACTTCGTAGCCGTCACGCTTCAGCCAGGTCTTGATGTGCGGAAGAAGGTAGCCCTTCTCTTCGACGATCTTCAGCGGAGCAATACCAGCTTCGAGCTGAGCGAAGTACTCTTCAACAGTGAAGTTCTTGATCAGGAAGGCGATGAACGAACCAGCGCCAGCCTTAGCATACTTGAAGCGAGCAACGAACTTACGGTCAGTACCATAGGTAACATAACCACCGTTGTTGTTGAAATCGGTCTTAGCAAACTTGGTCATTTCTTTCTTCCTTCTCTTCATCTTATATCTTACTATAGCATAGAAAAGGAATTAGTGCAACTGTTTTTTTCAAAAAAAGGTCAGGGCTCGACGATTTTTATCGTCGAAAACCCTTCGCTTTCTGTAGGCATTTCAAAGGATTGGAGCATCGACTGAATTACATTCCGCGGAATGGTCTTTCCAGGGCGTGAATTCAGGCGACGCTCGTACTCTTCGTCTTCTGGCTTAGGGAAGACCACTGCATGCACTCGATACCCATGATCCTTAAATCCCTTCAGTCGTTCAAAGAAACGACGACGAGACTTAACCGACATATTGGTACGATCAATGACGATAGGATTATAGTTATCGCGCACAGCGATATCAAAGTCCTCCCACATCATCTTATCTGCAACCTTAACGAACTCAGGGAAGACTTCGTCGTAGGTCTTCCCCTCGTCCTGAGCTACAGCTTCAATGATCATATCGGACGATACTACCAGACACTCACCCTGAAACTCCTTCTCGACCCAGGTCGACTTACCTGCGCCAGGAGGCCCAACGAGAATGTAGATATCCTTAGTCATTGTACTTCACTCCATTGAACCAAGCAGCACGAATCTCTTCGTACTTCGAATTCTTCGAAAGGTTGTTACGAATAACATTCTTGACTGCATCGATGATCTTATGATCGTCAGTCTCACCCCAGCACTTGAAGATCGTAGCACGAGTGTACTGATCGAACTTCGGGCCGATCTCGAGAGCAAAGGTCTTACGATCAATGTTCTCATCACGGATATGCTCAAGCATATTGCTGATCAGCTGAGCCTGACCATACACTTCGATATTGAACAGGTGCTCAAAACGACCAAGCTCGAAACGATCCTCAGCCGGTAGATGAGCCTTGATGTCATCCAGATGCTCTTCCAGAATCAGTTCGACGATGTTACGATCCTGGAGGATCGCTTCCTTCGCCTTGTGAATCTGCAGATACCAATGGCACTTCAGCTTCAGCATATGACCATCGTCGAAACGAACCACGAAGCCTTCGAGGTCTTCGAGGTCGCGAACGTAGTCGAGGAAAGCCTTCATATCGGTCTGCGGTTCGAATTGACGAACAACAGGGATATTGTATGCTTCTGCGACTCTGCTCATGTACTTGTAGCTGACATAGTCACCACGACGCATGCGTCGAATTGCAGTTAGAATCAGCTGATCTTCCTTATAATCGAGGACGATACGTTGCTTACGTGAGCACCATTCGAAGATCGGCGTATAACCGTCATCGAGAAGCATACGACACATATCGATATATTCGGGATGCGCGTTAACAAACTCTTCAACAGGCTTCGCCACGTCAGTAGCACCCATCTTAGTACCGAATACCATCTCACCGTTCACATAGAACGGAGCAATCATCGAGCCATCGAGCTTTTCAAGGATAGCATGAGGACGAGACAGATCAACAACATGGTCCTGAGTTTCTTCACGCTCGTTTACGTTGAAGAACTTATGGAACGGACGACGAAGGATATCACCAGTCTTCGAATCAAAGATGATACCACGCAATTCACGACGAATGTTGCAATCAAAGGTATCAGCCATCATCACGTTGTAGTTGATGACGGTGTAGCCTTCCTTTTCAGCCACGACGAATTCGTCACGACCAGCAATAGCCGGCAGCACATCAGAGATGTTGGTGATGGTAGGGAATTCGTAGTTCATTTTATATCCTTTACGCGTAGTACTGGTCGAGGTCATCTTCGCGAACAGATGCCACGAGATAGACATATCCATCCGTCTCATGCATCTTCTTGAACATGCCGTTCTCTTCGGCCTGCTTGCAGAAGCGTTCCGCAGATGCAAGAGCCAACTCAGGATTTTCAGCAATCCAGGTCTTCCACATCTTCGTGGTGATATGAGACGGAGCAGTCATTTAGCGAGCCTTCTTATCGAAGTTGTAGATATAAGCGGCAGCGTTAGCCTTGGTGATGCTCAGCTCTTCGACGAGCGCAGCGATAATATCCTTACGCTCAGCTTTGTCGTAACGCAGCTCGTTAATGAAAAACTTAGCAGTCGCAGACTTTGACATATCATTTCCTTCCATCTTATATCTTCTTATAGGCTCTTTTTGATAAAAAGGCAACCCCTTTATCGCCTCATCTTAGAAATTTCTTCCGCAGATTCTTGGCTGAAGACAGGAACCATATTCGACTTATGCATAGTCGCGATACCCAGGAGCTTATCGCCCGTATAGACATTTTCCTTACGAGCATAGGTAGTACCCAACCCATCCCCGGAAGGATACTTCTGACGATGATCAGAGATCTCATACTTGGGTAGAGGAGTTCCGCGAAGCTTAGGCTTATACTTACCCTGACGGTATAGAACATACTCATTATACGTCCTGGGTTTAATCCCAATACGCTTACAGAACTTGCAGTCTTCCTGCCAATCTTTCATATAGTTCTTCATAGAATATCCTCAAAAAGGTAGGGGGGGATTTCTCCCCCCTTTTATTTACTTTTGGAGTTCAATCTCCGAGGTCCATTCTGGAATATCCGAGAGATCATCTTCATCTTCGGTGGGGAGATTTTCGAGGAGTTGTTCATTCAACCAATCAATCTGTTTTTGAGTGAGGGGCTGAGAAGTAACAAAGTTGTAAGTATAATCTTTTTCCATTTCACTTTCTCCTTTATTGATATCTTCTTATATCCTCTTTCTCATAAAAAAGCAACAGAAAAAGTCAAAAAAAATCCCCGACCGAAGCCGGGGATTTCTCTTCGTAGCGGAAGGAGGTGCTTACGAAATTAGAAACGCAGGCCAACGCCTACGAGACCGCCATGCTGTCCGACGCCACGGTCGAAGTCAGTGTAGCGGTATTCAACCTTACCATAAACAGGTCCGGCGAGACGAGCTTCAAGCCCACCACCTACGCGAAGGCCTTCGAGTTCACGCGTGGTAGTCTGCTTCCAGTTAGCATAACCAACCTTACCGTAGACCAGTACGCGGTCGGCTACAACATAGCCGAGACGTGCACCAGCACCAACGTTACGGCGATCAAAAACGTTGTCGAGGGTAGCTTCAACGCCAACAACGACATTCTTGTACAGCTCGGCATCGATGCCTACACCGGCACCGTAGGTGACGTCAGTGGTATCAATACCACCTGTAACGTCATCAGCGCCAGCAGTCACTTCAGCACGAACACCAGTGAATGGGTTAGCCATTGCCGGGGTAGCGGCGAGAGCAGCAGCTGCAGCTGCAACAAAAAGAGTCTTCTTCATAAATTTACCTTTAAGTTGTTTACACAAAACAAGTGTTTAGAGACTACTTGTACGTCTTTATTACCCGTATTTCTCAACTAGCTGAGCCTGCAGAGTATCTGCAACCTTGCTCCAGTAGTTTCGAAACCAAGGATTCTGTGCGCGTACCATAGCACGGCGAGCGTTCTGAATGCGAGTCATAGTCAATCGAATATCCATATTATTCCTCAATCATATATTTGTCATTCAAAGCACCAGGCGTCTTAATAACCATGGTAACTGTATCTTCGAGATAGTAGCATTCGCATACCTCTCCTGGATAATATATAATGCCATCTCCGGCAGAAAGCAACTGATTTCCGTACATTACTTTACCAGAAATCACTAAATTAATCTCGGTAGCGATCTTATGAGTATGTTTTGGAGAACGGAAGCCTTTTTCGAATGTCTGTAGACCAGCTTCAAATAGATCAGTATTATATACAGCTTTATCGAACTGCCCTACAAACCAACCACGTTCACCAGCTTCAGATAATTTAAACGTTTTCATTCTTAATCCATTTAACACCGAAACAAAGCTCTTGCATCTTACGATGGAACCAGTTAGGCTGTCTGCCCTCTTCTACCATCCACCAAGTACCGGGATGTAGTTGACACTTCCAAGTGTAATTAGGAGTTTTAATCCCATAGAGCTTCGTAGTACTTAGCGAAGAGTCTTCGACCATTAGCTTTCCTTTCTGCATGCCTCTTCAGACCTTCGTCATCGCGCCAGTAAGCAGGCTTATTAGGGTCTTTCTGATGATTGAACTCTAGAGCTTTCATGCCCTTGCTATCAAGCTTTTCATCGCCGGTAGATACAAAGAGCATTTCGAGCTGATCAGTATTGTGATAGAACTGATCAGAATCGTCTTCCATGCCATGCTGACCGAAGGTCCAGATCATCTCATCAAGTACCCACTCCCAGCGAGCTTCGTGCTTTGCATCGACTGAGCCGTCCCAGTTATCCTTCTGCTCCTGAGTCATCTCAAAGCGCAGCTCTTCTGGAACATCTTCGTTATCAACGTGGGGATAACCGTGCTTAATTTCCTTGAGTTTAACAAGGACAGGATGAATGATCAACGCCAGTGTATGATCAGCAGACCATACATCGTAGCTATCGATATGAACCTTTACCCTGCGCTTACGGTTATTAGACCAGCGATTAAGAGGCCGTACAAGATCATTGATCTTATCTAAGAAGCCAAAGACAAGCTTATCATACCAGGTATATTCTTCTTCCGGTAGATAGTAGGTGTCAGGCGCGCGCCAAAACTCGTAGCGACGTTCCCATGAATAAACAGGGATGATGTCTGACTTATAAGGTCCAATATTTACTTTCATATCATCACCACAAATGTTGCTATAACAGCCCATACCACTTTACACGTAATATGGATAGCTTGATCTTGATTAAAAGTCAACTCACCACGGCATTTAAGATCATCTGTAATCCAATGGATAGCCATTTCAGCCAGACCAAGTAAAGGAATACCTGTAATCAGCCAGACAGCAAGACCATGCATACCGGTATGAGCGATCATTGCCTGGTACCAGGGAACATGCTGCATCGGATCGAAACGATTCTTTGCTCTGGATAGAAAATCACCCTGTAGAGGGTAATCAAACAGGAAATGTGCGAATAGTAGTAAGGCTAGAAGCTCAATCACAGTTGGAGATTATCCCAATCGATCTCATCTAGACCCTTAAGGGCACGATAGAAGTTAACGCCTAGTACAACAGCTGCACCAGTGACACCGAATACAGCAAAGAACGCAGCGCGCTTAGCCCATTTCTTCTTATCAAAATCTTTCATACAAACCTCA
>JACCDU010702651.1_pt1 | contig 16780 bp, 19 predicted proteins | sample 7446081 | NCBI WGS metagenome assembly JACCDU01 (sample SAMN15323447, study PRJNA562643) | freshwater metagenome | isolation source: river surface water | place: USA:Blue River Watershed | collected 2017-08-17
TTCCATTTACATTATTTACTTCTCCCATATAAGAAAAATACACATGGTAAGGTTGGTCAGGCATTACAGTCCAATCCACATTGAATACTGCTCTACTTGGAGTTTGTTTGTTATTTATACTGTTAAATACAAAAGTATATATTTCGTTTTTATCCACTGTATTTGAATTCATTATATTATAAGCAAAGATTATTTTTTATATTTATATTCTTAATGGTTGGTCTGCTGGAGTGAAATGCATTGTTATTACCCATTGTGCTAAAGAAGGAAATATACTTCCGTCATTAGTTAATATCTGAATGTTAATTCCATTATTCATTGGACGACTTGCAATGTAAATAGGTGGATTAGTATTATTGTCCGCATAAAGAAAACTTGTTGCAGATATCGCTTGGTATTTTAATGCTCCCAAAAAATTACTTGTTATTGCTTGTGAGCGTCCTGTGCTACTTCCCGCGTTATATACATTTGTTGCCGCCAAAAAATCTGCATATACCATAGGAATTTGTGTTCCATCAACATTATTAACCTCTCCGGAATATGAAAAGGTAATTTTGTATGGCTGATTAGGCATTATACTCCAATCAACCGTAAAAAATGCATTATGATTTCCTCCCACAGTTGTTCCTGCTATACTACTAAATACAAATGTATAAGTTTTTTTCTTGTCAATACTATTGTCGTTCATCGTTATATTATATATCAACAAAATAATTTATTATATTCTAAATAAATTAACACTGCTCTTCATTTTCACTTTCATTTTCTTCGTCTAAAATAATCTCATCAAAACCGCGGAACAATCGTTGCGTATCCACATTGATAAATAAATACTGATATGGCTTATCATACACTAACTTTCTTACTTGTGGTATTAATTCCTTTGGGTGTTCTACCACTTCTTCCCATATATTATTCAATTCTTCTTTGGTAGTCTTGAAAATGAATATATTGCTCCACAAGCGTCGTAGATCTTTGGGAACACTAAACCATGTCTGGACACAGAAATAGAGAGAAGTGTGTAGATGCCTACGATTAAAGATGAGTTCTTTAAATAATTTCAGTGTGTCCTTATTTTTCAAATACGCCGTTTGATCGTCAAACAATATGCAACTATTGAAACCCTCATCTGCATCCACTCTTATTCTTTCTAATACATTACTCAAGTTCTCATAAGTAAGTTCATCGTATATTTGGTCTTCAGGCAAACTATCAAAGAGTTTATCACTCATAGATGCTCTGGATTGTTTGGGTTGAAAAATATAAATGGTATGAAAGCATCTTTTCAGGATTTTACTGCTCTTAAAGAGAGAATAAAGCAGTGATGTTTTGCCTGAACGTGGACGACCGATAAGTAGGTTTGTGCTGTGTTGATTTAGAAACTTGGTTAATTCATAGTTGTTGAGTTTATCGTGCAAACCCTCATCGCAATTCATTACACATTTCTTTAGGTTAGGGCAATCGTTCTTTTGAATATGCATCTATATATAATTATATAATAAAATAAAATATTACTAAAATATATATGACTACTTATATTGAGAATAAACTTGTAAATCTAAATAGTGAGAATGCTACAAGATTGAATGGGGATTTTCTCTCCAGTGTAGAGTTCTCCTTTGTTGGACTGCTTACTGATGATCCATCTATCCGTAGTGTCAGTGTATCCATTCAAAACGCCCAATTTCCATATTCCTTTTACAACATTAATGTATATAATAATATTTTGGTAGCCAGTGATGGCGCTAATCCTCCTGTAACTGTTACTTTAACAAGAGGCAACTACAATGCAAACACACTGATTACAGAAATTGAAACCAAATTAGATGCCGTGGGTATCAAGATGGTTATTACCATTAGTAAAACAACCGGACTACTTACTTTCACACATAATAATTCGGAATTCACATTTTATTCCACTTCTACTTGTTTGAAAGTACTGGGGTTCAATCCTGCTTTGAATTATACTTCGGTGTCTCGCGTTATCATAGCACCTTATCCTCTCAATTTGTTAGGAACTTTAAAAATGCGCATTGCATCCCTTGGACTATCAGTAAATTCCATTGATAGCAGTGTGGGAGGGAGTTTAAACATTCTCGCATCTATACCCATAAATGCAGGTAATTTTGGATTAATTATGTATGAAAATACAAATAATATAACCAATCAGTTAAACTTGCGTGTATTAGATGGTTTTGATTTAGAAATACTTGATGATGACCAAAATTTGATTAACTTTAATAATGCCTATTGGACGATTACAATGCTTCTCTCTATTGAAAGAGAAATACCACAAGAAAGTCCAGCGACATTTCAACAGATAACGCAAGAGCAAAGACAAATGATAGAAGCAAATATACCTCCAGAAGAAAAACCAGTTGAAATTCCAGAAGAAGAAATTACTGCAGAAGATGAAATATATGCAGAAGCGCCTAATTTAGAAGAAACTATTATAGCGGATGATTTGGATTTATTACTTTATAGTAGGGGCATTAGATAAAATTATTTTGTTATGTTATTATATATAATGGCTCCTTTCGGTCGTAAAGCTCGTAGTGATTTTAACAAGTTTGCAAAAAAGCTTGGTGTTAAACGTGATTTTGGGCGTAAATTTGTGAATACTGCAGAAAAAGTTGGCTCTGTAATCGGTCGAATCGCTGATATCGCCGCCATAGCAGCGCCAGAAGTTGCCCCTCTCGCCATGGGTGTTAAGGGTGTCTCAAGTCAGGTTGGCGGTTTAGCAAAGAGTGGTGTTGCTCTTACAGGAAAGCGTCCTGATTTTGGTAAGATTGAGGAACAAATTGCCTCTGTGAAACAAAGCGCCAAAGATATTAAAAAAGGGTCTGATTTGCTCCAAAAGAAGAAACCCGCAAGTGAAGAAAGTGGGCTTCAGTTTACAGATTAAATCTACCTTTTAGAAAGGTAGAGCCAAAAATTATATTTAGGTAATATATAAATGCCTTTCGCAGTTGTTCAGTCAACTTCCAATGTTCCATATATTAAAATGGCCAGACCTGTAAAGCCACGACCCGGCACTGTTCCTCCTGCCTCCAATCCTCCCAAGCGTGTTGTTGCCTATGTCCCCTAATTAATATATAAATATATATAATTAAAAAATATTATATATATATATGATAGAATGGTTCTTTATCTTTTTGCACTCTATATTGCTTATTGTGGTAAGCATAATTATAGCAAACGAGATGATATTACTGTGGAAACAGAGGACTATTATGTATGATTAATTTTTAGTTTTGTCAATTTATTAAGTTAAAAAAAAATTGAAATGCTTTTTCCTAAAAAATTGAAATACATTTACAAGCAACAACAATAAGCAACAAGCAACAACAACAACAACAGCAATGTCAAGAACCAGTGTCGTCGCCACCACCATTCGTCGCAACGAGAGGTCGCAAATGGATATTTACAAACTATTCTGCTGTCAGGTCGCTCTAAATGGATACAACAACATCAACATTCTCCTTGAAACCGATGAGGGTTTGTATTATAGTAGCGTTGAGAATAACGCCGAACTCAAAGAGTATATGAAAAAATATTACGACAGAGGATTTATCAATACGGACGGAGTGCAGTTCAAATCTTACTACAAACGCACTTATGAAAAATATATGCGAGATAAATACCCTAATCGTCCAGCATACATTGTTTATGTAGGCGGTCGCTCGTTTCTTGAGGGACGAGGTCAAAATGTCATCTTTGGGATTAATGAGGAACAACTTAACGACGCAAAAAAATCAGGCAAACAAGTAAAAAATGGTCTTATGGAACAACTTTTCAATGATGATGTGAGCGATGATTTGAAGTTCGCTATTTGGAAAAAAATATTGGGTATTTAAATTGTTTTGAAATATATATTTGAAAACAACTTAAAGAACAAGGGTAGGGGCAAACCCATTTTTTTATATATATATATCACCAAAGAATATGATAAGCCAACCAACCTGCCGTCCATTTATCTTGCTTCGCCCACTTTGCATTTCGTTTTCTAAATTTATCTCTTCGCATTAAATCTTTGTGTCGTGTGAAGTCTTCAAATTTCATCTGTCCAAAATGTATCCACTTTCCGTCTGGTGATTTTACCATATATTTTTTATCTTTGCGTGTTGATAAATACACAGGATGTTCTTTACCTAAAACTTTGATACCCATTTTATGAACCCTAATTGGATCACTATAAAGCAATAATTCGTCTTCTTTATCCATTATATATCAATATATATTATTTTTTTCTTTGGTTAAATTAATAGAAAATGTTTAGAAAAAATAAATATTTTCAAGATTTGGACTACTTAACAGCTACCGATTTGCAGGACAATAAAATAACTTATGAGAAATTGGCGAAATTAACTCCTTATTTAGAAAAGGATAAAGTCCTTGCTTATTCTGTGATACTGAACCAGAGAGATGATCTTGATGAAGAAACAAAACAGAAGTTAAAAATCATTATTGATGAGAATTCTAAGACAGAAAGAGAGAAATTAGAAAGATATTTGGAAATTATGGAAACAAAAGTGTATGATGATAATTTAGTTAATTCATCTATTTAGGAAATATTTTATCTTTGTATAATATATAAAATGTTTTTTATTGAAAGTGATGAACCTGTAGAGAAAGTCCATATAGATGATAGTTGGACTTATGGTTGCAACCGATGTGTCATTTGTAATAATGATTTTAAGCATTCTCGTCTCTGGTGGGGAACTGGGGATGGAATATTTGAATTAAGAGAGAAAATAGCCCATCAAGCGTGTATTAAAATTGTGAATGATATTAAGAAAAAGAAACAAGAATTGCTTGATTTGGAATACAAACTTTTTGAAAAAAAATATATGATTGATAATTAAAAATAAAATTGAAATTATTTAGAAATTATCTTTGTATATATTATAAAAGATGGAAAATATTGACGAACAGACAATCCAGAGCGCTTTAAATTGCTATAATAATGTTAAGAAGGCACAAAAGAAGTATCAACAAAAAAATAAGGAAAAAATGTGTAATATTGCAAAGGCGTATTATTATAGACTTAAGGAAGATCCAGAAAAATATAAGGAATATTTAGAAAAGTCTAATCAAAGACAGAAAAAGTACTACCATGAGCGAAAAACCAAGAAACCAGAAGAAGAAATTAAGGAATAATTAATTAACTAACTATTTTTTTATGAATTTTAATTTATAAAAAAATTGATATAGAAAATTCTTTTCTTTATATATAAAAAAGATGGAACTTGTTGAACGAATTGATTTAGCCAAAGCCCAATATTTGCACTCTTTTACTTTTAAGGATTTCCAGACCTACATTACAGGTAAGAAATCTGTTGATGAACAGAAGAAATTATATGACAAGATTAAACATTATTGCGAAACAATTATTAAGACTAGAGGCGAAACCAAACGCATTTACTCATACTCTTTAACCACACCTCTTGAAGTTGGGGGTCGTTTATTTTGTGGTAATTCTATTCAGGGTATTCCCAAGAATTTTAGGGGGTTCTTAATGGAACAACACACCACAGATATTGACATGAAAAATGCCCACCCTACTATACTTGAATGGCTTTGCAAGAAAAATGGAATATTGTGTCCAAATCTTGCTTACTATAATTCTAATAGAGATGATATCCTCAATGTTTTTGATGATAGAGACACTGCAAAAGAAATATTCTTAAAATCTGTCAATGATGATAAACTTAATAAAAAAGAGAAAAATGGCTTCTTTAAAGATTTTGACAAAGAAATGAAATACATACAAAAAGAATTACTTGATCTTCCAGAATATGAATATGTTAAACTTTCTGTTCCTGAACATAAGGCTTATAATTTTTATGGAAGTGCTATTAATCGTTTACTTTGCAAATATGAAAATAATATTCTTCAGTCGGTTATTTCTGTCATTAATAAACATAATATTGAAATTTCTGCATTAATGTTTGATGGATTAATGGTTTATGGAAATTATTATAATGATACTCAATTACTTGATGATATTGAAAAATATGTGGAACAAAATTTTGAGGGATTAAATATGAAATTTTCATACAAACAGCATTCTACCAACATTCAGTTACCACGAGATTATCAAAAGGATACACAGATACAGAAAAATATGGATGATGATATTGAATATCTTATTCACAATGAAACATGTTATGACATTGCTAATTATTTTTGTAAAAAGTGGGGACACCAACTTAAATGCATTGATGTGCGATTGAGAAACTTTTATTATTTCAGTGATGACAAAAAAATATGGGAACTTTATGAAGCTGGAGTTATTGTAAGAGAAATTATTTCGAATCAAATGGTTAGTGATTTTGAAAAATATAGAAATGTTGTAGTATGTGATGAAACCAAAATGAAAAAACTTGCTAACATCATTTTCAAACTCAAAAACACAAATGATAAAAATAATATTTTACGAGAAATTTGTGACAAACTTTATGATCCCAACTTTGCAAATACATTTAATAGACAGGAATTTGAGTTGCCCCTTAAAAATGGTATGAAACTCAATTTAAAGACACTTGACATCACTGAACGAACTATTCTTGATAAATTTAATTTTGAATGTAATGCCTCTTATGTGGATATGACTGAGATACAGGAAAATGATATAAAACAATATTTTATGGATTTATTTTGTAACAAAGAAGATACTGTACAATGCGTTTTAAATATTATTAAAAGTATGTTTATTGGTAGACCTTTGAGACACATATTCTTTTGGACTGGAACAGGTCGTAATGGAAAATCTCTATTATTGAAATTGTTATGTAATATCTTTGGAAAGTTTATGGATACTATTGATACAAATATTATTTTGGATAAAAAAGTGAATTCTCAACTTACTACACAGTTTGAAAAGTTAGATAAGTGCCGTGTTGGTTATATTACTGAATTAACAGATAGTGACAAACTCAATGAAAGCATTATTAAAAAAATTACAGGTGGTGATGCTATTGATGTGCGAGGACTTTACAAAACAAATACAACTGTTAATCCCACTGCTAACTTAATTACACTTACAAATGAACTTGCATCTTTCAAGGCAGAGAAAGCCATTATTGATCGTCTTATTATTATTCCATTCAAAAATACATTTGAAGTTGATACATCTTTTGAAACTACAATGATGCAAAAGTTAGATTTATTATTCTCTTATGTTATGAAACATGGTATCATTTGCGACAAGTTTGACATTCCAGAGGAAATGATGGTTGCAAAGCAGGATTATGTTGATGATAATGCAGTTAGTGACCCCTTGAGTGACTTTATTGCAGAAAAGATTATTATTGGAGAAGAAGGAGAAAAACCTATTTTGAACAGAGAATTCTTTACACAATTTCAATATTGGTTACAAGAAAATAATATCAAAAGTCCCCTTACTTTAAACAAAATTGGACGCTGTATGAAAAAATATGGAATTGTTGTGAAGGAAAGCAATAGCAAAAGTACTTACAGAAACTGCCGTTGGCGACCTGAAGAGGCTGAAAGTGAATAGTTTTATCTTTTATTTATATATAAAATATGAAACAGGGGAGGCAGGGGGGAAGCAGGGGGGATTTTTATGAGACGATTTTTTCCCCACCCACCCTTTTTATAATAGAAAGCACAGCATATATCATCACATTTCCTATACTCCTTATTATTATTCTTTCTTTTCTTTAAAGGGGGGAGTGGGGAGTGGGGAAGGAATATAGAAACTATATATAGAACCATAAAAAATGAAAAAAATGAAAAAAATGGAAAAAAATGAATAAAATTTTGAAAAAAACAATAAAAAAGTGTTATAAAAAGACTTTATAAAATACCTACCCACTCTCCCCTTTCCCCTTTGTTTCCCCCTTTCCAAAAAAATTGAAACAATTTTATCTTTTCTATATATATAAACACAAAATGAAAACCATAAACGATACAAGAATTGTTTTTGATGCTAATTTGAAACTATGTATAAGAAACTTAAGAGAAAGAGAACCAATACTGATAGAATGTTTAAAATCATATGATACAACACTACTTCAAGAATGTCAAGAAAAAATACGAAACTACTTTTTAATACATCAACACGAATTCAATGTAGCAGGAAAATTAACAAACCATTACCAAAGTATGCCTGACTATTATGCACTATTATGTGCTAACATTTGTGATCTAACAATGTGCGAAAGTTGGGACGATGTAATAAAACAATTTAGACATGAAAGTGAAAACTATGTATGGGACAATATATTAACTCTGTGTAACTATACAGAAGGTCAAGTATCAAAGGAATGTATCTGTATGTGTTCCCATAATTGTTGCCCTGAAAATATGGGCATAGTTAATAATAGATACACAGGACTAAATGCATTTATAGCTTGTGACTGTATTGAAAAAACGGGAATTATAAACTCTTACCAATTTAAAAAGAAGGCACGAAAAAATGAAACATATGCAAAAATAATATTAGAAAAACAAAAGAAAAGAGAAGAAGAAAAAGTAAGAATAAATAAGTGGGAAACATTAGTAACTACCTATCTAAACAAAAAGAACAATTATCGTAAATGTATAGAGTGTGGGACGCTATCTATTTTGATAACAGAACCAACTTGGAAAAAAAAATGCATTCATTGCTTTCATCAAATAGGAGTATGTCTTATCAAACCTTCAAAAAAATCTGTTTAATTTAGCAAACTTATCATATAAATATATTATCTCCTGTATTTATATAATGGATAAAATAAGAGAATCGATTTTAAAAGAACGCCCCAACTTATCAACCAATACCTTAAAAACGTATATGTCTCTCCTTTCTTCTCTCCACAAGAAAATTTATGGAAATGAAGAACCCACTTTAGAAAATTTCAAAAATGTAAAGAAAGTCATGGAAGCATTGAAGGACAAGGCAGGATCCTCACGTAAAACGACCCTAAGTGCTTTGTTTGTTCTAACAGGAGTAGCCGATTACCGAGACCAAATGCAACAGGATATCAAAGAATACAAAGCGGATGTAAGTAAACAAGTTATGAATGAAAAGCAAAAGGAAGCCTTCATCAGTCAAGAGGAGATTTCAAACAAATTACTCCAACTAAAAATGGAAGCAGACCACATTTATAAAAAGCAGGACAAGACAGCCAAGGACATTAATGAATTGCAGAATTATATTCTTTTGGTTTTGACAAGTGGGTATTATTTTCCTCCTAGAAGAGCATTGGACTGGGTAGCTATGAAAGTGAAAAATATTGGAGAAAAAGACAACTACATGCAGAAGGGGAAATTTTACTTTAATACATTCAAAGGATCAAACAAGAAAGGCACACAAGTAATTGATATTCCGAAACCAGTTCAAGCCATTTTAAAGAAGTGGCTAACTGTAAATAACAGTGATTATCTCCTTTTTGATACGGAAGGCAAACCACTCAATGCCTCCAAGATCAACCAGCGTCTAAATAAAATTCTCAAATCTGGAAGCGCCATCAATGCACTCAGACATTCCTACTTGTCAAGTAAGTATCAGGACACAATAAAAGCAAACGAAGAAATGAAAAAGGACTTTGAAGCGATGGGTAGCAATAAAGACAATCAGGAAAAAGTATATATACAAAAAATAACATAAAGATATGGTTATAAAATGGGTTATTTAAATTGTTTTAGAATATATATTTCAAAACAACTTAAAGAATTAAAGAAGAGCAACCAAAATTAGAACGAGCCAGCTATAATTCAAACCTAATTCAGTGAGTATCATTTTCACGAGAGATGCTTTTGACAGCTTGGCTAAAATACGTGGAACATAATTAGTGATTTGTGTATATACTATTGAAACCCCGTTTGCAATTGTGTTTCTATAAACATAAGATGAGTAAGGTATATCAGGTATTGAAGTGATATTTAACCTATGGCGTTTTTTATGCAAACACGATAAATCTTTGCAAATAGACGCTTAAAGAAACCAATGCGCTTGATCTTGCCTGCAGTATGTAAGAAATTTAATCCATTCACAATAAATGCCTTATCATCTGGTGTATGACAAAACCCCAACTTTTCAAATATCTTTATACACATATCCACTTTGTACCCTTTAGGGCGTCCATCTAATTTGTTATCATAACACAAGTTTTCAAGAAGTAGGGCAACATGAAGTAATAAGTCTAAACTCATCTTCAAGTGTTTCAATTCTGGAATTTCTAACAACTCCTTTACGACAACGCCAATAATCTTGTTCTCCACAATGTGATTGTGAAGCGTAGACGTTTGTTCTATGAACGAGACAGTATCCGTATCCATTATATACAATGCTAATATTTTATTTTTCAATTACATAAATATAATACGGGGTTTCACAGGGGCAGGTGGAGGTGGAGGTGCATAATAAGTTGGAGCAGGTCTTGAAGCAGGAGCAGGAGCAGGTCGCTTCTTAACAAGAGGCACAATCTCCTCAATAGGCGTGTCATCATCACTAATTACATCTAAAGCACTCTCTTGCTTAATCTGTTTCTTTTTTATGCTAATAGCTTTCTTAAGCACCTTCTCCTCCATGGCTCGTTTATGCTCTGCCTCTAAAGCTTCCTTCTCCGCTTTGCGTTGTGCATTTTTGGCGGCTAACGCTGCCTTCATTTTGGCTGTGGCTGCCTTTTGTGCCTCGGTCTGGGGACGCTTAACTCGTGGCTTTGGCTCATTTTTTTTAGATAATTTAGGTGCCTGTAACGGCATTTCATCGTCTAAATCATTTTCAGTGCTAGCATTTACGTCATCATCAAAAAATCCTCCAGTGTCAGTAACACTTTTTTCCTCCGTTTTTGTAGGAATTTGTGGAATTTCAGTAACCCCTAAATTCGTTTTTTTTGTAGGCATTATAAATTAACTGGAGAAAAAAATTACCGGAAAAACACCCAGTAACACCAAGTGCTAAACTTTAGTTAAACGCCTTATTAATTTATCTAGAAAGATGATTTGAAGATAATTAAGACATTGATTAATAATGTATTTAAACTGCTTTGCCTAAATAATAAATCTCACACTAATATATAATGCCTCCTAAAAGAAGCAAAAAGATACCAACAACCAGTATTAAACAGGGTAATATTAAGCAAGTCGTTAATGTGCGGGTTGGAGACCAGACCAGCAAGACAAGGAGACGAAAGCCACGACCACGCACTGGTGGCGGAGGAGGTGGTAGAGGGGGCGGAGGCGATAGTGGCTTAGCAATGTTTAGCAGACCTGCAATATCATTGTCCCTTCAAGCCCCCACACTCCAACAACCCAGTTATCTCAATGAATACAATATGCTATTAAGGGAAATAGCTAACGAACGCAGACAGCGTGAATCGAATGCCCCTCCCCTACAGCCCAATACAACTCCTTTAACAATTAATCAACAGAGAAACGAATTACTTAGCAAAGTAGCTCCTAAAACACAACTAGATCCAATTACAGAACGTTTTTCACAACTAGCCACACAAACAGTAAATAAGGAAGTTTATGATGATCCACAAACTAATGAAAATATGTTTACAAGCCCTCCAAGTTTAGCATATAATGTATCCCAAAAACTACCTGTATCCACTTTTGATGAAGAAGATGTAATCAAATATGATAATGAAAATAGTGATGAACAAGAAGAACTTGAAATAGAAGTAGGAGGAAGTGAAAGTGAAGGAGGTGGAACAAGAAAACAAAAATTAACTGAAATAACAAGACTAAATATAACTCAAGCATTAAATGAATTAGGACTTACAACAAACAAAAAAGATAATGCAGAGAAACAAAAATTATTACGCCAAGCACTTGGAGATAGTTATGTAGAAGGTAGACAACCCAGTAAATATACAAAAATAACTGATTTAGAAAAAATAGCAAGTTATTTGAGAAATGAAATAAGAAAAAGAGAAATGAGGGCAGTTGGAAAAGGGCAAGGACAAGAAGTTTTTGCTATGTCTGGAATGAAAAAATAACCTTTAGTGATTTAGGCATAATTTTACTCATTTTATAATATTTTTTTGTTTGGATATATTATATAATGGCTCTTGTTCTCCCAAGTTCAGTTGATTACAAAGAAGCGCTCCCCGCCCTTCCTGATAACGCACAATGCATAAATGTCGCTGCCTCGCCTGTCAATGGTGCCTCTTTCTCTTCAGGCCAACAGGTTATTTTTGACTTGCTCAATCGTGGTTTCCTTGTTCCCGATAGTATGTATCTTTCTTATTCCTTTAGCATTACCAAAGGCGCTGCCGTGGATGACGCTGCCTTTTGGAGAGCTACTCCCGTTTATTCCGCCTTTAACCGTCTTGATATCCAAATTGGTTCTCAAACTGTTGATACCATCCAGAATTATGGTCTCGTTGCACATGTAATTTCTAATATTTCATTAGACGTAGCCCAGAAATACGGGTTAGCCCAAACATTTGGCTATGGAACTGCAGCCGGTGGTGTTCCCTCTTTAGAGCAATTTGATGGTCGTGGTCTCCCTGCTGCTACTTCTGTTACCGGCTCTGTCTCTGCTCCCCTTATCTCTATGCTCTCCAATTCTGAGAAACTCTTACCCCTTTTCGCTATGCCCCAAGTGAGAATGGTACTTACTCTTGATAGTATTGCTAACCAGTTCAACACTGTTGCTAACGGTGTCACTGGCTTTACTATTAGCAACGTGGAGCTTCGCTACAAGGTTGTTGATATGGGTGGTGCTGTGGAGAACATTGTTCTCGGTATGGGCGACAAGCTTTACATCAAGTCCCAGTCCTTCGCCTGTTCTTCCCAAACTCTCCCTGCTACAACTGGTTATTCAGAGCTTGTGTATAACCAACGCTATGCTTCTGTTAAGAGCTTAATTGCTGTCAATGGCTCTGCATCTGCTAACGGCTTCTATGACAGTATTGATCTAACTTCTAATAATGGTGATTACTCATTTATGATTGGCGGTGTGATGTATCCCCAAAAGCCCATCTCAACTTCTACTGCGAAAGCCCAAGCCCTTATGGAACTCAAGTCCGCTATGGGTTCTATCTTTGATAAGAATAACTCAATGTCTATCAACACTGTTGAATGGAGTTATGTTGCTTCTCCTGCTCCTACTACCACGCAAACTGCTCCCGGAAAATTCTTCGTTGGAACATCTACTGAGAAACTCAACAGCAACAATCTCCTCACGGGCATTAGTACTCAAAACTCCCCCATCTCCTACAGAATTAACACAGGCACTTCTACCACTAACCCATCTACCGTCTCACTCATTATTAATTACGATACTCTCTTGGAGATCGATACCATGACACGCCAAGCTTCCGTTAAGGCTTAAGTTGGTTCATCTATTGTAGATATATATGATACAATTATTATCTTAAATTAATCAAATGCTTAAATTAAATAACGAATGCGTAAATTAACCAGTTAATTAAGCATAATCTTAATATAAATACCAAATTAATTAACATTTATGACAATTAAAAATTTTTAATTTAGAACCACAGCAATTATCCAGCCAAATTAATTCATATTTTGCTTAATTAACTGATTAATTCCATACTATCTTAATTTAACTATTAGATAACTTAATATATTCCTTAATTTATCTAACTCTCGGTTTCCCGTTCATATCCAACTCACTATATACCATTCTTTGTTTCCTTAATTGCTCTCTAAAAAACTCCAGTTCTTTTGCAACTCGCTTATCATTTATACGCTTTGCTTTATCGTCTTCGTCTTCGTATTGGATTACACTTATACAACCGCCCATATATATATTAGGCAAGTTTTATTCCGAGTTTCTTAAATACAATATCTTTAATGTATTTGTCATCATTTCCCCATGCCTTATACTCTGCTCCTTCAATGTATATTATTCTCATATCTAATGGCTGGAATTCCATGTCTGCTTCATAAAAACTCACACGAATAATCGCCTTCTCGTCTAAAATCACTCCTACATCTATCTTTATTCGCACTGCCGTTTTGGGTACTGTTGTTGGTTGAATTAAATACTCCATTTATATACACAAAGAAATTAATATAGCCCCAAATAATATTTTGCTCCTGTCGCCGTAGGCGTTCCTACATATGGACTTGGAAATGCATTTGCGTATGTATGTGATACAAAAAAAGATATTAAACTGAAATTGTTGGCTACCGCTACATTTCCGAAATTTGTATTGTTATTATTAAATGTGTATAGGGTCATATTACTATTTGAGACGACGCCAATGTAAGCCCATCGTGTAGTTGGAGATGTATATGTTGCATCAAAGTTTGCAAGTTGTGGTCCATTAATCGTTGTAAAGTTTGTTGTGCGTTGTGCTAACACTGTTGGATTTGGTCCAGATGTATATAATACCACTTTACATGTAATACCAACTGTTGGAGTTAGCCAATAACAACCCTTGTAGGTCTCTCCCTTCATTAATTTCACTAATGCAAATGCTATAAAGTTCGCTGAATGCACTGCTGTTCCATTTGCTACATTGTGATAATCATACGATGTTATCCTAACCTTATCACTCAAACCTGTATTGTAATTCGCCACATCGGCATCACTCATGGTTGGAAATACATACCCATTCATTACACTCGTATCATAAAAGGTAATTTTATCTGATTCGAGTGATGGTGTCTTTATATAATCAGTATAGGTCTCACTGCTATCTAATATTTGACTTCTTAACCTTCCGGTGCTTGGATTGAAAGTAAGTGGAGTTGTGGTATCATCTATAAACAATGGCTTTGTTCCTGTTCCGGATGTCTTTGCAAAGGGAATATAATATGTTCCCGCTGTATTATCGGCTGTCAATAAAATATTGTTTGCATTACTTGCTGTTAATGTTCCTGCAAATGTTATATTCCCTGACACATCTAAATTATTATTTATCTTTGTATTTGCTGTCCGAACTTCCAATGCATCAAAGGTTGTTGCTGTTCCCAAACGAACAATGAAACGCTCATCTGTTGGTGTGCCTCCTCCCAAAAATACTCGGTTGTTTAATGTAGTAAATGCTGCATTCCAACTTTCCATTTCAATAAAAGGTGCTGATGCGTCATTATTACGCACTAATTTAATCCCTCCTCCCGTATCACATACGTTAAACCCTCTATTCTTTGCTGACGCTGGAGCTATTGTTTCACTATTCCCGGCTATTAGTTTCACAATGGTTCCTAATGTAGTTACATTCAAATCGGTTGATTGGATTTTCCCTGCTACTGTAAGTTTGCAACCGGTTGCCGGTGTATTGGTTGCTATCACTACTGAACCATCTGTTGCATCTATTCCCAAATGTGCAGTTGCTCCTCCATTTGTTCTGAAACGCAAATTCTTTAATGTGGTTGGCGTTCCCAATGTGGCTGGTTCTATATACACTGTAGTTGCATCTGTAGCCATACGCATATAAGCATTGCCTGTTGTGTCTGCAGAACGGTATGTGAATTCTCCTCCAATAAATCGGTTTTCAGTCATGGACAAAACACAATTTGCAAGGTCATTATTTCCTGCATCTCTATTTCTTATTACTACCCGAGAACTCGCTTGTGCGCCATCTATACGCAAATCCCCTCCACTTTTAAATACATATGTGCTTGTTGTTCCTCCTACTCCTGCTACAAAAGACACTCCTGCGTTTGCTGTTATTACTCCATCTGCTCTTATTGTAGAATTAGTGCGTAGTGCTGTATAAAAATCAAAGAGTGTGCGTGTTGAATAAAAACCTGTGAAATCTCCTCCCGCTCCTGGACTACGAAATAATACACTCCAACCCTCGCCAAAATTTGCAGGTCCCAAAAATAATACATCTTGAAGCAATGCTCCTGTTGTCGGGTCGTAGTTTCGCAATTCAAAACCGGGTTGTGATGTGCTATATCTTCCAATACTAATAAGCCCATTCGTTCCTCTCACATTCAAAACTCTTGATTGGGAATTGTCATTCACTCTGTCTCCAATATTCATTATTCCATCTGCTTTTATTTGCACAGATGCATTATAAGTCGCCCCTCCCAATATAAGATTATCTGCTTGTAATCTGGTTGTGTCTGTTATTCCTACTACTGTTAAATTTCCGGATATATCGGTTTTACCTCCTACCCATAAATTCCCTGATATGTCTGTTTTACCTGATACTGCAAGTGTATCTGCCTGAACGTTTGTTAAATCGGTTAATCCCAATACTGTTAGTTTTCCATCTATATTCGTGTCTCCCCCTACTGTTAAATTATTAGTTACATTCGCATCTATGGTCTCCAATAAATCACAAAATATATCATTCGCATATACATCTGTTAATCCATTCATAGATCGTGCATTACTATTTCCATTTAGCGTTGTCATTTATATTATGTATAGATAATTATATAATATAAATTATGCAGGAACAAAAAGAAGTGTCAATATGTATTCTCCCAAATCATTCAAAAGTGGCTGATATCCTCCAAAATTTGGACTGATTGCGTTTTGTGATATGTTAATAATACATTGACTATTTGTTGGTCTTCCACTTACATATGCAGGACAATTATTAGTAAAATCGGCATAAATGAAACTATTACTACCTACAAAATCATAATGTAATAATCCTAAAAAGTTCGTTTGTGTTGGTGCTGAATTTGCTTGTTGATTTCTATTATATACTTTATAATCAAATCCATTGAGAGAACTTACATATATGGAAGGTATTTGGTTTCCATTTACATTATTTACTTCTCCCATATAAGAAAAATACACATGGTAAGGTTGGTCAGGCATTACAGTCCAATCCACATTGAATACTGCTCTACTTGGAGTTTGTTTGTTATTTATACTGTTAAA
>JACCDU011029658.1_pt1 | contig 16773 bp, 11 predicted proteins | sample 7446081 | NCBI WGS metagenome assembly JACCDU01 (sample SAMN15323447, study PRJNA562643) | freshwater metagenome | isolation source: river surface water | place: USA:Blue River Watershed | collected 2017-08-17
AATATAGATGAAACAACTTTTAGATCTGGGTCTCCAGAAATCATTATTTTGTCTCCAATTGAAATTTCAGAAGAAATGCTGTTTGCAGTTACATCTGAAGGAACTCCTCTAAAGTCTAGAATTACTAACTTACTTGATGATACAGGTGATGTAAATACCAACTGATTATTATCAATATAGTAATCATATAAAGGACTTTGGATATTTCCATTTCTGAAAACCATAATTTGATTTTCTAATTCTCTAGGTCTATCAATGTCTTTATTTGGATAATAATCTGTATTATCATTTTTTTGAATATTGAATACAGTGCCAGATGCAGAATTTATAGTCTTTAGTTTGAGGAAGGATCCAACAGACTTGACTGATATTTCACTATTTGAACTAGGAGCTACTGCAAACTGAATTTGACTCTTGATATCTCCTTGTAAAGTATAATCTACTGCAGGATCTAACAGCTTACCATCTTTTACAACTATTAAACTAGATTCATCTGGATATTGATTATTTTCAATAGTTCCTTGAGGTAAGAAATTCTCTGCAGATTTGAATAAATTAAATTTAGTATTGATTCCATTGAATGGAGTGTGTATCTGATCTAGTAACTTGAAAGAGGTATCAAATTTAATACCAAAGATATATCCAGTGTGAGCACTACTAAATGCTATAGTATTTGCGTTTATAAACGTAAATGTATTTAATTCTTCAGTGCCCCATTGATTTGATGCAAAAATAACAAGATTTTCTCTCTGATCCACTGGTACAGATTGACTTAGAGTATACTGTAAATTAGTTCCAGTTGGTGTTAGTGTAATCAATGTATTTGCATACATTCTGACCATAAACACAACATCTGTTGGAATTAATGGTGTTGCAAATTCAATCATGCCTCTTTCGGAAGTTATTGAATATTGCACACCAGGATATTGAATTATTCCATTTTTGGAAACTAAAATATCAACATTTCCAGCAATATCAGAACTGATTAAATTTTCTTGATTGTACAACAATCTAAATTTAGTCCTTGTACCACTTTGATAGTCACCAATTACATCTGTAATAAATGATGTTACATATTTTATTGCAAATGGCACTGTTCCAACATCGACAGTAACTCCATCTAATAATGTAACTGTATTACCATTAGAAATAGTATAATCTTTATTATAAAATTTTGGAATACCGTTTACATAAATTATTAATCCATCTTCCTGTCCGGCAGTTATGGATGTTGATAATGTTATAGTTGAACCGTTTACATTTGAAATTCCAATTTCTTCTGATGCATGTGCATACACTATGAAGACAATTTCGGATGCCTGGACTGGAGAAGTAAATGTTAAAGTAGTTCCTGTTACAGTAAAATCTTCAGTTGGATTTTGAATAACTCCATTCCTTGAAACTAACAAATCATATACATTAGGTGGAGTTAATCCTAGTGGTACTGTAGTTACTTCTGCAATTGCTGTAAAGCTAGTTATATAAGTATTTTGATTGATGTTATTGTATGAATAGATGACTACAATATCATCAATTACTGTTGGAGCTTCATCAAATGTGATAGTTGTACCGGAAGTAGTATAGTCCACTCCAGGAATTTGAAATACACCATTTATACACACTAATAAGTTATTGACACTTACTGGAGTAAATAAAATTCCATTTCTAGTAAGCGGCCAAGTCTTTTGAACTCCGTCAGGATATCTTAAAGTATCTAGTACAACATTTTTTGTTTTTGCAGGACTTAACTGCCTATTGAAATAAAATAATTGTACTGCATCTGATGCAGTAGGTGCGGCTTGCAATGTAATTTTATTTCCAGATACTGATTGTGATTGTGAATTTGGAACCAATAAAATTTGGTTCTTTACTGCAAATATATCTGCAGTATTTTTCACATACTGTGGAACTCCTCTATCAGACAAGTTGAATGTTTGTCTAGTATTATTTTGAACTACATTCAAATCATCTAAAATTACGCCTTTTGCAGATGTAGTTGTACTTGCAACATAATTACTATAAAAATCAGTAATTGTGCATTTGTTTGCTGAAGTATATAAATTTTGGAATGTAATTGTAGATCCTGTTACGCTATATTTTTTTGGATCTAGTATATTGCCATCTATGTTTACAACTAAATTAGTTTTGTCATTTATTGGAGTATATGAATTTCCACTCATGTACCTAAGTGGAAACTGGTATGAAGTCCCGTCAAAAACAATAGGATCTAACACTTCAACATAACTATCAGAATATTCTGGATTTGAATACATAAAATTAGTATCAAAACCATACACAGTATCATTTTGAATGTATACTGTGCCTTCGATTAAATCTTTTGAGATTTCATATAAAGATTCTGGATGTTTTACATTATTAGTTTCTAAATATTCTGTTAATTTCTGTAGATCTACTGCTTTTGTATCAATAACTTTTCTATCATTGATATCGCCAATATTTACGATTGAACATTCTACAGTCTCATCAATATACCAACCAACTAAATTTATGGAAGGATTATTTATTGATTCGGAAAATACTAGTTGATTTCCAGATCTGGTAAAATTAGAAATTGGAGCTAGGTGAGTTTGGTATACACCATTTGCAATTACAAGTAACTTGCAAGAAGAACTTGGAGTATAATTTATGGTATATGTAGTTCCTGATCCAGTAAAAGTCAGTGCTTTTAATTGTGGATGATATAATACAAATAATGTATCTGCATCAGTCAATGTAACTGAAGTTAGTGTCAAAATATTCTGTGTTAATGAATATGCAGATGATGATTGCAATACTCCATTTATAGATACCAATAGTTGATCTTTTGAAGTAGGTACTACTGGAATTAGATTTTTTGTTAAAATTATTGCATTGCCATTTAAAGCAGTATCTACTATTTGAAATTGTGTTTGTAACTTTTGTAATACTATATTATCTGCTGAAGATACCAAAAATCTTGGTATGTAGTCAGTATCGGTTAAATAATATGAATTGAATGGTTCTTGACAAATACCATTAAAGAATGAAATCCCATAAGTTGTTATGTTATCATTTTCAAGAATAAATTCTGGAGAGACTTTAAAGATGTATTCTCCAAGTACAAATTCAGAATCACTTACTACATTGACTACAATATAATTTTCACTCAATGAGATTATAATTCCATATGATTGACTAAAGCTACCATAAATTACATCTGAGGTTGCAAATGAAGATGCATTTACAACAGCTATTTTTTGTAAAATAGATTTAGATTGCTTTAAATTTATATTGGCTAAATTGCTTAATGTAGATTTGAAAATTACAGAGCTATTAAATACTTCTTCTTTGGTTTCAAAAAATTCTCTTTTATTTTCAATTCTATTTTTGCCAAATACTCTAAATCCAGATACGTGAGTGTTCTCTAGAACATCATTCTTCCATTCTTTTGTATTCCTTGTTGATACTATACTATATGACCAATCTTGAATATAATCACTGTTTATAATTTTTTGGCTAGCATCACTTATAAACCCAAGATTGTCTAAAAATTTTGGTGAATATTTAATATATGGAGATCTCTTGCAATATGCAGATGCCTTGTTTATTTTTGTAATAGTTCCGTATGGAACTCCTAGTAAGTCATAAATCACATCTCCATCTGAAATAGTTCCAGAAATTACATTATATTCTAATGTGGATGATTTTGCATCAAAACTAACAACTTCACATTTCACTGAAGATCCTGGAGATCCAAATGTTAAGATATCTCCTTGGTTTAGTTTTCTTCTTCTCAATACAGGTTTCAATACCGCTCCAACACCAAAATTACTTTGGATTGTAATTTCTGGGAATGCGTTTAAGTTGTACTTACTTTTTATTACGTTTACTTGTCTAATAATTCCAGATTCTGCAATCAATTCAAATGTATAATTTGAATCAACTATACCATTTACTTTTACTTTATCTAGCACTGAGTTATAAGTATTTCCTCCATTTACAACTTCAATGGAGTCTAATTCAAAGTTATTGATAATTTTTGCAGTGCTTGGAATGTTCAGTTGATACTTGGTATTTTTATTTCCAATTAATTCATCACCAACTGAATCATACGCAAACTTTGTTATATTACCAACTTTAGAAGAATTTAATTGAATGATAGCTCCAGAACCAGATTGAGAGTTTATACCAATTACTTCTGGTAATTTAGCATAATTTTTACCATAGTTTGAAATATTAATAGTTGCAATAGGTCCTAGTGCAGTTCCAGAATTAGTAATATATGATAGAGTATTTAAATTTAAACTGGTTAGATTTAAAGTATTCTCTACGGCAAATTTAGTATTGGATACAACACTAAAAATCGTTTGATTTCCTAAAACTTGATTAAATTTTACCTTATCTCCAACTTGAAGATCATGGTTTTGATTTGTGGTAAATACAATACAATTTTGATCATTAATTACTGAAAAATTATACTGAGTTAAATTTTTACCTTTAATACTAGAAATTTGTGCAGAAAATCCGTTGCCGATATTTCCAGCATTGTCTATAATTAATTTATCATTGACTTTGTAATTATTGCCAGGGTTTTCTAGTATTACCTCAGTTACTTCGCCGCCAGAATATTGTTTTGACTGTAATATGGTTTTATTTAATTTTAGGGTATCTACTTGTAGCTCAAATACATTTTGAGAGTATAAAGAACCACCTTGTTCTATTATTGGACTTGATGGAAGACCATACAATCTGAACAATACTGGAGAAGAGGTTTTATCACCATTAATATAACCTTTTATGAAGTAAGATAATTCACCAGAAGTAAGGCATGTTCTTCCATATAAATGGACTACATTATTCGATACGACATTAACAGATCCAGAACCTTCCAGTTTACAATTTAAAAATTGAGTATCAGTTTTACTCTGATAAGATATAATTTTTCCATTGACAAATAACCTACCCTTAGTTTTTGGGTAATTAAATGTTGATTGTACTGAAATTGTAGAATTTGAGGTTGCAGTTATATTGTTTACTGTAGATGTAGCTACTGTAGATGATGGTAAGTATAAATTTTTATAATTTAATGATTCTTGAAGTTCAAATTCGTATAAATTGTCACTTATCTTTAAAATTTCAGTTACAACTAAATTTGCACCTTTAATATTATTATTAATATCTTTAGATTGAACTAGTTCAATTAAGTTCACATTATCTAAAGTAGTCACCGAGCTATATGCAGGTATTAATTCACAACGAATTGATATTCTTTCATAGAATACTGCAGAGGATGGTCTGAATACGTAATTTTTAGGATATTCAATTAATGGGTCTTGTGATATAATTTCAATAGATGGATTACCCTCTTTATTGATATCAGTTACTGGATAAGCCTTTGAAATAAACCCTCTTGGGTTTTCTCCACCTTCACCGATTATTTTGTCATCAATTTTAAAATATCCAACTACATCATACAGAATTAATTCATTTGTGCCAGAATCCCAAGTATCAACTTTAGCAGTTGCAGTGGTAACTCCCTCCGAATCTACATTATAAATCGTTTGATCTTGAATGAAAGTTCTAGGTCTAATTCTTGCAGTAATTGGACCAATGTAATTCTGACCTTCATTAACAACTATAACTTGATTAATAGTACCAGATGAAGTCATTCCAGTGACTTTCATTTGTGCAGAACTTGGAACAAATACTTCTCCAGGCAATTTTTTGCCAGTTCCAGAACCAACTACTTCAATAAGTGGTTCTGAAATTAAATTGCCATTACCATCTACCTCATAGTAATATTCAGTTCCGCCAGAAATTAAGTTAAATGTATCAATTTTTCCAGTGTAATTCACAATGTTGATAGATGCACCAGATCCCCTAGGAGTTAAGCGTACCTTTACCTTTTTATCATTGAATAGAATTCTGAATAAAATTTTATGAGACTCTTCACTTCCTTTTGATGAATAGAATGATTTTATATTTTTAAGAAAAGTGATTAAATTTAAATCTTTTGATAATACTTCTGGTAGATTTGGAGAAATCTCAGATTTAATTCTTCTTAAAAATTCTTGAGTAAAATAATATGCAATATTTACAACTTGAGAACCTGATGCATGTGAGGATGCTACAACACCTTGTTTGTATACAACCTGACTATATGGAATACTTTCAAATATAAACGCTGCGGTACCACGAACACAATTTTTAAACTGTGTTGCAGTCTTTTCCTTGTAAAAAATTATTTCACCATCAATACTAATATATCCATTCTTTGCTGGAAACCCATGAGTGCTAATAACAGTGATTGTACCAGAAGTACTGGTGATCGCAGATTGTAAATTGGTATATTGAGTTAAGCTACTGACTGAATAGCTTCCAATATTATAATAATCAATTAAATTAGTGATTAAATCTAATGAGTTATACTTAATTTCTTGAGATTCATAATATGAACTCAGAAATGATACGAATTTTGGATTGGACTCACTAACGAAATCTGGTAACTGCTGTTCAATCAGTGAAGAAATATTTACAATTTTTTCTTTTGTACTGGTCATGAGCAGATATCTGGGGTAACTGGAGTGAAGTCGTCAATATTTGGATCCGGTGGAGGACATCCATACTCTGCAAGTTTTTGCTCAGTTGCATTATCAATATATCCCTGAGCTTCAATTTTTTCGTATAGTGCAATACAAGGATCTACTGGATCAGTTGGTGGTTCTATGGTTTGAGTTCCATCTGGATTGGTTGTAGTTGCTGTTCCATCGTCAGCTACATTAGTCACACTACCATCTGGATTAGTCGTAGTACTTCCTGGAATATCATTAGTTGGATTATTGCCAAGTGGATCTCCAGATGGATTTGGAGTTGGACTTAATGTATTTGGATTTGGCAATGGTTCGACTGTAGGACGAGTAGATCCTGATGTGGTCGATATATCAATATAATCAACTTTAACTGGTTGAATTGATGGGTATGTGTCTGCTCCTGTTGTTATGTCTGGGTTATCTGGAATAACATAGATATTTATTGGGCTGGTTTGACAGGCAGTTAAGTCAAATTCTACAACACCAGTTTCATAATTTATAGTGCCTACAATAGCAATTACTCTTTCTTTCTCTGTAATTAAGTATATGGCACCATCTTTTTCACATCCAGAAAAATTATTTGAAAATGCAGCCAGGAATAAAGGTGCATTATAACCTTTGATGCAAAATGGCTCACTAATCAAAGTGTATTTTGAATCAATATTATTTTTTAATCTGGTATAGAAATTTAACTTGTATCTGTAGTGAACGTTCTCAAATAATTGAACTAATCTTCTGAAGATTGGTTTTAGAATGACAAACTTAACCGCTGGCTCAATATCTCTAATCAAACATATTAATTTTGAAGATGAAAATATACCATTGAAGCTTTTAAATTCATCATCTAAGTTGTAGTCTGATATAATCTGTCTTGTTAAATTTATTAGTGTTAATTTATCTTTGTTTGTTTTAGTCTGATCATATATTACGTCAATATATAAATCTATGAAAAATGGAACAGCATCTTCAATAACTGGAGTTATTGAACCTACAGCATATTTCTTCAATTCCATTGTAATTTTATTTTTTTCTACTAATGAAATTGTAGAACCGATTTTTGGCTTTATTGATATAAAAACTTTGCCAAATTCTGGTGGTGATTTGGTTTCTCCGCCAATAACTCTGATTAAATCTGCATTTGCGTAAATATTTTGAAGAATACTTTCATAGTCACTATTTACTACTGCTCTTTCCTGTGAAGCATAGTATCTAGGTGCTCTGTATTTGATAGATTTGATGGATTCAAACTCAGATCCACCATCTGTTTTGGCACTTAATGCAGTTGCGGAAATATTACTTGCAGCGATATTGGTGGTATCCCCAGTCACTACACCAATAAACTTTAATTCTGAGGTTGAAATTTGATTTGACTCAGAACCACTGGATACAATGTATTTGATTACAATTACTTCACCATTTTGTAGTTTTCTACCAATTACATCATCACCAAATATTACTTCATATTTTTGATCTTGAACTTCTTCAACAAAAAATACTCTATCGGATGCTGTAATTCCAACTATACCTAATTTTCTCTCATATTCAACTTCTAAGTTGGTTCCTGGGTCGGAAATTACAAAAACTTTGATTGTATCTGCATCTACATAATTGTTTGGAATGAAAAATCTTTGATTTTCATTTGAATTGTCTACAGTATACCTGATACTAAATTCTGATCCTTCTATTAACTCTACATTACTAAAAGTAACTGTATTGTTTCCTTGAGTATTAATGTTTAATCTGTCTCTTAATACAAATGTATAGTTTTTGTTGTTTTGTGTAGTTGAAAATAAAGGTCCAGAGTCTACTGTAACAGATTGATATGACTGTACGTTGTTTACTGTAATATTATAATTTACTTTTGCTGAAGTATATGAATTTGGTGTATATCCTAATCTCTTTGCATGTGAAACTACGTTATCACGCAAAACAGCAGTATCCAAGTTTAGCTCATTGGCTACCATATTGATATTGTATGATGAATACATACTGTTATATGCCAGCACATCCACCAACATAGCCAAGTTAGATCCTTCAAAGTCATAATCTTTGAAGTCTGTCTTGGTTTTGATGTAATTTTTAATGGATTCTCTGATTTGATCGAATTCTAATGCAGAGATAGTAGGTAGTTCCATTTATTAGCTTTCTCTTACGAGGATAAAGTCTACGTTTTGCACAACTGGGGGCAGTCCGACGATAAAATAATCTATACTTACGTCAAATTCATCAGAATCATCTTCATTATTTACAGTGATGTTTTCTAATGTAATTCTTGGTTCATATGTAAGAAGCACATTTTCAATTTCTTTAATCAAAGAATTTGCAGAAAATGTGGAATTGAGTTCAAAGAGGTAGCTAGTAGTATCAGTTCCAATTAATGGGTTGAATAATCTCTCGCCCAATTTAGTTAAAACTAAATTTTTGACTGATTGCTTAATAGCTTCCTCATTTTTTAGCACCACAATGTCCTTTGTGACTGGATTTAAACCAAAATTTAAGCTAATGTCTTTAAAAGACCTAGAAATTTTGCCTAATTCTTGAGAAACTATGGACATTAAGGTAAAAAACTAGTAGTTATAAACTATTTAGATACATCCTCAAAGTATTCACAGTAATCAATACTATATTTTTTTGATTTTTGAGATTTTTGAGGAACGTAGTCAGTAACTAATCTAGTTGTTCCCCACATAGTTTTCATGTATGTGGTGTCCCTATCGGGATTTGGATGCATTGCCATCTGTTTTCTCCAAAAATGGGTCTAACAGAACTTTTAAAGGGGTTGCTATCCCTTCGGTAGTATTTATTAATAAAAAAGGAGGTCATAGACCTCCAAATACTATATTATCGACCTTGACCTCGATAGGCTTTTTTCCGACCATTACGACTTGATGCAGAGAGTCGGGTGTTCTTTGAACGACCTTGACGGGTCATTTTGGGATTGCCGGGTGTGTAGCCAGACTTGTTGAAACTAGGTGCTTTTGCCATGTTAGTTCACGAATAGGTTTGTGGGGGCAGGTAATATTGTACGTGGAGAAGCCGGATTTGTCAAGTCCCCTACGTGGGCAGATGGCCTTCCGTTAACAAAGACCTTGCTTGGGGCTATGATAGCCCTTGCGAGAGGGGCACAGCTTGTGTCAGGACACGTAGGAAAGCCTGGAGCAGGGGTTAGAACGTCTCCTGCCTTGGCTCTGGGTCTTCCATTGGAAAATACCGTGGATGCAATGGGAGTTACGACGTTGGGTGGGTAGGTACAGCAAGATCTAAACGAAATAGAATCTGGATTTCCTAATGCTGCTATCGGTCTTGTCATATTTATTTGTCCTGAATAGAAATAGGCCAGAATTGAGACAAGTAGTTATTTTTCTGATAACTATTGATTGCATAATTACTTCCTGCAAATGGAGTCATAGTACTTTCAAATAAGTATACTTCTCCACTTTCAGCAGTTCCAGATCCATCAGATGTTGCAGTAAACACAGTTCCTACTGTATATCCATCTGGAGCACCATAATCTTTCCAGTTGACAGATCCGAGGCTCTTAATTATATATCTAACACCAGATTCTATGTCTCCAGAATTTGCAGTCTTTTCAAATGATGCTGTAGTACTAAACATTTCTCGTGTACACTGCAAGAATTGTGTTTCTGTCTTGTCTCTATAATAGATAATCTCTTCACCAAGATAATAATGGTATAGAGTTTCATTTCTAGTTTCTGGGTTAATTTCTTTTTTCACAATAAATTTTGGAATGATTAAGTAACCTGCAGAAATGAATTGATGAGTACTATCTACTGTGATTGTAGTATCAGATGATTTTAATTCTTGAGTAAGCTTTGCATATGGAGGTTCATCCATATATGGATTACCCTTGTTCTTGACTGCATTAGAAAGATTCTTGCTAACTTCATTTACTCTGAAGTTTAGAATTTTCTTGAATGTAACTTGATAATTTCCATCATCTCCATGCCAGAAAGTAGTTGGCGCTGGTCCTGCTGCCCATGCAGTAGTGCTACCACCAAGTGGAGGAGCTGGAAAAGGTGCTGCAGAAATAGTTACTGTGTTGATGAATCCTCCAACAGTATTAACATTAGCTTGCCAACCAGCTCCACTTGATGGAAATACATTACCAGTCCAGCGAGGAATAGATTTGATCTGAATTTCTATGTTATTTTCATCAGAATCTGGGAATAGTGCAGAGTCATCAATAAAACTAAAGTCTTCAATAACGTATTCTAAAGATTTGAATCTAGGTGGAATACGATATGCAGCTTCAGTTTTGAAGACTTGACTAGATTTATCTTCACCTTCAATCTGTGGAGGTAGATTTGGAATGGTTGTTTGCTTTGGAACAGACCCACCAATCATCTCAATAGCTCTTAATAGAGTGTTTTGAAGTGAATTTTCATTGGAAATGACTTGTTTGTACATCTCCTCAGGTAAATTGATGCTTGCAAGATTAAAATTACCCTGTAAATTTGATGTAATTAAGTTGTCAAGCTCTTCTTTACTGTAAGATTTTGGAGTTTTTGTGTCAAGACAAGGATCAAATATGGTATCAGTTGTGATTGGAGCAATATAATCGTTAAAAGTCTTAAATTCGCTGTGTGGATAGTAGACTTTTGAGTAGTCTGGAGTGATATTGTTGTCACATTCAGAGTCTTTTACTGTTAAAACAGTACGAGTTCCAAGTTTTACCTTCTCAGTATCAACAATTTCCTGTTGAACTGTAAGAAAATTAGACTCAGCAAGCCTAGAAACCCAAGTAGCAAGCTCATTTTTCTCTGCTGGGCGGTTAAAGTAAGTCCAGAACACATTATTTACCTGATATGCAGCATCACCTGCAGGAGCAACACATAAGAATTGCTGCTGTAAGTAATAACTACCATCATTTAGAATGACACTACCTAGTATAAACTTGCCATCATCATCTTCTAAGTAAGTAGATTCGCAGAATCCATCTCTAGAATAGAACAATGGTGTATAAGTATAGAACTTTTTATCATTACTGACATAAACTCCACAGACTGCAGAGCGGTCTATGATTCCTCTACCAGCAATAACCTGAATTCTATTCACTGGAATGGTTGCACCATTTTGAACTCTGGTTACATTCCAACCCCTAACATAAGTATTAACCTTATTATCATCTGTTTTAAACCAAACTTTAAAGCTTTTACTGTCTACTACTTCAACTTTAGATACAAATGTGAATGATTGTTCATTACCAGAAGCACTTTGATCATCTGTGATAGTGATCTGAACATCATTCTTGTTACTAATAGTAGTCTGATCTAAGAATGTGACTAGGTAATATTTCCTATTGTCTGAATCATTTGATCCACCTTCATCATTCTTGTTCTTTGCTTGTACTCTAATATCTTTGGTGGTAGTTAACTGAATATCTTTGTTCTTTTTGTTATCAAAAATATGATAAACAGGACTCGTATACTGAGGTGTACTCGGAGTAGCTTTAGAATAGTACTGATCTTTTACAAATGGAGCACTGCCACCACTAATCTCTGCATAGCACAAGATTTGGTTAGAGATGTTATTTGCTAAACCAGTATTGGTAAACTTTACGTTTCTAACCTTTCTTTTGTTTTTATACTTTAAAGGTTTAGTAAGAAAGATTTTGAGTCCTTGAATACTATCTACGTAGGTCTCTTTTTGAATACCATAGCCAGTTACTAAATCACCGACATTGACAATTCTATCCTCTGCTCCATCATTTTTGTTAATGAAGATAAACCCAGGAGTCTTGTTCTTCTCAGAAACTTTAGAGACTCTTCTTCTAACAGATTCTGTGGTTCTTAAAGATTTCTCGTCAAAGTGTTCGGAGTTATAGTTGACTACTTTGTTTACTGTCCAACCGTTGATGACATCACCAACAGCAATCATATCTTTATTGGCAGTATTCTCATAGTAAAAGAATATTTTATTGTCGAGTGTACCTCCATGGTATGCAATACTACCTTCAGGTAGGCCAATTACTTGACTGTCTACTCTAGCAAGTGTGAATGTACCGCTGACGCTGGTACTGGATACTGCATAAATTGGGCAAGGTGCTGGTGCCTCAGGATCTAAGCTAGGGGGTGGAGTAGTTACAGTAATACCTCCCACAGGACGTGCAGGAAGTGTATGAGTTAATGGCCACTCAAAGATATGATAGAAGTATTGTTCGTCGTATACCTTATCCGCCTTACAGAATCTCTCATAGACTGGTCTACTCTTGATATTATCACCAGAACCAATAAACTCGTATTCCTGTTGATAAAACTCTTGATCAACAAAGTTTACATTATCACCATCGGAATTCTCTGCATCAAGAGCAGGAACCTGAATTACTGTTTTACGAAGTTTTTCTTGCTTGCTGCCATTCTGTATAGTTTTATTTGCAGCATCAGGTGGTCTTACTTCGTACCAGTATTTCTCAATATAAGGAAAGGTTATAGTTATCTGAGCTGGCGGCTGTCCTTCTGGTGCTGGACATTGTGTGTATGTAAAAGTTAACTCTGCATTTCTTGGATCTTTTTTTGGACTACAATTAGCCATATGTATAAGTCATCAGTCTCCTACTTTATGTATGCGAATACCAGGAGTATCATGGTGATCAAAGTATTCAAACTCTAAAGTATCACCCTCAATCCATTGCATTTCATCGAGTAGTTCATCGGGGAATGTAATGAAATATTCACCAGATTTATCATCGTACTGTACTTCTGTTGTAAATGAAGAAAATGTAGACATGTGTATTGTTATTCAAAACTACAGTATATATCAACTTTTTTCAGAAATTTTTTTGAAGAAAAATTTTTCTGAGATTATTTGAAGTGTCTCTGAAAGACATAGAGTAATATATGATAATTGCTCTCGGAGACTTGTGTTTGTTGGGAGGGGGGTCATGGGGGAAACTTGGAGGGCGGTGGAGTTGGTTGGAAATTTTTTGAGTTGGTTGAATATCTCTCTGGCTCTTTGGGTCCGGTATAGCTTAGGGTAGTTAGAGGTTTTTCACGGCCCGGCGGGCCGGCGACCCATAAGGCCCGCATATACTGCCCTGCCCGACTGATCAGGACTGCTGATGTATTAGGAATGCTGATCTGTCTTGCCACTGGCTGATAAGCATTGCTGATGGATCAGGATTGCTGATGGAAGGGGCCAGCCTGGCTAGCCCCGTTGCTGATCACCAGCCTGTTTTCACCCGTTTGCCTGACCAACTAGCAGCGGCAGCATACTCGGCGGTGAAGCGGTCAATATCCCACACGTTGGCCTTGGCACGCTCAGCCGCACAGCGTGCCAGGTTGATCTGATCAAACAAGCCAAGCTTTTTAGGTGCCCGATACAGAGTGCCAGCGGCTGAACAGATAGTGGAGTCGATCATGGGTCGTTGTGGTGTGGTTGATCGGTGGAGGGAAGGGGCAGCCGTCAAGCTGCCCCGTAGGGGTCAGACCGTAGCGTTACGGTCTTGGCTCCAATCCCTCAGCCTGCGGGTGCTGGCCTTGCTGAACACTCGGTCACCAATGGTGCGGCCATCGGCCAGGGTGATCACGCTGCGGCCAGCAGCATCGGCGGCAACCTGCAGGGCCTGGCGGCCCAGCTTGCGCTCTGCAGGTAGAGCGGTGGGGCTCTCCCACAGATCGAGCAGCCATTGGGCACGGTGGCGGCCAACGATGCAGCCGGTCTTGATCGTGACCTTGGCTACGGCCACGGCAACAGCGGTGGGGATGCTGGTACGGGTGAGGCGGTCAGAGCGGTTGGGGTTTGCCATGTTCCTGGTGTTGTGCGGGGTCCGTTTGCCCCGCTTGAGATAAGTGTACAGGATGGGGCGGACCCTGCCTATGGGTCAGGCCCCGGATTGTTGCAAAGCTTAATCTTTACACTTTAGGCGACAATCTCGTTGACTGTTTTCTTTGCATTGCCGTGAGCAGGGAATGCGATTATATAATCACGGTCTGCAATTGTACACAGTTTGCAAGTGGCACAAGTTACCTTGCCGGGGTGCAATGCTGCCGGGCAGGTGATAACTTTACGGCCTGATTCTGTGCGGTAGAACCTATCAGTCTTGTCAGACTTGACAACAGCCACAGCAGGAATGCCGTGCTCCGACATAACAGCATCCGCCACCTCTATATTCTCTGTACTGGCGCTGATCGTGAAGCCTTTAGCGTTAGCTTCTCTGATGACCTGAATGTTGTGATCATTCAGAATGTGGTGGGTGTAGGTATACCCAAGGCGGCCACGGTTAGCCTCAGCCAGAGACTGCACCATAGGTGCATCAATGTTGCCGAGAATGTGTGGCAGATCACCAGATACATTGTGGCGCCAAATCTGGCCACGTTGCAGCTTACGGATTGCACTTGTGAACTCTTGAAAGCTCACGCCACGGGCACCTTCAGTAACCTTGCGCCAGTGCAGAGCCTGGGGGCCAGCCTTGGCATAGCAACCCTTATCGTAAAAAGGGCAGGTGCTCGGGCAGGTTGCACGGCTGCTAGTGCTGGTAGGGATCGGGCCGGTTTTGGCGTTAGAGCTGACAGCGGTGAGTGCGAAGTTCATTGGTTTGGTTTGAACTGAGAGAATCTTAGCAGGTGGGAAGGGCCAGGCTGGCTGGCCCTGTTGCAAACCTTAACGGTCAGGGCTCCATCAGAACCCGTGAGAAGGTCCAACCTATGGGCAGGTTGATCGAGCACCACTGCTCGGCAGCCCACTCAATTGTGGCATCGAAATCCTCATCGAGATCCTCAGGATCAACCTCAAGCTCAACCCAGAGGCTCCCGTTAGGGATCCAGTTGAGGGAATCACGATCCGTAAAACACTCTAGGCAGACTTCAACCGTGGTGGTGGTCATGGACATTCCGTTTGGGACCCCTTAATCATACAGCACCGGATGGGCCAGGCTGGCCGGCCCTGTAACAATTTGAAATAATTATATTTTCTTCAGGCAATTGTCGATAAAGGCAAACAGCTCACCCAGATCAATGCTACAATCAACCCAGCGAACAGCGGAGCCATATTCAGCCAGAAACTCATCAGCAACTAGACACCCAGCAGCAAAGTCTAGGGCTTGAGTGTATGTCAGGGTCGGGTTCATTGGTGTGGTTGCGAGTGCCTGTTGATCCTACAGCAATGGGTGAGCCCTTAGGCCCACCCATGTAACATTATGTAATATCTACATCTCCAGCTGCCAATCTTGGTCTTTAAGTATATTTACCCAGAAGAAGTTTCGTCCATTCATACTACGCAGGAACACTTTGTCTCCTTTGTGTTGTTCTACAATACAATGCTCGCATGATTCCATTAGATTAGCGAACCTGTTTTTGGCCTTTTTGGAAATAGGCTTGACAGAAATCATCGGAGCCATGATGAGAGTTTCCTGGTAGTTATGCTTAATAATTTAAGCATGATGAGGGCAGCAATGAGTTCAGCTGTCACAATTTGTTATAGTTAATAATTTGGTGGGGAGTTGCCTCCCCGTGTATAGTTAATAATCAGACAGTAACAGTTACTAATTCTTCAGTCTTTCGGCCATCAGCAATGGTAGAACCAATGCTAACATCCTTCAGCATTTGATCATTAGTAAGCAAATCACTCAGAAACTGTGCATAAGACTCACTACATGTGAATGTGTATGCTTTATCTACATTGCTGTGATAAGTGATAATAATATCAGTATTGTCTACAGTAATGGAATGAATAGCACTGGACTGTTCTTTAGTGAACTGACGGTGAACAGGAGAGATTGCAACGGTCATGGTGTTCTGGGTGTTGTGTGTACAGTTAATAATGTAGCTGGTAGGGGCTGAGGTTGTCAACCCCTTTGGGCCAGTTTCAGAATTGGATCTCGTCTAGAGTTGGCTCTGCAGAGTTTGTATCATCATCTGCAGTCAACATGTCCAGAATCGAGAGAATCTCATTGCCAGTTTGGCCTTTCCGAAGCATTGAAATCAAAATTGCTGTAGACATAATAATCAATAATCGTAGTTGGAGTTAATGAAAGCAACAAAATGTTGCTGGGCTTCGGTATCATCATCAGCAGGAATCAACATGTCATCCTGCCAATCATAAACCTCAGCTTCAAGTTCAACGAAATCGTAGGTGTCCATGGTTCAGAATTGATAGTTAATAACTTGTTCTGCAATCTCATCACCTACTGTGCCAGAGATAAACTCTCGCACAGAATCATCATCTTCACCTTCTGCAACATAGATGT